>TARA_R110002012_G_scaffold296032_1_pt1 | contig 30064 bp, 25 predicted proteins | sample TARA_R110002012 | Tara Oceans TARA_R110002012 (sample SAMEA4396515) | marine metagenome | biome: Westerlies Biome; feature: [DCM] deep chlorophyll maximum layer (ENVO:01000326); material: water (ENVO:00002006), including particulate matter (ENVO:01000060) such as... | depth 40 m | reverse complement strand
GAAGTTCAGTTCAATAGACTGCGGTTACTTGATCAAAAAGAAAGAAAAAACATAAAAGCACAAAATTTAATCTATAAAATAAATCTATCCATTATTCCCAAAACCTCAGATTTCATTAAAAACCATTAACTTTTATTTTGCCTATATTAACAAAGCTTTCCATCTTGGAATAGAATCCTGAAATCAGAGAACTCTAAATTACTTCTAAGTCATTATTCTGATTTCCCCTTCTTGAATAATGCAAATAAAACGATACTGAGACAAAAGAATGCCAAATTTCAAGTATTCAATTGCCACTATTCATATCCGTTTTGGATCAAATGAATTAAATTCTATAAGTGAGAACAACAATTACTCACAATAAAGTACTCAAAAAATCATTCAACAAAAAAGCCGAGCTTAGCTCGGCTTTTTATAAAAATTCAAATGTAATCTATTGAGCTTATCTTTCTACTTTAAAGTTAACTCTTCTATTTTTTGACCTATTCTCTTTTGTGTCATTAGGATATGCTGGTTCAGTTTCTCCTTTACCTACGTATTCCAATCGATCTTTCTTAACTCCATTATCGGTAAGATAATTGACAACTGACTGGGCTCTTTTCTCTGATAAGACTTGATTGTATTCTTCAGGTCCTGTGCTATCAGTATGTCCTATAATTACCACCTCAATATTACTATTATCTTTCATTACCTCTACCATCCTATTTAATTCAGAAATACTGCTTGGTAGCAACTTATAACTATCAAAAGCGAAGAAAACATTATTTAAAACAATCTCAGCTTTCTCCTTAACTGGAGCCATTATCATATCATTATTAAAGCTTTTAGATTCCTTTTGATTAGTTAGATCAACATTTTCACTTATAGGCAAATATCCTTTCACTTTAGCAATATACTGATACTCTTGTCCAGCTGGCAAGGCAATCTTATACTCTCCTGTAGTAGGATCAGTTTGAACTTTTCCTACCTCAGTACCATCTAATGTTTCATAAGATACAATTGCGTCAAGCGGTTCTTGGGTTTCAGCATCCACAACCCTACCTGAAATGGTGATTACCGGATTTAATTCGTTAAACAATGGCATTGCTAATCTGTAGATATCCATGTCACCAAGGGAATCTTCCTTAGTATAATAAGCAAAATTACCCTCTGCCGGCATACTAAAGAATAAATCATCTCCATTTGAATTTACTTGTGGCCCCATATTATAAGGCTCACTCCAGTTTTGCCAAGTATCGTCCAGTCTTTGCGTCATATAGATATCACTTTTACCAAATCCTATATATCCTGACGAAGAGAAGAAAAGTGTCTTATCATCAGCGGCAAGAAATGGAGAGGTTTCATCGGTTGCTGTATTCACATTTGCACCCAAGTTCATGGGTGCCGTCCATGATCCGTCTCTCTTTTCAAAACTGACATATAAATCTCTGTCACCATAAGAATCATCTCTTTTGACAGACATAATTAAGGTTTTTCGACTATTCGCTAAATAGAAATTAGCCTTCTCAGACATATTGTAGAAATCATCGATTGATAAACTTTCTGGTTTCGACCAACTTTCTCCTTCTTTTGAAGATACAGATACTCCTGAAAACATTTTACCTTTCTTTGCATCGTACTCATTTCCAATTAGCAATACCAAAGTGTTACCATCTGGTGTAATAGAACTTACCCAGTTAGGACCATCACTGTTCAGTGGTTCCCCTAAATTCTTGGCTTCTTTCCATTCATTCGTAGTGGTATCCAAATCGCTAACCCAGATGTCTTCATAATCTTCAATTCCGCCAATGTTGTCAGGATGAAATTTTCTACCAAAGAACAACTGCCTACCATCAGGACTTAAGATTGGTTTTAGTTCTTCATAAGGACTATTTACTTTTTCGTCTAGACGTTCTGAAACCAACTCTTCTTTCACATTCGGCACCAATTCTAATTGTAAATCAATTGGGGTCTCAGAATCAGTGATTCCTATTGCATCAATACTGTAATATCCGGGTACAGCTCCCCCATCAAATTCTAGTTTTACTGCCGCGACATTAAACTCTGTTAGTTCGGTAAACAATCTCAAGAACCTTCCTGGTTGATTTACAATAACAGGTTCTCTTTCGATCATAAGATACTCATTTCCAGCTTCATCATAAAAGAAAATCTTTGTTAAAGCACTGGGATTATATGACTCAGCAATTGCAATTTGTCTAATCGGTTTGGGATTATCGAAACCAACTTTCACAAATTCCTCTCGTCCTGGTCGACTTGGCGTCCAAGCGCTTGGACTACCTTCACCCCAAGGGTAGACGTTAGGTTTTCCAAGTAACTGCTGAACCGAATATTGGGTATCTTCCAATTCAGACGAAAATTCAATTACTCTATCTGCCCAATTGGCGTCTTGAGCTTTGGAACCAAAAAATGTTAAAAAAGATGCTAGTAGTACTAATAATGGTTTTTTCATTTTAATAAATTATTCTGTCTTCAATATTCGAGCCTCCACTCTTCTATTGTTTAATTTTGCCTCTTCTGTACTTTCTCTACTTAGAGGTTGGGTACCTCCAAATGCTTTTGTTTTAATTCTATCTGAACTTACGGACTTAGATGTCAAATAAGATTTCACAGCTTTCACTCTTTTCTCACTCAATCTCATATTGGCTGATGCACTTCCCCTAAAATCAGTATGACCTTCTAACTGAATTTCCATATTCGGATATTCGGTCAGCATATTTAACAATTTATCCAGTTCCGTATAAGAACCATCCATAATATCCGCTTTGCTTTGTTTAAAGTTAATGTCTAACCTTAAAAGTGAACCTGCTCCTGCCGGCATTAGGCTAAATATCAAGGGCTCATTTTTCGATTTAACTTCAATTTTTTCTTCAATGGCAATGTAACCTTTCGCCTCAACCTTTACTTTATACTCTTTGTTTTCCTTAACTTTAAAGGAAAAGTCACCTGTCTCTACATCCGAATGAAACATTCTTATATCAGCCCCATAAGGCAAGCTTTCTAAGGTTAAAGTAGCTTCAATCGGCCCTTCCAAAGCTTTATTTATCACTTTCCCTTCCAATTCCACCCATTTCGTACCTGGTTGTGCTGCAGCTAATTGAATGTAAGCCGTAAAGATAATATTTAATATAAAGAACAAACCTTTCATACAATAATTTCTTTTTATTTTCTAAAAAAATAATTGTGCAAAACTAAGTTTTAATATTGGAATACATATAAATATTCGATGAAAATAAAAGAATACTATTCGAGTGGCTTTTTATTATACATCAAATAACCAATATTAAATAGAAGCAGGAAAGGTGAGTTATCGTCATAGTAATGTGCAGATAAACTAATGGGACCTATTGGAGATTCATAAAACAATGCTCCCATACCGGATAAGTGGTAATCAGGAATAAGACCTGTCCTAGTAGTCTCTTCCCCAACCTCATTCCATTTAAACACCGGCTTAAAAGCATGACCTTCAACTCTTAATTTAAAGTCTTTATAAAGATTGATCTGATATTTCAATCCTCCTGCGAGGAAAGCTGGAGCACGAAAATTTTCTAAAAATAATCCTTGGCTTTCAAAAGTTGGCAAATAAGCAGGAGAATTTAAAATAGTTGCTCTATAATTACTGAAAGCTTTTATATTACTCCCTTTAGCTGTTATAGAAAATCCAATATCACCATATTTTAATGGATAATACTGTTCAAACTCTGCAGCAAATTGGATCCAATTATGCGATACTTGATTCAATCCCATTTCGGAAGTAGAGCCTGGTTCAAATGACTCGTCCCCATAAAAATGAGACACACTTAATCCAAATTTAACTCCCTCTGTTGGAAATACCTTTTTATTCAAATCTACATAATCTAACGCTATTTGGTGATCATAGCCATAGAACCTATTAAAATCCAAAGTGTCGGAAGATACATAACTGTCCCTGTTTGTGTATTCATTTACCTTCCTTAGCAAACTACTTTTTAATTCTATTTTCATCCTATCAAAAATAGGCGCGCCCACTCTGACCCCATAGTTGCGGTCAAATTGATTGATAGGTGATACTCTTCTATTATCCAAAAAATTGCCTGTTTTAAGAAAATCCCAGCCATTGTAATGAAAGAATGGGGTAACATAAAACTGATATCCAAAAGGAAATTGCATTTTTAAATCATAATGAAACGACTTATAAAATTGTCCTATGTTTACTGATGTGCTGTGATTAAACAACATGTAATTTAAATGATCATATCCCGCACCCATAAAGAAATTACTCAATCCGGATGAAGCAACATTTCCTCCAATCTGTAACCTTATATTTTGCTCGCCTTCTGAGGTCAATCTAAAAGCAAACGATTCTTTTTCATTTGAATATGTTATTTTAGGAAAAACCGTACTGAAATATGGATCCGCAATCAATTTATAGTAGTTATTTCTGACCTCCGAAATGTCTAATTCTAATTTATTTTCAGGGTTAAGAATTTTATTAATAAATCGGACTTCATCTGGTCTTAAGTTATTGTATTCAAAAACTGAAAATTTTAAGGGTTTAATATTCTTTTTGAAATCTTGTCTTAAGCTTTCAAAATCTTCCCGGCTTTTTCTTCGCTCCACCTTTTCAAGGATTTGAGGCATCTTTCTCATGGCTTCCGCATAACCACTGTCAATAATGGCACCGACTTTATTAAAATCAAAGCCAGTAATATCTACAGTATTGGGCTCTATAAATACACTGGAATTACCAAGGTCTTTAGGATTCACCTTATCCATGATCATGAAAAGCAAAGAATTCGATATCAATTTCTTGTCATCTTCAGGATAGTCTTCAAATATCTTAGTGGCAACATTAACACCAATCATAATATCAGGATCAAATTTCTCCTCTAATTTACTCGCTGGGAAATTATCATATATACCACCATCAAAAATAAATTCACCATCAATCTTTACCGGCTTATAAACATAAGGAACTGACATTGTAGCTCGTAAAGAATGACCCAAAACCCCCTTGTCCATATAAACAGATTTTTGGGTAAATATTTCGGCTCCAACAGCTGTAAACGGAATTAATAGATTAGCGTAATTTTCACCAGCTATTTGATTGGCTTGTGCAGTATATTCGACCAATGCAAAATTGAGGATTAAATCATTCGCTAATTTTGGACGTAAATTTGTGTCAAATGTAGAATCAACTCCTAAATTGATTTCTAACCATTGGGGACTAGGACTACTTTTGAAATAGTAAGTATTAAAATCATCTGGAAATCTTCCATCAATCCAATTTTGAAAGTTTTCAGACCGTGCAATAGAATCAATTTCCTCCGGACTGTAACCAGCAGCGTAAAAACCACCTACTACTCCGCCCATGGAGGTTCCCATTACATAGTCAATTGGAATTTCATTTTCTTCTAGTGCTTTTAAAACTCCAACATGAGCTAAACCCTTAGCTCCACCACCACTTAACACCAAACCTACTTTTTGCGAGTAAATATTTAGATGAAAAGCTATTAACACCAATAAAAGCAAAGGCTTTTTATAAAGGTACATTTTAGTGGGGTTTTTCTGTCAATTAACCTAAAGTCAAAAGATAAAGAACCAAAATTAATTTTATTGCATACCAGCCATTAAAACTTCATCTTCACTTTCAGGATAAGGAATCTGATCTAATTTAGATCTAATGTAGCTCTTATATCGATTAAAAGTAGATAGGTAATCTTCTTTAATAGGTTCGGATGGAGGTAAATCAACTTTCATGGCATCTACTTGCCTTCCATTTTTCCAAAAACGATAGCATAAATGTGGTCCGCTAGCCAAACCAGTACTACCTACATAACCAATGAGTTGGCCTTGTTTTACTTTTGACCCTGGACTAATTCCTTTTGCTATCCTGTTCATATGTAAATACTGGGTAGAATATGTAGCATTATGACGAATTTTTACATTCCTGCCATTATACTTCTCGTATAAGGCTTTAGTGATCACTCCATCCCCAGCTGCATATATTGGAGTTCCTGTTGGAGCTGCATAATCAGTTCCCAAATGGGCTTTATATCTTTTTTGGACAGGATGAAATCTTTTGGCAGTATATCTTGAGCTAATTCTGGTAAATTTCACCGGATATCTCAAAAATGCTTTTCTTAAGCTTTTACCCTCTTCATCAAAATAATCAACGCCATCTCCTTGATCAAAAGCAACTGACAAAAATGGATTATTGTAATGTATTAATTCAGCCCCTAATATTTCTTCAACACCAACTGACTTCCCATCTATATTTCTTTCCGTAAATAATACTTTGAATTGATCACCGGGATATATTTTAGTAAAATCAATTTGCCATCCGTACATATCGGCAACTAAATCGACCAATTCGGGCGTCCCTCCATTTTTCAGTATTTCTTCATAAAGTGAGGATTGAATAGTACCACTTATCGCTTTTTCTTTAATTTCCACAGGTCTCTTTTCCACATAAACATTAATGGAATCTTTCAAATTAAATACTACATATTCTTCAGGATTGGGCTCATAGACTAAAGCGGTGGCTGATGGTAAAGAATCAACGTCTTGATATATAACAGTGTATTTTTTATTAGGAGCTATTTTCCGTACATCAAAAACATTTTTGGCTACATTCGCCAATTGAAATATAGTTTGATGTGACACATTGTAGGCCAAAAGTATATCTGAAATACTTTGATTTCGCTTTACTGCATGCTCTTGAACTTGAAATGAATCTACCACCATGCCGTAAAGTATTGTTGGATCTGGCTGCAACAATTCTGCAGGAATTGAATCAGACTCTAGCTTCGCTTTTCCCTCAAGTTCCGAACTGGCGTAATACTCAAAAACAAAAAAATAGGTTAGTAAAACTAAAACCAATAAAATGAGTGCGCTAAAAATTTTTCTATTCATTTCTATTCAAACGATAATTTCTGTATTGCAATATTATTATATTTTTCTAAAAACCAATGAATTAGCTACTTTATTTTAAAGTAATTGTTTAATTTAGCATTGAATAAAATCCTTTCTTCTTGCTTAAACGATATTAATAAACATTGAGTATAAGCCGAAACTAATACAAAAAAGCCGATTTGCAATCAGTATGAGCCGAAAAATCTCCTAATAAACCACTCACTAAACAGAAGTAACAGTATCAATATATAAGGAAGGAAATTTTGTTTAATCGGAATAATTTCACTTTTCCCACTCAGTACTTTTGGATAATCTTTAGAAGCTAAATAAGCTCTCAGATCTTCAATTTGTCCTGACTTATAAAACTCTCCGTCATTTTTTTGGGCTAATCTTCTTAATAAATTGAAATCAGCCTGCAAATTTTGTTTCTCAATATCAAATTCATCTACAACAAACTGACCACTAGTTTCAAAGTTCTTACCTTGAATAATTGATTTAGCGACATATGCATAAACCCCTCCTTGCAAATTTCCAATTTCAAAATCAGGCTTCAATCTATCCGGAGTAAATTGAAAATCTAAAATGCTATCATTTTCATTTCTAATAATCAGGCTTACCGGCACACCGTATATTCTGTCATACACCTCATTATACATTTCAATTTGAAATTTCACGTTTTCATTATCTGCAAAGGATTCTTTTACAGGAAACGCTTTAAACCTATCCTTTTGATTATCAGCTGTTAAATAGCGAATGGTTTTCATAACCCAATCATCAAAAAGATCAAAGGCCTGTGTATTCAAAAACTCTACCATTCTCCAAATTCTGAAATTTTGAATCATCAAAGTAGCTTGTCTTACTTCATCATCATTATAAAATACAAAAACCGGTTGTTGAGTTTTTACATTACCCACTTGCTTCATCATTAAAGCTTTTGACAAGGGATGAAATTGATGATCCGCGAAAGGCATAAAAACTGGTGGCAGTTTCCCCTGAATTTCCGTTTTTTCTGAATTCAATTCAAAGAGATCGAATTTAGAACTGAAATAAGCGAACGCCTCATCTTTTTCATTCGAAGTTCTTAAATCAACCGATCTGTTGATTTCATTATGTAATCTATAATTCAAATTTGAGCCATTGATGAACCAAAGTGGAGTTCCTGCATTTTGAAGCTTATTAATTTCAGGAATAAATACATTGGAGTTATTAGGTAAATGAAACAATATCGCTAAGTCGAAATCTTCAATACTTTCAATTGGCTTATTATCTATTCCATGAATTGACATTTTGAAATCGTAATTATCATTTTGACCAATGGAAGCAGATAAAGCCTTTATGTCTGGGTGTGGATAAGGAGCCAAAAGTAAAACCCTCTTTTTACCTTCTACGACATTTATATAGACATTTTTTGAATTGTTATTTGGATTGAATTCATTCTCTAGGGATTCAATTTCCAGACTATAGTCTTGAAATCCCGTACTCTTCGCCTCTACTAAAAACTGAACAGTTTTCAACTCTTCGTCTCCCTCAAATCGGATAGATTTTTGAGCGATTTGATTACTTCCCCTTCTCAATATCAAAATCACACTTTCTCCTGAAAATCCGTTTTGGACAAGATCTACCTCAATCGGGAATTGATTACCTTCATAAGCCACCTTATTATATCGAACTTGTTGTATGGCTATATCTTGCTTTTGAGTTGTATCACCCAAACCAACGGTGGACAATTGAAATGGGAAGGCATAATAGTCCGGTGAGATCCCCTTATTATATATTCCATCTGAAAAAAGCACCACCTCAGAAATCAATCTATTGTCTATTTTATCTGACACATTTTTGATCGCGTCATTTAATGGGCTTTCTTTTCTATAATTCCTAATACTATCGACATTAGTAAGATCATTGCCTGAAAGGCCTATTATAGGGATGGAAACACCTTTTTGTTCTTCCAAATCTTGCTTCAAAACCTTTATGGCCTGAAAATAAGCTATTGAATTCTCGGGGCTTATCCCCAAAGATTCAGAGTCATCCCATAAAAAAACAATATTTGAGTTTTCGCTATTAGTTTTTTGCACATTTATAAATGGCTCTAACAATAAATACGCAATTATAGTAACCGCCACAGCACGAAGAACGAACAAGACCTTATTCCATACCGCTTGCCAAGGGGTTTTCTTTTTACTGTACAGCAAATAAGCATATCCCAAGCCAATTACTCCAAACAAAATTAGCCAATACGGAGAATAAGTAGTGTTTAACATATCAGAAAGCCAATTTTATCATTATTAGTCATTAATAAAAGGGATTTTTAAAAGCATTTCTAATTATTAGCTCTTTGTGATTAATGATTTTCCAGACAAATAGGGAATTACATTATAAATACTTTCTTGAACACAAAATTCTATATCTTTTACCACATTTAACTTAGCCAGTCTTTTTGCATGAGAAGAATCCTTCATATAAGTCATTATGTCCTTTTTAGCTGTAATATACATAGCTTCTGCAGCTAAAGGCGCGTCACATGCATATTCAAAATCATTTTTCAATAAATGGCATAACGCGCCAGCAAACAAAGAATCCTCTAAATTAAACTTCCCTTTCCAACCCGCACATAATACTATAATATCTTCATCTTTGTTTTTAAGATAGGCTGTTATTGCACCCAAATTTAAAAAGGCTCCAATCAATATCTCTTTTGCTTCTAGGCTTTTATTGATGGCCATGGTCCCGTTGGTGGTCGTAACTGCGATCTTCTCACCCCTTACTCTTTCCTCTAAATATTCAAATGGAGAATTCCCCATGTCAAAACCTTCGGCCCTGCTACCATTTCTTTCTGCCGCAGCCAAATAACCTTCATTTTGTAAGATTTTGCATTCTTCCAAAGTGGAAACCGGCACAATTTCTTTCACTCCATTTGCAAAGCCACTTACCATGCAAGAAGTTGCTCTCAAAACATCTACCACCACCACAATTTTATTATTCAAATCATATTGATGCAATAATTCTGGTGATAAACAAACGTCTATATTCTTCATACTTTTATCTTAACTATCTTGAAATACAAAAATTGCAAAATATTTTGGATTTTGAGCTTCATGATTGATAAGTCTACAGTTCAATAGGCAAACCAATCATTTTGATTAATTTTACTTTCCATGAAAGCAATTGTATTTATTTCTTTATTTTTCTTTGTTTTGGCTTGCAGTAGACCCAAAAATGAAGAGCAATCAGAAAAAGGCAAAGAACTTATTTCATACTCCCAAAATTTAAGCATTGAAGATTTTGGCGATTTCTATAAAGTTAAAGTTATCCAGCCTGCCGCGTCAGACAGTAGTTTTTTTACTTATATTTTGTTTAGAGAAAAAAAGAGTAAACCTAGTCTTAAAGCCGATGCACATATTTCAATTCCTGTTAAGGGGCTAATTTGCATGTCCACTTCTCATTTGCCAGCATTTACTGCCTTAGGAGAAAGTAAAGTAATAGTTGGCTTTCCGGGCACAGAACACATCTATGAACATAAACTTCAAACCTTAGTGAAGAGTGGTAATTTGCAAGATGTAGGACAAAAAAGCGGCATTAATGTCGAAAAAGTACTGAGCCTACAACCCGATGTGATGATGGCCTATACAATGGGTAGCAGTATGGAGCAATTGAACCCAATTAGAAAATCAGGGATTCCCGTAATCCTCAATTCAGATTACTTAGAAAATTCGCCTTTAGGTCGAGCAGAGTGGTTAAAATTAAGTGCAATATTACTAGATAAGTATACTGAAGGTGACAGTCTATTTAAAGCAATAGAACAGAATTATCTCTCGATCAAGGGCCAAGTTGCAAATAGTGAAACCAAGTCAAGTGTCATGACAGGTTTAATGTACGGGGATGTATGGTACGTTCCGGGAGGAAAAAGTTATGCAGCCCATTTTATTGAGGATGCGGGGGCTAGTTATCTTTGGTCTTCAACTCAAAAAACAGGAAGCCTAGAACTAAGCTTTGAATCTGTATTCAATCGAGCTAAAAAAGCAGATTTTTGGATTGGAGTTGCTTCTTTCACTTCTCTGCGAAATTTGAAAAATACAAATGTTAAATACAGCTTTTTTGATGCATATCAGAAACAAAATGTATTCTCTTACACAAAAAGGGTAAATGAAAATGGTGCTAATGATTATTTAGAAACTGGGTATATGAGACCAGATTTGGTATTAAAGGATTATATTAATCTTCTGCATCCCAATTTATTAACGGATTCAACACTAACCTATTACCAACGCTTAAATCCTTGATGAAACTTTCTAAATATCAAACTGTAGCTCTGTTGATTCCACTTTTGGGGATTCTATTTGTTTTTTCAATCAGTTTTGGCTCAGTCTATATCCCATTCGAAAATATTATAGGCGTATTAGTTGGAAATATGGCACAAGACCACCCAGAATATCACATTGTTTTATCTTATCGACTGCCGAAAGCCTTAACAATAGTTTTTGCAGGAGCTGCGCTGGGTTTTTCAGGTTTGCAAATGCAAACGCTTTTCCGAAATCCATTAGCAGGTCCTTTTGTTTTGGGAATTAGTTCAGGTGCAAGTCTAGGAGTGGCAGTATTAGTGCTCCTAGGTATTGGCGTAAATGGCGCATTAGCTTCATGGGGAATGGCACTTTCTTCGATCATAGGATCATCAATTATATTGCTACTCGTTGTTTTAGTCTCCATAAGATTAAAAGACAGCATGTCCTTGCTATTAGTGGGATTGATGTTTGGCGCTTTTACTTCTGCAATTGTGAGTATCATGCAATATTTCAGCACTGCAGATGACATTCAAAATTTTCTATTTTGGACCTTTGGTGCCACGGGTAACCTTAGCTGGGGAGAATTAATGATTTTCATTCCTGTCGTTACAACAGGCCTCGTTTTAGGTTATTTGCAGGCTAAACCCCTAAATGCTTTGTTAATGGGCGAAAACTATGCGCAAAGTATGGGCTTAAAAGTTCAATTTGTAAGATTACTCTTGGTAGTATCTACAAGTATTTTGGCTGGTATAGTGACTGCCTTTTGCGGCCCTATAGCTTTTTTGGGACTTGCTGTACCACACATCAGCAGGATACTATTCAAGACGTCCAACCATTTTATATTAATTCCTGCTACTTTGTTAATAGGAGCTTGTTTGCTTCTAATTTGTGATTTAATCGCACAAGTTCCCAATTATGATCTGATACTACCCATAAATGCTGTTACCTCACTTTTTGGAGCACCGGTTGTGATTTGGTTAATTTTAAAAAGAAAAAACATCAGTAAAAATTTTGGATAAACGAGCTCACATAATGACCACATCCGACTTATCTATAGGATACAGAAGCGGTAAATCTGAAAATAGATTGATGAACAACCTCAACCTATCCATTCCAAAAGGCAAATTGATCGCTTTGCTGGGTGCAAATGGTGTTGGCAAAAGTACGCTAATACGAACCTTGGCCAATCTTCAGGCTGCATTGCAAGGAAAAGTATTTTTGAATGACAAAGAAGTCAAAAACTACACTGCAAAAAATTTTGCTAAGCAAGTAAGCCTTGTGTTGACTGATCCAATTCAAAGCGGAAATTTGAATGTCAAGGATTTGGTAGAGATGGGACGCTATCCTTTCACTAATTGGACTGGAAGGCTACAGGCTATTGATCAGGAAAAAGTGGAAAATGCCATAAATTTGTGTGCCATAGCATATTTAAAAGATGCCAATATTGCTGAAATTAGTGACGGACAATTGCAAAAAGCCATGATTGCAAGAGCTTTGGCTCAAGATGGTGAATTAATGCTTTTGGATGAACCCACTGTTCATTTAGATGCCAATAATAGATACATAGTGTTAGAGCTTTTAAGGAAACTAGTTGATGAAACACAAAAGTCGATCCTCATAAGTACCCATCAAGTAGAAATTGCATTAAAAATGGCCGATCATATCTGGCTAGCTAATTGCGGTGAAGGGATTATTTCCGGATCACCTATTGAATTGATTAAAAGTGGCGATGTAGAAAAGTCATTTCCGTACTTGAAGAAATTGAATTTTTAATGATTGTAAAAATGACATTTACCCTACAAAGAATTCGAACCCTTTTTGAAACAAAACATGATGATTTCGACTTACTGGATTAGCAAACGGCTAATTAGTGGTTATAAAGCCAAAATTATGTTCGCTCAACCAGCGTTATCTATCATTTTCGATAGCTTCCATCTTAATAAAATCCAAAAAATATCATTAATTTCGTGTTTTAACACTATCAACTAACCAGTGAAACATTTTTTTAATAAGTCTATCAGAATCAGCGAAGAGAAACATTACTTAAAAGTTGTGAGCCAAGGCGAAAGAACTCAATTCAGTGTGGTATTACAAAACGCGGAGAAAATTCATAAGGCCATTCAATCCTCCAATAAAAAACTGGTACTTTTAGATTATAGACTTACAATTTTCAAACTACCTCATAACGAAGCCTTTAATTTATTGAAGGTTTTTGAGCTCAAACTTACAGAATTTAGAGAAGTGAAAATGGCTGTAATTATCAACCCAAGAACAGAAGAAGTAGGAAGTTTTTGGGCCTCAATTTGCAGAAAAAGAGGTTTTGACTATCGGAATTTCCAAGAAGAGCAGGAAGCAGAAGCTTGGCTATTAGCTGAGAATCAAGCTGGCTGACATTCCTTGCAAATCCCATTCATCGTGTAGCTTATGCTATTAAGCTGATAGCCGTTTCCTAATTCCACATCTGGGATTTTCACGTCCTCTAAGCAAAAGGTTTGGTTGCATTCTTCACAAATAAAATGGGCATGCTTATCTTGATGTACATGTTCTGGGCAGCTATCTGAACACATAGCATAGCGCATGTTGCCATTTGGATCAGGAGTTTGATGCAAAATACCATTTTCCTCGAAGGAATTTAAAGCTCTGTAGATCGTCACCCTATCATGACTTGCTTTTAGGTTTTTCTCCAGATCATTTACAGATAAAGCATGTTTTGTACCCATAAATATTTGGAGTATTTCTATACGTATGTGCGTTTTACGCAAACCGTTAGATTTCAATATATTTTCAGCTTTAACTGCTTTTTCCATTACTTTAATTTCTATTCCAAATATCGCGAAAATTGAGGAGAATTCAAATTAACGCAATAACATTGCTTTTTCTATATATTGCTATTCAACTGCTTCTCCCTGTAGCTGCTTCTGATACAATTCCTTGTAAGGTCCAGTTTGTGCCAAAAGCTCTTTTTCAGTGCCTTGCTCAACAATTACTCCATCATCAAGCACGATGATATAATTCGCTAATTTTGCTGAACTAACCCTGTGTGAAATAATAACACTTGTCCTATCTTCCATAATTTTCTTTAAAGCATTTAAGATAGCGTTTTCAGTTTTGGTATCCACGGCTGATAAGGCATCATCCAAAATCATGATTTTCGGATCTCTGGCTATTGCCCTAGCAATTGAGACTCTTTGTTTTTGACCACCGGAAAGCGTTATACCTCTTTCACCCAATTCAGTATCATATCCATGTGGAAAATCAATGATATTACTGTGCAGATCAGCATCTTTAGAAGCTTTCAACATTTGCTCCTCAGACAACCCCCTGCTACCAAATGTGATATTATTTCGAATAGAATCTGAGAATAAAAAGACATCTTGAGGCACATAGCCAATTTGACTTCTTAAATTTTCAACTTTATAATCCGCAATTGGAACATTATCAATGGTGATTTTTCCAGCCGTGGGATCATACATTCGGGTAATCAAATTGGCTATTGTACTCTTACCTGAACCTGTCGTACCTATAACCGCCAAGGTCTCTCCCTTTTTTACTGAAAAGCTTACCTCTTTTAATGCTTTAATGCCGCTATCAGGATAGGTGAAACTTACCTTATCAAAAACGATCTCCCCAGTAATTTCCTTTTCCAGGTTCATATCAGAAACAATTTCTGTTTTGGTTTCCAAAAATTCATTGATTCGTTTTTGGGAAGCTGCAGCCCTCTGAATAATACTTGTTACCCATCCCACAGAAGTTACAGGCCAAGTCAAAAGGTTGACATAAATTATAAATTCAGCAATATTTCCTGCACTCACCGCGCCATTCATAGCTTCTACACCTCCTATGTACACAACCAAAATCACACTTAGGCCCACCATACCCATTATTAAAGGGAAAAACAAGGCTTGAATGAATGTCAATTTCAAAGCTCTGAATTTATAATTATTGGTTTCCTTAGTGAAATTCTGTAGCGAATCTTCTTCTCGAACAAATGATTTCAATACTCTAATTCCCGAAAAAGCCTCCTGTACCAAGGTGGATAGCTGCGATTGGCTTTGCTGAATTTCCTCTGAACGTTTATTGATCAAATTATTGACAAAATATATACTTATTGAAAGGAAAGGAAGTGGAATAAGTGAATACCATGTCAAGGTCGGATTCACTGAAAACATGATTGGAATTACAATGCAAAAGAGGGTGATTAAATTAACAGAATACATGATAGCAGGCCCCAGATACATCCGGACTTTACTCACATCTTCGGAGATCCTGTTCATGATATCCCCTGTATTATTCCTTCTGTAAAAGCTTAATGGTAATTTCTGATAATGATTATAGATTTCATTTTTCAAATCATACTCAATGTGTCTGGACATCACTATAATGGTCTGCCTCACTAGGAATAGAAACAAGCCTCTTCCCAGTGCTAAAAGGATAATTATTCCCCCATAGATCAAAATGGCAGAGGCGAAAATTTCATAATAATTTTCCTGCAATTCAAAGTTTTCGAACATGCGATACATCTCTATATTTTCCTTCACTATATTGAAGGCATATCGAACCACCTGAGCAGGAAATACCGCAAAAAAGTTGGACACAATCATAAAGAGAATGCCTAAAAGCAGTAAATATTTATATTTTAGTAAGTACTTATTAAGGTGCTTTAATTCTATCACGAAATTAACAACGTTTGATGAAGTAGTTGGTTCAAAGTAATTATTTGAACCAAAAAACTGTAGAATTCGAAGTGCAAATATAGTATTAGCAAATAGATTGAATTCACTTTTAAGCCAATTTATGGAAATTTTTCAAATTATTATTTGTTTGTGCTAGTAGATTAAATATTGCCAAACAAGCAAATACAAAATTTTATTTCATAAATACGCATCTTTAAAAACTATCATTTTACTTTATAGAGAGAATGCTCCAGTACTATTGGATTTATACAATTTGAATCATAATTGATTTGCATCAATAAATAAGTTAATTTTGCGACAATATTTCCCGAAAGTTAGGGAAACAGGAAACGACTTTTAGATATCAAAATTAATTCCAAGATGGTTGAATTAAATGAAAAAGAAGCCCAAAAAACATTTTCAGCATTCAATACAATCGCTGAAATGGGCCATGAACAAGTAGTTTATTGTTATGATAAACCCACAGGCCTTAAAGCCATAATTGCCATTCACAATACCATTTTAGGTCCTGCCTTAGGCGGAACAAGAATGTGGACCTATCAAAATGACCAAGAAGCTCTTATTGATGTGCTCCGATTATCAAGAGGGATGACTTACAAAGCCGCTATTTCAGGTTTAAATTTAGGAGGCGGAAAAGCTGTCATTATTGGTGACCCAAAGAATTTAAAAAATGAAGCTTTCCTAAGAAGATTCGGAAGATTTGTGGACAGTTTGAGCGGTAGATACATCACCGCTGAAGATATGAACATGAACACTTCGGATATGGTGCATATTTCTTATGAAACCGACTATGTAATGGGATTGCCTGAATCAATGAACGGAAGTGGGGATCCTTCTCCTGTTACTGCCTATGGAGTCTTTATGGGCATGAAAGCCACGGCAAAAAAAGCTTATGGTAATGATAATCTGCATGGAAAGAAAATATCGGTTCAAGGTGTTGGTCAGGTCGGGCACTATTTGGTTGATCATTTAATTGAAGACGGAGCAGAAGTCACCATTACTGATATTAATGAGAGCAATATCAAAAGAGTAACAGACAAGCATAAAGTGAAAGTGGTAAAGCCTGAAGAGATTTATGATGTGGATGCCGATATTTATGCTCCATGTGCAATGGGCGCTACTATCAATGATGATTCAATTGCGAGATTGAAAGCCAATGTAATTGTAGGTGCTGCTAACAACCAATTAGCTGAAGAAGTAAGACACGGAGAAATGCTTAAAGATAAAGGCATATTTTATGCACCTGATTTCTTGGTAAATGCAGGTGGTATTATCAATATTTTTCCAGAACTAATGAGAAACTACAACAAACCCTTGGCTTTAGAGCAAACTGAAAAAATATACGGTAAATGTCTAGAGATATTAAACAAAGCAGAAGCTGAGGGGAAAACATCTCATCAAGCCGCAATAGAAATTGCTGACAAGCGAATGGCTGACATGGGCAAAGTGAAATTAGCTTACTAAGTTTTGAATTATTAATTTTGCAAGGAAGGCAGTAATCTGTCTTCCTTATTTATTTATTATCGTTCTTTTTATTATTGATTATGCTGAACAGAAGGTCCTTAAGAATTAAAGTTATGCAAGCGCTTTATGCGGTTCAAAAATGTGAAGATGCAAATTTTGAGTTAGCGCTAGACCACATTGATGATATCTTTACTCCAGATTTGAACTCTATGGAAGTGCAGGACAAAGCGCTATTAAAACAAAATGCTAAAATTGCTAAAAAAGTATTCAAATCGAATTTCCAATCCAGACAAATTAAAGAAGAACAGGATAGCAATCCAGAGATTCGTTCAGCTGTTAGTGATGCCCTAGATTTATTTCAAACAAATGTAAAAAAAGACATCTCCTTCATTAAAAAAGATATGTTGGAAGCTGTTAATACACTACTAGAAAACTACTATCTGTCCATTAAACTTCTCGAAGAATTTTCCGAATTGGCCTTGGAGGATGTTGAGAAAAGAAAAACCAGACTGAATGACAGTGGAAAACAAGTTTTTGAAAGTGAACTGAACCTTTTTAAAAACAAGGGCATCAAGATCATTAAGGAGAATGATGCATTACAAAATGAATTTACCCGATTTGGTACTAGTTGGGAAGATGATATGTTGGATGTTCAAGAGTGGTACAGGGACATTTTAAAAAAAGCAGACTTCTACAAGGAATATGTGCTCAAAAACGAACCTTCGTTTGAAGAAGATGTAGAAACTTTAGATAAAATTACTCGTCAGGTGATTTTGAAAAGTGAGGCCATTACCAATTTTATGGCAGAACGAGATTTGTACTGGGAAGAAAACAAATCTGCTTTGAAATCAATGTTAAAGAAAAGCATCAAATCCTTGGATGAAATGACTCAACATATTGAATTAATAGAACTTTCTGCCAATTGGGAAGAAGATAGCGAATTCTTCAAAAATCTATTTCAAGAAACGATTGTAAATAATGAAGAATATGAAAAAATAGTCTCCGATTTTGCAAAAAACTGGGCCACCGATCGAATAGCTGTTGTAGATATGATTATATTAAAAATGGCTGTGGCAGAAATGCTTAATTTCCCAAGCATACCTGTAAAAGTGACAATAAATGAGTATATTGAACTTTCCAAGAATTATAGTACGCAAAAAAGCAAGCAATTTGTTAATGGCTTATTAGATAAAATCTCAATAAGTTTAGAGAAGGAAGACAAAATCAAGAAAAGTGGTAGAGGTTTGATTGACAACAAATAACTTCACCACACTAATTGCGTAAAAACCAAAAAACTTTGATTGTACATTTGAATCATTTTATATGTGCAGTATATTTGACAGCTAAAGGAAAAAATTATGAGTAAAGGAAGTAACTTATTTGCATTTTTAGCAGGAGCAACTGCAGGAGCAATTGTTGGAATCTTGTACGCACCTGACACTGGTGTGAATACTAGAGATAAACTGACTTATCGTCTAGGTAAATATAAAGAAATGTTGGAAGATTTACTTAATGACATTTCAGAAGGAGAAGATTTAGGTTTGAGCACGGCCAGAAGTGATGGAGAAAAAGTGGTAAGTTCTGCGAAAAAAAAAGCAGAACAGTTATTGACTGATGTTGATGCACTGCTTGGGCAAATCAAAAGCAAAGACGAAAAAACTAAATAAATTTCAATTAATTAATATAACTCAATTATGAAAAGATTAATATATGCTATTTTCGCAATAGGATTATTGTCATTCACCGCATGCAATGGTGATCTAGAAAAAAGAGTGACCGATTTAGAAAGAAGGGTTGCTGCTTTAGAAGGAAATGGTGGCAGTACTGCTTCCAACAGTCCAGCTGTCCAGATGGCTAATCAAAGTACTTCTCAAGTCAAATCGACTTCCAATGAAAAGCCAGAAGGGCCATTGCCTAAAATGGAATTTTCTGAAAAAGTACATGACTTTGGTAGAATTACAGAAGGCGATGTAGTAACTAAAGTGTTTACGTTCAAAAATACAGGAGAGGCTCCGCTGATCATCTCAAATGCGACTTCTTCTTGTGGATGTACAGTACCTTCATATACTGAAGAGCCAATAGCTCCTGGTGAGGAAGGCGAGCTAGAAGTAAAATACAACTCAAGAGGTAAAAAGAATCAGGATAACAAAGTTGTCAGAGTTACAGCTAATACTTGGCCTGCAACAAATAACATTACAATTAAAGCATTTGTAGAACCTAAGGCTGACAATACAAGTGCTGGACCCATAAAACAATAATTATTAATGATACAATTTATTATAGCACAAGCCACTACAGGTGACGATAGCGCTTGGATGAGCCAATTACTTTTATTTGGCGGTATAATTTTAGTTTTCTATTTCTTTATGATCCGACCACAGCAAAAAAAGCAGAAAGATCAAAAGAAATTTATTGCTGAAATTAAAAAAGGAGACAGCGTGGTAACCATTGGTGGACTTCATGGAAAGGTTTTTCAAGTGGAAGAAGATAAAATCATTCTTGAGATAGACAAAGGAACAAAAATGATTTTTGAAAAATCTGCTGTATCGTTAGAGCAAAGCAAAAAACTTCAAGAGAAATAATTTATTGAAGCGAATTGAAAAAATAGGAGATTGGCTGAGCAATATATTTTTGCCTCATTCAAATGACACGATTAAAGTGGTAGTTCTGTGCATAGTCACAGCTACCACTTTTTGGTTTTTCAATGCGCTTAATGATAACTATTCAACCAGAATTAGCTATCCAATAAAATTTACTTACTCTGATTCTTCTCTAGTTGTAGTAGAAGAACTTCCCAAAAAAGTTAGCATCAACGTAAGTGGAGGCGGCTGGAATTTACTCAGAAAAACATTCTGGTTTACAATTACACCGGTTGAGGTTCCATTAGAAGACCCTGTAAATCAAAATTATATATTAGGGAATTCACTCTACACTTTAATCGCTGACCAGATGAATGAAATCCAGCTGAATTTTGTAGAGAATGACACACTAAGGATAGAGATTGATTCCATAAGAACTGCAAATTCAAAACTGTTACTAGACAGTACTAAATTTAGCTTAGCAGATGGCTACAGAATCATTTCCCCTATCAAAAAATCACATGATTCTGCTGCCTTTTCAGGGCCTGAAAGATTTATCAATAAAGTACCGAACGAGCTGTCTATAGAAATTAAAGAAGAAAATATCTCAAGTAATTACTCTGAAGATATTTACTTGCCTACTTTTGGTTCAAGCTTGGTAAACCGAAATCCTGTGGAAATAACTGTGAGTTTTGAAGTAGCTAAATTCATCCAGCAAGAGTTGATGTTGCCGTTTGAAAAAATTAATTTACCTGAAGATTCGAATTCTTATATGTTTAGCGATAGTTTGGCACGAATATCATTTAAGATTCAGGAAAACTTAGCTGGTAATTTCAACTTAGACAGTATTCAACTAGTAGTTGATTTTAAGCAAATTAGTGCCTCGGATAGTATAACGAAACCTATTTTAGCATCTGTTCCAAGTCAGTTAAAAGATTTGGATATTAAAATAGATTCCATTCAATATCAGTATATTAGGGAATGAAGAAAATTGGCATTACTGGAGGAATAGGAGCTGGCAAGAGTTTAATCTGTAAAATCTTTGAGATTTTAGATATTCCCAACTACCCTGCAGATTATAGGGCGAAGTGGCTTCAATCAAACGATTCGGAACTTAAGGCAAAAATCGCCTTCCATTTTGGAAAAGAAGCCTATTTTGAAAATGGCGAACTTAATAGAAATTATTTGAGTAAAGAAGTCTTTGGTGATGATGAAAAATTAAAACTACTCAATAATCTGGTACATCCAGCCGTTGCAGAAGATTTCAAAAATTGGTGTAAACAGTACTCAAATAAACCTTATGTTTTAAAAGAAGCCGCCCTTCTATTTGAAACGGGTTCTTACAAACAACTAGATGCTACTATTAACGTCCACGCAAACCAAGGACTACGGCTCCAAAGAACATTAGAAAGAGATCCGAATAGAACAAAAGAAAGTGTCTTGTCCATCATGAAAAAACAGTTCTCCGATGAGAAGCGAATAGAATTGGCAGATTTTGTTATTTATAATGACAAGAGTCAGTCTGTAATTAAGCAAGTTATGCGCTTGCATGAGTTGTTAGTCGAATGATTTTTAGTCAAATCAAAAAGACCACTTTTGGCTTTCATTTTCACAACTTTCCCGAAAAATAAGAGGTAAGACAATAAAATAGAGCAAGTCGTGGAAACTGGACTCACTCTATTATAATCACTAATTTCTATTTAAAATTTTCCTATAGTTTTCCTTTCCAAGGATTAAAATTCTTGCATTTTTGAACACCATGAATTACAACAGGTAAAGTTGCTGAGGTACTTGTATTACTGGCGCTGACAGTAATCGATGTGAAATAAGACCCATCGATTAGGTTAGAATTAAATTCATCACAACCGCCTGGTGGTAACCACACCAAATCAGAAGGTTCAACGGTTAGTACAGTTGAAGTGGTACTCATCGAGCCCCCCCCACTAATTGTCCAGACATAACTACTAGCACCGGCTACGCAATTAGTTCTAAAAGTAACGTGTGAACCTACATAATTTGCTTGAAGTACAGTACTATTTCCGTTACCACTAATAGTTGTTGTGGTTGATGGGCATGATTTTATTGGTCCTCTTTGAGCATTGGATACTGACCATGCGCTTAAAAAGATTAGGGTAATTAATAATTGTTTCATTTGATTTGTAAGGTTTAAGTGAAAATTCATTTATTTATGCATCAATAATAAGCATATATCATTTATGAAACTATGATCTTGGTTAATATTTATAAAATAATAGATCTGTTGTTTCTTTAGTAAGTAGAAGGGATACAAGGGTTTATATCGACATAAGGTTTTGATCAAGAATCTTAAAAACAAGCCAAAATTTCCTCTTTAACAATACAAGTTTTTATCATAACCCTGATTTCCTGCGCACAAAATGGCGAAGAGGAGGTGCGGACTGATTTTGAATTAAGATAACCTAAAAAATAGGTGCGAATTCATTGGATTGGAACTTATTAGAATTAGAACACCCTTTTCAATTAGATTAGGAACATAGATTTAAGATCCAGAAAGACAAAATTACATTTTCTATTGAAGAACGTCATCAGCACCAGTGCTGCGCATCCATCAAAAAAATACTTCGGATTTTATTTTACTTGAATTCTTACTAAATTAAAATCGAAATTATTTAGAAAAAAGCTAATTGACATAATATGAGTGATAGAATTCATACCCTTAGTGGATATATCCACGAATACCAACGTAGTGTGCATCAGCCAGAGCAGTTTTGGTCCAGAATTGCTGATTCCTTTTACTGGAAAAAAAGATGGGACAAAACAGTTGAGTGGAATTTTGAGGAGCCAAGAATTGAGTGGTTCAAAGGCGCGAAATTAAATATCACTGAAAATATCCTAGAAAAACATCTCTTCACATTGGGTGATAAACCCGCTATTATTTGGGAGCCAAACGAGCCGGGGGATGAGAATCAAATCATTAGCTTTAGACAACTTTACGAAAAGGTGAATCAGTTTTCCAATGCCATGAAAGAAAGTGGCATTAAGAAAGGTGACAGAGTTATTATTTATATGCCAATGGTGCCTGAAGCAGCCATTGCCATGTTGGCATGTGCAAGAATCGGAGCAGTGCATTCTGTGGTTTTTGCAGGATTTTCATCCAATGCTCTAGCTGATAGAATAAATGATTGTCAAGCAAAAATGGTTCTGACTTCAGACGGTAATTTCAGAGGAGCTAAATCGATCCCAGTAAAAGCAGTTGTGGATGAGGCTTTGGAAAAAACCAAGACCATTGAAAAAGTAATTGTTTATAAGAGAACTGGAGAAGATGTTGTAATGAACAAGGGCCGAGATATTTGGTGGAGTGAGGCGATAAAGGGTCAATCAACTGAGTGCCCAGCCGAAGAAATGGATGCAGAAGACATGCTATTCATTCTTTACACATCCGGTTCAACCGGTAAGCCAAAGGGGGTGGTGCATACTTGCGGAGGCTATATGGTTTATACAAAATATTCATTTGAAAATGTATTTCAATATGACCAAGGTGATGTATATTGGTGTACAGCAGATGTAGGTTGGATCACCGGCCATTCTTATATAGTATATGGGCCATTATTAGCTGGAGCCACTACCGTAATGTTCGAAGGAGTTCCTACATACCCAGATCCCGGTCGTTTTTGGGATGTAGTAGACAAGTACAAAGTCAATCAGTTTTATACAGCCCCTACCGCAATTCGTGCCCTTCAAGCCTATGGCACGGAACCTGTTGACAAAAGAAATCTAAGTTCTTTAAAAGTATTGGGCACCGTGGGAGAACCTATAAATGAAGAGGCGTGGCATTGGTACCACTCACACGTAGGCAAAGGCAAATGCCCAGTTGTTGACACGTGGTGGCAAACTGAAACTGGTGGCATTATGATTTCTCCATTGGCAGGGGTTACTCCTACCAAACCTTCTTATGCTACATTACCTTTACCGGGCATTCAACCCGTCATTGTAGATGCAGAAGGAAACGAACTAAAAGGAAACTCTGTGGAGGGTAACCTATGCATGAAATTTCCTTGGCCAGGCATGTTGAGAACAACTTATGGAGATCATGAGAGATGTAAAAATACCTATTTCGCTACCTACAAAAATATGTATTTTACTGGTGATGGCGTAAAAAGGGATGAAGATGGTTACTATAGAATTTTAGGGAGAGTAGATGATGTCATCAATGTTTCCGGGCACAGAATGGGGACAGCAGAGGTTGAAAATGCCATAAATGAGCATCCAAAAGTAATAGAATCGGCTGTGGTAGGCTATCCTCATGACGTAAAAGGTCAAGGTATTTATGCTTATGTAATTTGTGATTTAGAGCATAGAACTGAGGAAAATTTAATCAATGAGATCAGTGAAACAGTTCGAAATATCATAGGCGCTATTGCCAAGCCTGATAAAATACAAATAGTTTCTGGTTTGCCTAAAACGCGCTCGGGCAAAATCATGAGGAGAATTTTGAGAAAAATTGCTGAAGGAGATACATCTAAGCTCGGAGACACATCTACTTTATTGAATCCTGAGATTGTGGAAGAAATTAAAGCTGGTGCAAAATAGAATGCAAATTAATCTACAAGTGGGCATAACATTTGATGCCTGCTTGTAGATTTAAATACTAAATTATTATCACACCTTCATTATCTAATTTATACAAAGAAAAGTAATTATTGTTATATTGTGCTTTCTATGAAAGTTTTTCTCTGCATAACAATTTTTACTGTTTTTCTTCAACCACTATCTGCTCAAAACACTGATAGTTTAGAGAACTTGCTCACATCTGGAATAAGTGATTCACAGAAAAAAGATATACTAATAGAGCTATGCAAGGAATATCGAGATTCCAACCCAAATGCAATGCGATTGTATGCAGAGGAGCTAGTTACCCTTTCAAAGAAAGATACCACATCCAATAGTTTTGCTTGGGCCCATTATTATCTAGGAGATTACTATTATTTAGTAGATGATTTCGATAAAACTGAGAAATATTTCTTAAGTGCTTACGAAATTTTTAAGAATAGAGAAAATTCGATAGGCGCCCTAATGTCGGCTTCTTCTTTAGCCAATATATATTTCTTCAGAGATAGGTACAAAACTGCCTTAAATTTTGCTGAATCTGGATTGGATTTAGCTTATGTCATGGATGATAAGGCTCAGCAATCAAACCTATTAGCATTAATATGTGATATTTACACTTATATGGAGCGCTATAATCTAGCCATACAGCATTGTATTCAATCACTTAAGATCAAAGAGGAAATGGAAATACAAAAAGGGAAAGAAATCACCTTGAATACCATTGGCCTCATATATCAAGAGCTTGGAACTTACAAAAAAGCCAAAGAGTACTTATTTGAGGCACTAGCTTTGGCCCGAGAAAATGGAGAGCCTTACAATATTGCAACTACTCATAGCAATATTGGTAACTACTATTTAGCAACGGGAAGTATCGAGGATGCCCTTCAAAGTTTTCAAAGCGCAATGAAAATAGATTCTTCTAGTCAGGATAAGACGGGTTTAGCCTATTCCTTTTATGATATTGGCAAAGTATATCTATTGAAAGACGAGTTGACCAAAGCAATAGAAAACTTCAAAAAAGCTAAAGAATTAGCTGATGAGCAAAATATGCCTGAATTAGAGGCAAGAATTGGTCTGGAAATGGGTGGAGTCTTTATAACCAAATCAGAATTTCAAATAGCAATTCAAGAGCTCAAAAACAGTGTAACCATAGCTCAGAAAATTAATTCCTCAGGAATTTTAAAAGATACATATCAAAAGCTTTCTAAGCTTTATGATAAAATGGGTGATAAAACTAATGCATTAATTTACATGAAGCTCTTTATGTTAGAATCCGAAAGAAAGTTTAAAGAAGAAAATATTCGTTCGATTGCTGAGATCGAAGCACTTTACAACATTGATAAAAAGGAAAAAGAAATTGATTTATTAAAAAAGGACAATGCCATCAAAGAGCTGCAAGCCGAACAAAGAAGTTTTTTCATTACCGCATTGAGCATCGGACTTTTTTTATTGACTGTATTATTAATCATACTTTACAACAGAAACAAATTAAAAAATAGAGCCAATAAAGCTTTAAATGAACAAAATAAAGCTATACAAGAACAGAAAGAAGAAATTGAAAACCAAAAAGAGGAATTGGCTGCAACAAGTAATAAACTTGTGGATAAAAATCAAGAAGTGACGGACAGTATAGTTTACGCTAAACAAATTCAAGATTCCTTATTACCCCAGTTGCAAACCATAAAAGAGGTATTACCACAATCCTTTATATTTTTTAGACCTCGAGATATCGTCAGTGGTGATTTCTATTGGTTTACTCAAATCGAAAACAAAACAGCTATTGCTGTAGTAGATTGCACTGGACACGGGGTTCCAGGTGCTTTTATGACCGTTTTGGCTAATTCACTATTAAACCAAATCGTTTTAGAAACAGGAATTACATCTCCGGATTTAATTGTATCACTTTTAGACCAAAAAATTCAGCAAAACCTACACCAACAACAACTGGAAAATGCCAATACGGATGGCCTAGATATCGGTTTAGTTTTGCTTGATCCTCAAAACAAAACAATTGAATACTCAGGGGCAAAAATCCCTCTGTACCATTATCAGGATAATGAATTGCAGGTGATTAAGTCTGACAGAAATAGTGTAGGAAGTACGCAACAACTAAACAAATCTTTTACAAAAAAAGAAATAAAATATAAGCCGGGCGATATGATTTTTATGAGCTCTGATGGTTTTCAAGATCAATTTGGAGGTCCGAAAAATAAAAAATTTATGAAAAGTAATTTCCGTAAATTGCTTTCAAAGATTGCCGAAAAGCCCGGCCAGGAACAGCTAAATTGTGTTGAAGAGCAGTTTATCAAATGGAGAGGAAGTAATCCCCAAACTGATGATATCCTTGTTATAGGCTTTAAACTTAACTGATGGATTTCAAAAGTTATAAGAAATTAATTTATTACCTTCTAGCCTTCTTAGGGGTATTTCTATTCTTAGTATTTAATTTACTAGAATTTGAACTCCATTCCGAGGAAGGTAAAATAGATAATTTGTCTGATGCTTTTTGGTATTCAATTGTAACATTGACCACCGTAGGTTATGGTGACATGGTTCCAACATCGTCAGGTGGACGTGCAATTGGTTACGTATTAATATTGTTGAGTTTAGGTGTATACGGTTTACTTATTGGTCAAATATCAAATATTATGACAAGCATTAAAGAAAATAAGAAAATGGGAATGTATGGAACAGACTTTCAAGATCATATAGTGGTAATTGGATGGACTCAATTTGGAAAAACCGTTATTGATCAATTAATAAAAGCAGGCAGAAAAGTTGCTATTGTTACTAAAAACAGAGAAACTATTGATTTACTGAAAGAGCTTTATCAAGAGAAAAACCTCTTTATTCTGTACAGTGATTATGAAAATTTTGAATTACTTGAAAAAGTCAATATTGAAAAATCTTCTACTGTATTTATTAATCTAAATGATGATACCGAAAAATTAGTTTACATTCTAAATCTTAAAAAGGAATATGAAAATTTGAATTTTACGGTTACGCTGGAAAATTCAAATTTGAAACAAACCTTCATTAGCGCAGGTGTCACTCATGCTATTTCACAAAATGAAATCGCTAGCAGACTATTAGCCAGCTATATGTTTGAACCAGATGTAGCCCTTTTCTCTGAGGAAATATTAGCCTACCCTACCAACGATGAAGAATATGACATGAAAGAATTTAAAGTAGTGGAGGGAAACCCGTATAATGGACAAGAATATGATAAAGTATTTTTTGACCTTAAAAAAAATGAAAATGTAATTTTATTAGGTTTGGTTAGAGTTGATGAAGGAAAAAGAATGCTCTACAAAAATCCATCCGATAACTTTAAAATTAAGACAAATGATTACCTAATTATGTTGATGAACCAAAAAACTCAAAAGAAAATAAAGAGGGTCTTTGAACTTGAGGAAGGTGTCTGAATTAATAATCGATTTCATAAAATTCAAAATCCTTGCCTTTTCCATAAGCCGTCAATTCGCTTAAAGTATACTCTTCCAAAGTGGTTAGGTCTTTGCAAATAAAATCTTTATAACCCGTGGCGTTGGTGACTTTAAATTCATGAACTTCACCATAATTCACCATATAATAATCTTTTCCTACTCTTACAGTCTCAATAGATATTGACATTTGCAATTATAAAATTTTATTTCAGTTCAATGAACTCTGTAACTGCATTTAGGTTTCAACAATTTGGAAATACAATTACTATTTCAAACAGTGGTGCTTTTCCTTTTTGATTTCTCCCAAATTGCAGACTGTTTCCCTTTTATTAACCTGAAAAAACCCTGATACACTGAAACATTCATAAATGAGAAATAGAAAGGGATTAAAATAATTTTAGGGACTTTTTCTTTCCCTTCAGCATAAGAACCTGCTATTGAAATTAGATAAAAAAGTATTTGCAACCCAAACAAAATCACATAAATCATGTCTAATTGAAAGACCAAATAGAAATTCAATACAAAAACGATCAATAACGATAATGGTGTTAGAGACCACCGTAGCATTCTGTGAGAAATATATTGAAAACTCAACCAACCATATTTAAAAATATTAAGTAGTGGTAAGAATATTAAAATAGATTGAATTCCACCTGCAGCAATTCTCACTTTCCTCTTTCTTTCTTCAGAAATGGATTCAGAACCGCTCTCGATTGCATAGGCATCTGGCTCATAAACAACTTTAAATCCAGCTTGAGCAATTTTCATAGATACATAAAAATCTTCTATAAGAATACCATCTGGAACCATGGGCATTAAATCTCTTTTAACAGAAAAAAGTTCTCCGGCTGCACCTACCACAGTATTCAGTTCGGAGTCCCACTTTTTCAGAGCCGATTCATACTTCCAATAAGCCCCTTCTCCACTTCCGGCCACATCTTTAGCATCTGTTGACATCACTCTTTTTTCTCCAGCAACTGCCCCTACTAAATCACTTTTGTAATGTCTAACAATATTAACTATAGCATCGCTGTTTAAAAAAGTGTTGGCATCGCAAAAAACTAAAATTGGAGATTTAAGCAGGGGCAGCACTCTATTTATTGCTGCATTTTTACCCCGTCTTTCTTCTGAATGAAATAATTTTAATCCATTGTATTCATTCACAATTTTTTCACTTCCATCTGAAGTGCCATCCGTCACAAAACATATATTAAGTTTTTCATGTGGATATTTAAGATTTAAAGTATTTTTAATCTTTTCCCTCAAAATATCTCCTTCATTATAGCAAGCAATAATTAAACTTACTTCCGGTAGTTCATTTTCTGAAAAATACTCTGGAATCGTAGCTCTGAACTGGCGCTTAATTTTGACTAACAATAATAGTACTATTGGATAGCCTAAGTAGGTGTAAGTTATCAACCCAATTCCCGTCCAAAAAATAAATTCCATTTAATTCGTATTATTAATATGTAAACTTTTAATCTTTATACTCTCGTTTTGGCTTTTTTCAGTTCTGGAGAATATATCTCATACATTCATAGTGCAATGTAATATTTTCATCGATAAATGACCGCAATATAAAATAATACAATTAATATTTTGTATTTTTCCGACTCGATATTGTAATGTTTTCTCATGTTCTCAGTCAGGATTTTTAGGCAATGCCACTTTCTAATAATAGTACTCGTATTCGCCTTTTTAAATATAAACTTTGCTGCAGGTCAAACAGACCCAGAAATCCAAAGCACAGCCGTAACTGAATCTACGTACGGAAGTATTTATAACTATGAAATTGTAGTTTTTGATGCTGAAGGAGCTGATTTAGAAGTAATTATACAGTCAGGTAGTTTACCAAACGGTGTGACATTAGTTGAAAATGCTGGGGAGTATTCAATTGAGGGAACTCCTACAGAAACAGGTGATTTCTCTCTAGTTTTAGAAGTTTACGAAACAGTTACCCCTGCTAACAATAATACACAAAGCTTTACAATTGAAGTAAGTAAAGCTACACTTTCGGTAACTGCTGATGACCAAAACATTGTGTATGGTGATGCCATTCCAACACTTAGCTTCTCCTACTCTGGCTTTGTCAATAGTGAAGATGCCTCAGATTTAATCACTGC
>TARA_R110002012_G_scaffold56045_4_pt1 | contig 30069 bp, 28 predicted proteins | sample TARA_R110002012 | Tara Oceans TARA_R110002012 (sample SAMEA4396515) | marine metagenome | biome: Westerlies Biome; feature: [DCM] deep chlorophyll maximum layer (ENVO:01000326); material: water (ENVO:00002006), including particulate matter (ENVO:01000060) such as... | depth 40 m | reverse complement strand
TATTGCGCTAGATCAAAACAGCGACTCATCAGAGGCATAGAATGAAATAAAGCCCAAGGAGAAAGCTGATGAATAAAGATATTATAAGGAATTTATTAGATAAGAAAGTTGAACTTGAACAGCGTATTAGCGCTATAGAAGCTGACTTTAGTAAAGGCCGTTCACAAGATTTCGCAGAACAAACCAGTGAAAATGAAAACAACGAAGTACTCAGTGAAATTCATCTTGAAGCACAACGAGAATTAAATTTAATCAATCAAGCTATTACCCGTTCTGATAATAATGAATACGGCTTATGTCGGCTTTGTCAGCAGACTATTAGTCCTGAACGCTTGAAGGTCTTACCATATATTGACACTTGCATTAATTGCGCTAAATAGGAGAAAAGACATGTTAGATAAACACGATTTGCACCATGAGTTTCCAGAGTTTGAACAAGAAATTCGCCAATTAAAAATGGACAACGCACATTTCGCACGCCTATTTAAAGAGTATCATCAAATAAATCAGGAAGTACATCGTATAGAAGTTGGGGTAGAGCCAACCAGTGATGAATATTTAGAGCAACAAAAAGTAGCTCGTTTACATTTAAAAGATGAGCTGTTCAGTATGCTTAAAAAAGCGCAAGTAACAGCTTAAAAGTAAAAATATTCAGACATAAAAAAGCGACTAATTACCGAAGTAAAAGTCGCTTTTTTTGATCACTAAAACTTACTGTTAGCTAGTTTTTGCTTGACGCTTGAATAACACGCAATTGTGCAACAGCGCGAGCTAATTCAGCTGCAGCTTCAGCATAATCAACATCGTTTCCGTGTTCATTCATGTGCTTCTCTGCGCGTTCTTTAGCTTCTAGTGCGGCTTGTTCATCTAAATCACCGCCACGTACTGCGATATCTGCAAGTACTGTTACGTTATTAGGTTGAACTTCTAACATACCGCCAGAAAGATAAATGATTTCTTCATCACCACCTTTCTTAACGATTCTTGCCATACCAGGTTTTAGTGAGGTCAGCAAAGGTGCGTGACCAGGCATAATACCTAATTCACCTTCGCTACCTGTGATCTGTAATGATTCAATGCTACCAGAAAATAAGCTTTCTTCAGCACTTACCACATTAAGATTTACAGAAAGTATTGCCATGTGACCTCCTAATAGGTGATTAACCGTTGTTAATCACCAGCCTTCATTACATGTTTTTAGCTTTTTCAGCTGCTTCTTCAATAGAACCAACCATGTAGAAAGCTTGCTCAGGTAAATCATCATATTCACCAGCAAGTAAACCTTTAAAGCCAGCAATTGTGTCTTTAAGTGATACATACTTACCAGGAGAACCTGTGAATACTTCAGCAACGAAGAACGGTTGAGATAAGAAACGTTGAATCTTACGTGCACGATTCACCGCTAATTTATCTTCTTCAGATAACTCATCCATACCTAAGATGGCGATGATATCTTTAAGTTCTTTGTAACGTTGTAACGTTGATTGCACGCCACGAGCTGTTTCATAATGCTCAGCACCAACAACTAATGGATCTAATTGACGAGATGTAGAGTCAAGTGGATCAATTGCTGGATAAATACCTTGTGATGCAATATCACGAGATAGTACAACTGTTGCATCTAAGTGAGCAAAGGTTGTAGCTGGAGATGGATCGGTCAAATCATCCGCTGGTACGTATACCGCTTGAATTGAAGTGATTGAACCTTTCTTCGTAGACGTAATACGTTCTTGAAGAACACCCATTTCTTCAGCAAGTGTTGGTTGATAACCAACCGCTGATGGCATACGACCTAACAATGCAGATACTTCAGTACCAGCAAGAGTGTAACGGTAGATGTTATCTACGAAAAATAATACGTCACGACCTTCGTCACGGAATTTTTCAGCCATAGTCAAACCAGTGAACGCTACGCGTAAACGGTTTCCTGGAGGCTCGTTCATTTGGCCGTAAACTAACGATACTTTATCAAGTACGTTAGAATCGTTCATTTCATGGTAGAAATCGTTACCTTCACGAGTACGCTCACCTACACCAGCAAATACTGAGTAGCCGCTATGCTCAATCGCGATGTTACGAATAAGTTCCATCATGTTAACGGTTTTACCAACACCAGCACCACCGAATAAACCAACTTTACCACCCTTAGCGAATGGACATACTAAGTCGATTACTTTAATACCAGTTTCAAGTAGCTCGTTAGACATCGCTTGGTCAGCATATGCTGGCGCTTCGCGGTGAATTGACCACTTTTCTTCTTCACCGATTGGACCAGCTTCATCGATAGGCTCGCCCAATACGTTCATGATACGACCCAATGTTTTAGTTCCTACTGGAACTTGGATGTTATCACCTGTGTTTAATACGTTCAGACCACGACGCAAACCGTCTGATGAACCCATAGCGATGGCACGAACTACACCACCACCTAATTGCTGTTGTACTTCTAGTACTAAGCCTGAAAGGTCACCTTCAGTTATTTTTAACGCGTCATATACCTGAGGTACAGCATCTTGTGGAAATTCTACATCCACAACTGCGCCAATGATTTGGACGACTTTACCTGTACTCATGTTTAATCCTCTAATCTTGTGCTCTTATTTACTAATAAAATAAACAAAGAACCTTTGCTTATACCGCTGCCGCACCTGCACAGATTTCACCCAACTCTTGAGTAATACCTGCTTGACGAGCTTTGTTATATACCAATTGTAAATCGTTAATTAAGTCACCCGCATTATCTGTTGCAGCTTTCATTGCAACCATACGAGCAGCTTGTTCACATGCGAGGTTTTCAACCACACCTTGATATACTTGAGATTCTGTATAGCGAACCAATAAATGTTCAAGTATTGCTTGAGCATCCGGTTCGTAAATGTAATCCCAGCGATGCTTAATAGCGTCATCATCTGACTTAGGCAAAGGTAAAAGTTGATCGATTGTCGGTTTTTGCGTCATGGTATTAACAAATTTGTTATATACAATGAACAATCTGTCTATCTCACCATTATCATAGGCATTTAGCATAACCTTCACACTACCGATTAAATCAGTTAATGAAGGGTTATCACCTAATCCCGAAGTTTGTGAGACAACTTTAGCACCCATGTTATTGAAAAATGACGTAGCTTTAGAACCTACTACGGCAAATTCAACATCAGCGCCAGCTGCTTGGTGTTTACCAGCATCAGCTAGTACTTGTTTAAATAAGTTAATGTTTAAACCACCACACAAACCACGGTCTGTTGAGACTACGATATAACCTACACGCTTGGCTTCACGTTCTTCCATATAAGGATGACGATATTCTAGATTACCAAGCGCGATGTGACCGATCACATTTCGCATATTTTCAGCGTATGGACGAGAGGCAGCCATGCTATCTTGCGCTCTGCGCATTTTGCTAGCTGCAACCATTTCCATCGCGCTGGTGATTTTCTGTGTATTTTTTACACTTCCAATCTTCGATTTTATCTCTTTAGCGCCGGACATGACTATTCTCCCGAAAAGGTTAACTCAATTACCAAGTTTGGGTCGCTTTAAAAGCTTCAATCGCTTTAGCTAAACCAGACTCGATGTCTTTGTTATAGTCACCCTTTTCATTGATAGTAGCCATCAATTCAGCGTGATCATTGTTTACGTATGTACGTAATGCATCTTCAAAATCAACAACTTTGTCGATCGCGATATCGTTTAAATAGCCTTTTTCTGCGGCAAATAAAGATACAGCTGTTTCTGCAATTGACAATGGGCTGTATTGCTTTTGCTTCATTAGCTCAGTTACACGTTGTCCATGCTCTAATTGAGCACGAGTCGCGTCATCTAAGTCAGAAGCAAATTGAGCAAAGGCTGCTAGCTCAGCGTATTGTGCTAATGCTAAACGAATACCACCACCTAATTTCTTGATGATTTTAGTTTGTGCAGCACCACCAACACGAGATACAGAAATACCAGCGTTAACAGCAGGACGAATACCTGAGTTAAATAGGTTAGATTCTAAGAAAATCTGACCATCGGTAATTGAGATTACGTTAGTTGGTACGAATGCAGATACATCACCCGCTTGCGTTTCAATGATAGGCAAAGCAGTTAAAGAACCCGTTTTACCTTTAACTTCACCGTTAGTAAAACGTTCAACGTATGCTTCGTTTACACGAGCAGCACGTTCAAGTAAACGACTGTGAAGATAGAAAACGTCACCAGGGTAAGCTTCACGGCCTGGCGGACGACGTAAAAGTAATGAAATTTGACGGTAAGCAACTGCTTGCTTAGACAAATCATCATATACGATTAGTGCATCTTCACCACGATCACGGAAGTATTCACCCATAGTACAGCCAGAGTATGCTGACAAGTACTGAAGCGCAGCTGCTTCAGAAGCTGATGCAACAACAACGATAGTATTTTCTAACGCGCCGTGCTCTTCTAAAGAACGTACTAAGTTAGCAACTGTCGAAGCTTTTTGCCCGATAGCTACGTATACACACTTAATACCTGTGTTCTTCTGGTTGATGATGGCATCTAATGCAATAGCAGATTTACCAATTTGACGGTCACCGATGATAAGTTCACGTTGACCACGACCAATTGGAATCATTGCATCGATTGATTTAATACCAGTTTGAACTGGTTCATCAACAGATTTACGATCGATTACACCTGGTGCAACCATTTCAACAGGAGAGAAACCATCGTTTTCGATTGGTCCTTTACCGTCAATTGGCTCACCAAGAGTGTTTACAACGCGGCCTAATAAACCACGTCCTACTGGTACTTCTAAAATACGACCAGTACATTTTACTTTTACGCCTTCAGCTAGATCCGCATAAGGACCCATAACTACCGCACCGACCGAATCACGGTCAAGGTTTAAAGCGATAGCAAAGCGATTGCCAGGAAGTTCGATCATCTCACCTTGCATTACGTCTGCAAGGCCATGAATACGAATGATACCATCTGTTACAGAAACGATAGTACCTTCATTACGAGCTTCACTAACTACGTCAAACTGCTCAATACGACTCTTGATCAGTTCAGCGATTTCAGTGGAATTCAGTTGCATGCTCTGTTCCCCGTTAGGATTGCATTGTTGTTGCTAAGCGGCTCAATTTACCTCGTACTGAACCATCTATTACCATGTCACCAGCTTTTATTACTAAACCAGAGACTACGTTTGCATCAATATTACAATTAAGTTTAACTTTTCGAGCCAAACGCTTTTCAAGCGCAGCGCCTAATGTAGTTTGTTGTTCGGCTGTTAGTTCAACAGCTGAAGTTACATCCACAGAAATTGTTTTCTCATGTTCAGCTTTTAATTCGCTAAATTGAGCAGCAACCTGTGGTAGCACCAATAAACGTTGATTTTCAGCCATCACCTTAATCAGGTTTTGGCCATTACTATCAAGTTGTACATCACAGACCTTTAAAAAAATGTCTTGTGCTTGTTCAACTGATGCACCACCAGAGAGATACTCTTTAATGGTGTCATCATTAGCAACTTCTGCAGCAAAAACCAGCATTTCTAACCAGCTTTCTATTGCATTTGCTTCAACAGCAAAATCAAACGCCGCTTTAGCGTAGGGACGAGCGATGGTTGTCAATTCAGACATAAGCTCAGTTCCCTCTAAAGTTCAGCTACAAGTTTATCTAAAATGTCGCTATGTACAGCGGCATCAATTGAACGCTCAAGAATTCTCTCAGCACCAGCTACCGCAAGAATAGCCACTTGTTGGCGCAATTCTTCTTTAGCTTGGTTACGTTCAGTATCAATTTCTGCATGACCAGCAGCTAAGATTTTTGCTTTCTCAGCTTGTGCTTTAACTGCAGCTTCTTCAATTATTTTAGCTTCACGCTTTTTAGCAGCTTCGACAATGCCGGCTGCTTGCGCTTTAGCGTCTTTTAATTGTGCTGTAGCTTTCTCTTGAGCAAGCTCAAGATCTTTAGCGGCACGGTCTGAAGCGGCAAGACCATCAGCAATAGTTGCTTGACGAGCTTCGATGGCACCAATAATTGGAGGCCATACATACTTCATACAAAAAATTACGAATACGATAAATGCGATTAATTCACCAATTAAGGTCATATTAAGATTCATTTATGTATCTCCTATTCAAATTCGCGTTTAAATTAAGCTGGAACACCAACTGCGAATAATAGGTATAAGCCAATAGCAACACCGATCATTGCAATAGCATCGATAAGACCCGCTACGATGAACATTTTAACTTGAAGTTGAGGTGCTAATTCAGGTTGACGTGCAGCAGACTCTAAGAACTTGCCACCAAGTAAACCAAAACCAATCGCAGTACCAAGAGCACCTAGACCGATTAATAAAGCAACAGCGATATATAACATATTTATCTCCGATTATTTAAAGTTATAAAGTTAAAAAACTAAGGTTAAAAAAACTATTTTGGGCATCCTGCCCTTAGCTCCAAAGAGCTAAAAAAATTAATGATCTTCGTGCGCCAGACTCAAATATAGAATCGTTAGCATCATGAAGATGAACGCTTGTAATGGGATAACTAGCAAATGGAAAGCAGCCCATAAAAAGTGTACTGGCAATTGAAATAAACCAATTGTCGCAATTAATAAGAAAATTAATTCACCGGCATATAAGTTACCAAACAAACGAAGTGCTAATGATAACGGACGAGCCAATAAAGTAACCATCTCTAAAATAAAGTTAACAGGGTAAAGCGACCAATGACCAAACGGCTGAGTGGTTAGCTCTTTAATAAACCCGCCAATACCTTTTACTTTAATTGAGTAGTAAATGATAAGTGCAAACACACCCAATGCTAAAGCAAAAGTCATATTTGGATCCGTTGTTGGTACGGCTTTCATATAGTGCACACCAAACAACTCAAATATACGCGGTATTAAATCTACCGGCACCCAATCCATAGCATTCATTAACAATACCCAAACAAAAATGGTTAATGCTAATGGTGCGATAACAGGGTTTTTACCATGAAAGGTACTTTTAACACTGTCATCGACAAATTCAACAATCATTTCTACCGCACATTGCAATTTACCGGGCACGCCGGTACTTGCTTTTTTAGCGACTGAACGAAACAACATAATAAAGACCAAACCTAAAAACACCGACCAACCAAGTGTATCTATATGAACGGTCATAAACCCTTCACCGACAGATAAATTGGTTAAATGGTGTTTAATATATTCTTGGCTGGTAATTTCCGCACCTGAAGACATATTAATTATCCCAATGATTAAAGTTTAAACAAAAATGGTGTTAATAACGGCAAAGCCACTACTAAACAAAAACTGCTGAAAAAAGCTACCGGCTCTATCGCTAAAAATTTGAAGGCTAGCGCAAACAAAACGGCCGTTAATACAATTTTCAATTTCTCGCCACTGTAAAAAGAATCTAAGACCTTTTCGGACGATCTTGCTCCAGCATATTTAAATGCTTTATGAGCAAATACAAAATTAGGGATTATACTTATTGCACCGCCTGCTAATACAGAATGCGCGAAGGATAATCCCCAAATAAAATATGTTGCTACACTGCAAGTTAAAACAATAATTATCGAGATTAAAATTTGCTTAAAAGCAAATTCTCTTCCTGGTTTAGCTAACTCATTGTGAATAAATACACTCACCAGAAACTCCATACGATATTTTTCGTAATACTTACAGTTTTTCAAAGATGTATTTTCATCTTTAAAAAGCCGACGCAAGTATACTTAATTACAGCACCAATGCAACAAAATAGGGCGCTCATTGCCCAGATAATGTGCGAAATGTAACGCTAAATGTCAAAATTACGACTAATGTATAATCTATTATGAAAACTTTCTCTTAGAATGACTAAAGTCATCATATAAATTGAATTGAGTAAGCAACTCTGCTAGTCAAAGTTGCTTATTATCTAGAGGAGAATTAAAAAGAATTAAAGCGAGAAACAATACCGTCAAGTTCAGATAAATCGCTGTAGGAAATAACTAACTTACCTTTACCTTTTTTATTATGGTTTATCGTAACATTAGAGCCTAGTTTTTCAGATAAATTTTGCTCTAAAGCTTTAGTGTTCGGGTCTACAGGTTTTTCTTCAACTTCCTTAACCGGTTGTTGTACCTTTTTAATTAATGCTTCAGTTTCACGAACGTTAAGTTCTTTAGCCACCACAATACGAGCAGTAGTGGTTTGAATGTCATTATCTAAAGCTAACAATGCCCGCGCATGACCCATTTCAATATCACCATGCTCAAGTAAAGTTTTCACTTCACTATTAAGGTTATTTAAACGCAATAGGTTAGTTACAGCGGTTCTGGATTTCCCTACAGCATCAGCAACTTCTTGGTGGGTCAACTCAAATTCAATTAATAAGCGCTCTAATGCAATAGCTTCTTCCATTGCATTAAGATCTTCACGTTGAATGTTTTCAATGAGTGCAATAGCAACAGCGGCTTCATCAGGTACATGTTTAATTAAACAAGGAACCGTGTCTAACTCAGCGAGTTGCGCCGCACGCCAGCGACGTTCACCCGCTATAATTTCATAGCTGTGTTCACTGATTGGTCGAACAACAATTGGTTGAATAATGCCTTGTGATTTTATTGAGTTTGCTAAATCATCTAACGCTTCAGCCGACATATCTTTGCGTGGTTGATATTTACCAGGATGCAATTGCTCGATAGGTAAATTTTGTAATTCCGCATTTTTATTTAAAGACTCTTTTTGGCCTTCAGTATTTGTTGTTGGCTCATTTTCTGGTTTCGTTAATAAGGCATCAAGACCACGACCTAGACCTCTACGTTTTGTTTGACTCATGATATTCCTTACTTACTCACTAGTTACTTGCGGTGTAGGTTGCTTTTTTTGTTCTGCACGACGTAATATTTCACCTGCTAAGGCAAGATAAGCTTTTGCTCCCGTAGAAGACTTATCGTAATACATCACAGGAGCACCAAAACTTGGCGCTTCTGCTAAACGGACATTACGAGGAATAACCGTACGATAAACTTTATCACCAAAATGGCGCTTTAATTGTTCTGAAACATCATTAGCTAAACGATTTCGAGGATCGTACATCGTACGTAAAATGCCTTCAATATGTAGCTTATCGTTCACAACTGAAGTTAATTGCGAAATAGTATCCATTAATGCCGTTAAACCTTCTAATGCATAATATTCACATTGCATAGGCACCAACACTGAATCTGCGGCCGTCATCGCGTTGACTGTCAGCATGTTTAATGAAGGAGGGCAATCTATAATAATAAAATCGTAGTCACTTTTTACTTTTGATAAAGCATTCTTTAAACGGTGTTCACGCGAATAAACTTCCATTAATTTAATTTCAGCAGCGGTCACATCACTGTTAGCCGCAATCAGATCATAAACACCGGCAGTATTCTTACAAACGACATCTTCAAACGGACGTTCTTCTATCAGCAATTCATAACAAGTTGCTGGTACTTCATATTTATCTATACCGCTACCCATAGTAGCGTTACCTTGTGGATCAAGATCGATCAATAAAACTTTACGTTTAGTTGCCGCAAGCGAAGCAGCAAGATTGACTGAGGTTGTCGTTTTACCGACACCACCTTTTTGGTTTGCAACCGCTATTATTTTTCCCACAGGAGCCTCAATTACTTTCTGAGCAAAAGTTTATTATTATTTATGATTTAGCTAATTCAATCAAATGGCGTTCGCCCTCTAACTGAGGAACGACAATAGTATAACTATTTGTAAGTGAAATATTGCTCGGTAATGCCGATATTTCATCATCAGGGTAAAGACCTTTTAATGCTAAAAATCGGCCATGCTCTGAGCTCACTAAATGCTCACACCACGTTACCATATCAACTAATGATGAAAAGGCACGGCTCAATACGCCATCAAAAGGCTGTTCAGGATGATATTGTTCAACACGTGATTTAACTGGAGTTACATTAGCTAGTTTTAATTGAAAAACTACTTGTCTTAAAAAAGTGATTCTTTTACCTAAGCTGTCCAATAATACAAAACTACGCTCTGGGTATAAAATAGCCAATGGAATACCAGGTAAACCGGGTCCCGTACCTACATCAATAAATGATTGACCTTTAAGTAATGGCCCAACCATTAAGCTATCCATAATATGTTTTACTATCATATCTTTAGGATCACGTATTGAAGTCAAATTGTAGGCTTTATTCCATTTATTTAATAGTTCAACATATTGAATAAGTAACGATATTTGCTCTGGAGAAACCTCAAGTGAGGTTTCTTTAATCAGAGCAATAAGCTGTTCGGATAATGTCATTAGGTGGAGTCTTTCATTTATGTTGATTTATTATGCAATTTTGCGTAATAAGCCATGTTTTTTCAGATAAACCAATAATAACGAAATTGCGGCTGGAGTAATACCAGAAATACGCGATGCTTTACCAATAGTTTCAGGACGAGTATCTGAAAGTTTAGCAACAACCTCATTTGATAAACCTGATATTTGGGTAAAATCAAAATCTAATGGTATTAACGTATTTTCATGGCGTTTCTTTTTAGCGATTTCATCTAACTGACGGTCAATATATCCAGCATATTTAATTTGGATCTCAACTTGTTCTGCAGCTTGCTTATCAGCTAACTTAGGTCCTAAACCTTCAATACTGACAAGATCTTCATAGTTAACTTCAGGTCGTCGAACCAGATCTTCCAAATTATTTTCACGACTTAGTGGTGTTTTCAGTAATTCATTAACTTGACTAACGGCAGGATGATCCTTTTGTAACCAAGTAGATCGTAAACGCTGACGTTCCGTTTCAACATTTTCCATTTTTTCATTAAATCGCTGCCAACGTAGATCATCAACTAAACCTAAAGATCGACCTTTTTCAGTTAAACGGATATCAGCATTATCTTCACGTAATAATAAGCGGTATTCTGCACGTGAGGTAAACATGCGATAGGGTTCTTTAGTTCCTAAAGTCGCTAGGTCATCGATTAGCACGCCCATGTAAGCTTGATCTCGGGTTAGTACAAGCTCTTCCTTGCCTTGGACCCTTGCTGCAGCGTTAGTTGCAGCAATTAAACCTTGTGCTCCCGCTTCTTCATAACCCGTAGTACCGTTAATTTGACCGGCAAAATATAAATTTTCAATAAACTTACTTTCTAAGGTTTGTTTTAAGTCTCTAGGATCAAAAAAGTCATACTCTATCGCATAACCTGGACGAGTGATATGAGCATTTTCAAATCCTTTAATCGATCTTACAAGATCCATTTGCACATCAAATGGCAAGCTTGTTGAAATACCATTAGGATAAATTTCATGAGTATTTAGTCCTTCTGGCTCAACAAATATTTGATGACTGTCTTTATCAGCAAAACGATGAATTTTATCTTCAATTGACGGACAATAGCGTGGACCTACCCCCTCAATAACACCAGTGTACATTGGTGATCGACTTAAACCTGATTGAATAATTTCATGAGTCTTTTTGTTAGTATGAGTAATAAAACAGGAAACTTGTGCTGGATGATCATTGCTAGTGCCCATGTAAGAAAACACCGGTCGAGGATCATCTCCAGGTTGTTCAGCCATCACTGAAAAATCAAGAGATCTTGCATCTAAACGCGGAGGTGTTCCTGTTTTTAAACGATCAATACGAAATGGCATATCGCGTAGACGTGCTGCTAGGTTCACACTTGCAGGATCACCAGCTCGTCCGCCTTGATAATTATTTAAACCTATATGAATTTGGCCCGCGAGAAATGTGCCAACAGTTAAAACAACGCTTTTAGCTTTAAATTTCAAGCCCATTTGAGTCGAAACACCAACGATCTTATTGTTTTCTAGGATAAGATCATCACAAGGTTGTTGGAAAATTGTTAAGTTTTCTTGGTTTTCTAGATAATTACGGACGAAATTACGATATAAGTTTCGATCCGCTTGCACACGAGTTGCACGGACTGCGGGGCCTTTACTGGCATTTAAGGTTCTAAATTGTATTGCAGCATGATCTGCCGCTGTTGCCATTAAACCACCAAGCGCATCAATTTCTTTAACCAGGTGACCTTTCCCAATACCGCCAATGGCTGGATTGCATGACATTTGGCCAAGTGTATCGATGTTATGGGTCAACAATAATGTTTTACAGCCCATGCGTGCTGCTGCAAGTGAAGCCTCTGTACCTGCATGACCACCTCCAACAACGATTACGTCATAAGACTCTTGATACCACATAAATTATTGACCTTAGGTTATTTTGATTTTGAAATTTAAGAGCGATATTTTAGCGCTTTTTTTGTCTCAGGGGAATGATCAAATTAAGGAAAAGATCTTAGCTTGATCCTTAAATAATATATAAAGATCTATTTAAAGATCTTATTATTATTACTTATTAGGATCCTGCTTTTCTGTTGATAAGTCACTTTTCTTTATATAAAACAGATTATTAAATGTAGTGCATCCTTGTGATCAAACATTGATCAACTCACTTATAAGCTTTGATCAAAACAGCTAGTTATCCACAAGTAAAATAAAGTTAATTTATACACACTGAATAATAATAGTTAATTAATAGCTTTTCCCTATAGTTATCCACATTTCCTGTTTTTTACCTGTTGAAATGTGAGTAACTTATGGGTAAGTAGGTTATAAATGATCTTTATTTTCATTTAACCAGAGTTGAGCACATTCTTCTGGATCTATTTCTTGGCTCATATCTAAAGTAGTCAAGGGTAAGATCTCAATACAACTTTTTGAATTTAATAGTGTATTTATTTTTTTTGCCGCATAGCAAAAAGTATCATAGCTTGAGTCACCTATGCCGATCGTTAGAAATTTGATTGAGGATAGATCTTGATCGCTTTTTTCAAGATCTGAAACAAATGCTTGAATATTGTCAGGGTAATCACCAGCACCATGTGTTGATGTACAAATTAACCAATTCTGATTTTTGTTTGAAATTTGCTCAAATTCAGGCTGTAAATGTATTTCAACCTGATGTCCAAGAGCTATTAATGTTTCCTCACAGGCTTCTGCTACGTATTCTGAGCCACCTAACATACTGCCAACAATGATTTGAAATGAACTCATTTTATGTTCCTATTTGTGGTTATTTTTAGATATAGAGAAAAATTTTATGATTATTTTCCGATACAAAACGATGAAAAAATCTCGCTTAATAGATCATCATTAGTAAATTCACCGGTGATTTTATTGAGCTCTTGTTGGCAGAAACGTAATTCTTCAGCCAGTATTTCTCCAGCAACATAAGATTCAAGTTGTTCTAGTCCTATTTCTAAGTGCTGATGTGCTTGCTCAAGTGCTACTAAGTGACGTCGTCTCGCCATAAAGCCACCTTCAGTACTCCCTTGGTAACCCATGATATGTTTAAGGTGCTCAGTTAGCTCTGAGACGCCTGAGCCTGTTTTAGCGGATAAAGTTACCGTTGGCGTGGAATTTAATTCACTGTAACCAGTTTTTGCTTGGCTGATGTCAGCCTTATTTCGTATAACGGTTAAACCAATATTGCTGGGCAATTTATCAAAAAACTCCGGCCATACCGTTTTCGGATCTATATTTTCATCTAGAGAAGAGTCGATCATTAATAATACTCGATCGGCTTGTTTAATTTCTTGCCAAGCACGTTCGATGCCTATTTGTTCAACTTTATCAGCACTTTCTCGCAAGCCTGCGGTATCAATAATATGTAATGGCATACCATCAATATGAATCTGTTCTGATAATACATCACGGGTCGTACCTTCAATGTCGGTCACTATTGCGCTTTCTTTACCGCTTAATGCATTTAATAAACTTGATTTACCCGCATTAGGGCGACCGGCAATAACTACTCGCATACCTTCACGAATAATACTGCCTTGTTGTGCCTTATTTTTAACTTCAGCTACTTGCTTGATAATAGCTTTAAGGTTATTGACAACTTTTTCATCGGCAAGAAAGTCGATCTCTTCTTCAGGAAAATCAATGGCTGCTTCAACATACATGCGCAAATGGATTGTGTCATTGACCATTTGATGAACCAGTTTTGAAAAATCACCTTGCAGAGAATGTAAAGCACAACGAGCTGCTTGCTCAGAACTTGAGTTGATTAAATCAGCAATAGCTTCTGCTTGGGTTAAATCGAGTTTATCGTTGAGAAAAGCTTGCTCACTAAACTCGCCTGGGCCTGCCATACGAATTTTAGGTAACGCCAATATTTCTTTAAGTAACATATCTAATATTATTGGGCCACCGTGACCTTGGAGCTCAAGAACATCTTCACCAGTAAAAGAGTTAGGGCCTTTAAAATAAAGTGCTATACCTTGATCTAATGCCTGACCTGCTTGATCTTTAAAGGTTAAATACTCTGCTTTTCTTAGTTCTGGTATTTTGCCTAAAATAGCATTTGCAACATTTTCAACTTCTGGCCCTGAAACTCTGATGATACCGACACCACCGCGCCCTGGTGCGGTGGCTTGTGCAGCTATAGTTTCTTTTTGGCTTGATGAAAAAGCAAGGTTGGTCATGGCAAGTTCTCAGTTAATGGAAAATTTTGTAATTGGCGATATTATAAACCGTTAATTACCTACGTGAAATGCGCGCTGAACTTTAGTTTGATTTTTTACAGGTGATATTGCTGATATATAAGCTTGAAAGCTAAATTGAAGGGATAAAAAAAGGTAGCTAGTGCTACCTTTTTATTAAATTTAATGGCTTTACTTAGCCTTGGCTTTTTCGATGCCCGAGAATATTATTTTCATTTGTACAATTGAAATAATGTTACTCACTAACCAGTAAAGTACTAATCCTGAAGGGAACCAGAAAAAGAATACTGTGAACATGACTGGCATGTATTGCATTATTTTTTGTTGCATAGGATCTTGTACAGTCATCGGTTGCATTTTTTGCATAATGAACATACTAACACCCATTAATATCGGTAGAATGTAGAATGGGTCTTGTGCGGATAGATCTTGTATCCACAACATAAATGGTGCGTGACGTAATTCAACACTTTCTAAAAATACCCAATATAATGCTAAGAAGATTGGCATTTGAATAATTAAAGGTAAACAACCGCCAGCTGGATTCACTTTCTCTTTACGATAAAGTTCCATCATGGCTTGTGACATTTTTTGTTTGTCGTCACCAAAGCGTTCTTTTAATTGCGTCATTTTGGGTTGTAAAGCCCGCATTTTAGCCATCGAAGTATATTGTGCTTTCGTTAGCGGATACATACCACCTTTAACGATTAAGGTGATAATAATGATAGCAACACCCCAGTTAGTGACAATTGATTGAATTTTAATTAGTAACCAAAATAGTGGTTGACTGATCATAAATAAGAAACCGTAATCTATGGTTAGATCTAAGTTCTCTTCTATCTTTTCGAGTACATCTTGATCTTTCGGTCCAACATAAAAGGTTGCTGATGTTGTTGCTGTAGAGTTTGGTTCAATAGTTATTGCTGGTGCTTTAAAACCAATTACAGCATCTTTATTGCTTGAATAGCTGGTATACAATTGATTATTTGCAGTTTTTTCTGGTACCCATGAAGAAACGAAATAATGTTGTAGCATGGCTACCCAGCCACCTTGTGTTGAAACATTCAAATTACTTTCTGAAATATCGTCAAAGCTATACTTTTCATAAACATCTTCAGTAGTTGAATATGCCGCACCTTTATAGGTTGGGATCAGACCACTACCACTGTCAATTAAAGTTGTTTGTTTAAGCTGTGCATACATTTGTACACTGGCAGGGCTGCTAGCATTGTTTTTGATGATGTATTGCACATCAACAGCATAGCTATCGTAGCCAAAAGTAAACCGTTTAGTAACAGATAGTCCGGCTGCATCAAGGTAATTTAAGTCTATAATCAGTGGTTCGTTAGCATTTGCTTGATATGACGTTGCTGATGTTTGATAGATAGGGCGGCCAGGAATAACACGGTCTAAACCTTGTGCGCCGGTTAAACCACTCTGTGCCACATAACGGTCACGGTCGCTGCGTAAAATGGTAAAAGGTACACCGTTACCTTGTTCAGTATCAAAATTTAGTAATTTTGCTTCAACAATGTCACCACCTTTGGTGTCAATTTTTAGTGAAAAAACATTATTGGTTACTGAAATTAGGCTAGCACTTACTGGCGCTGTTTCATTGCTAATTGACGTTGCTGTTGCTGATGATTCAGGAACAAATTCGCCGTTATTATTGCTTGGAGTTGTTTGTTGAGTTACTGCTGGCTGCTCAATAACTGGAGCATTGTCCATTTGCCATTGATTAAATAGCAAATAGGTAACAACCATTAGCGCAATAAAAAGAAAACTGCGTTGGGATTCCATAATGTCTTATTTCTCTTTTTTTGATAGTGGCACGGGATCATGTCCTCCCGCATTAAGTGGGTGGCATTTTAGTATACGTTTGCCTGCTAACCAACAACCTTTTATCACACCAAAGCGATTTATTGCTTCTATAGCATAAAAAGAGCATGTTGGATCAAATCTACAATGGGGACCGAGCAATGGGCTAAGCCAACGCTGGTAAGCTTTTACTAAGGTAATTGCTATTTTTTGTGGCGCTGAATTATTTTTCGCCATATTTTTTCCAATTGCTGATTAATTTCTTTATTTTCGAGCTTGTCAGTGCCTGATTTTACCATAACAACCATATCTATATGGGGGAGATTATGTTGATTTAAACGGAAGCTTTCTCGAATTTGTCGTTTAATACGATTTCGTTGTACAGCTAATTTAACCCGTTTTTTAGCAATGGCTAGACCGAGACGGTTATTATTATCAGAATTTGGTGTGACGAGGATTGTAATGTGGCTAGAACCAAAACGCAGAGGTTTTGAGAATACAGCTTGAAATTGACCGGGAGTCAACAAACGTGACTCCCGATTAAATTCATAAGTAACCATAGCGGCTACTATTCCTTTAACTTAAGTTGCAAGTTAAAAGATTAAGCACTAAGGCTTGCGCGGCCTTTAGCACGACGACGTGCAATTACAGCACGACCGTTTTTTGTAGCCATGCGAGCACGGAAGCCATGGTTGCGCTTACGCTTTAATACACTAGGTTGAAATGTTCTTTTCATTACGCTAATCCGTCTGTTGTTGTTGCCCTGGCAAAACAGCCTTCATGAGCACACTGGGTCTAAAAATGAGGCGAAATTCTATATAGAGAAGCAAACTTTGTCAATGGTTATTATCTAGCTATTTTAAAAAGATCGTTTACGGATCGTTCTGATCAGGAAAAATATCCACAGTTTTATAACAATTTTAAATTTTCGCCGTCAGATTAAGCTGCATTTTCTATAATAATTAAATGGTATATCGAAAGCTTTTTAGCATTATTTTGCTATTAAAAACTTGTACGATGCCTGTTTTAATTGAGCTTAGTAAAAAAAAATGTCAATTAAACGCATTTATCGAAAAGTCAATATTGATGTTGTGGATAACTATAGTGATAATAGGGTAATTATAAAAATTAATTTTTTACTATTCTATTTTACTTTTTCTTTTTATTAATTGGTAAGTAATTACGTAAAGCATAGTATTTATCAGGAGTCGGTTGTTGGATCATACACTTTGGCAAAAATGTTTGTCTGTTCTTCAAGAAGAGTTACCCGCACAACAATTTAGTATGTGGATTCGTCCACTTCAGTGTGTGATTGCAGATAATATTATGACTTTATATGCGCCAAATAGATTTGTTTTGGATTGGGTTAGAGATAAATACGTCAATCGCATAAATGAACTTGTTGGTATGCAAGATAGTGCTAATCCACCTTTATTACGTTTTGACGTTGGTAGTATTCCAGCACAAAAAAGTAATATTCAAAATAGTATTAGTCAACTGCAACCCAATACAAAAAGTTCAAATAAAGAAATTGTCGCTCCTGAAAGTAATTTACCGAAAACCACTAATATTAGAGTTAAGTATACTTTCGATAATTTTGTTGAAGGTAAATCAAACCAGTTAGCGCGTGCCGCAGCATCACAAGTTGCAGATAATCCGGGGGCCGCTTATAACCCTCTATTTATCTATGGGGGAACTGGTTTAGGTAAAACCCATTTATTACATGCTGTTGGTAATGGTATTTTGCTTAATAAACCTAATGCAAAAATAGCTTACATGCACTCAGAGCGTTTTGTGCAAGATATGGTAAGAGCATTACAAAATAATGCTATGGAAAAGTTTAAACAATATTATCGTTCTGTTGATGCATTGCTGATAGATGATATTCAATTTTTTGCTGGTAAAGATCGTACGCAAGAGGAATTCTTCCATACTTTCAATGCGTTACTAGAAGGCAATCAGCAAATAATTTTAACGAGTGATCGGTATCCAAAAGAAGTTGATGTTGAAGATCGTCTAAAATCTCGTTTTGGTTGGGGGTTAACTATTGCCATCGAACCACCAGAGCTAGAAACTCGAGTCGCGATTTTAAAACGCAAAGCACAAGAAAGTCATATTAATTTAGCTGATGAAGTTGCTTTTTTCATTGCTAAACGTCTGCGTTCGAATGTGCGTGAATTAGAGGGTGCCTTAAACCGTGTGATAGCGAATGCTAATTTCACCGGCCGGGCAATTACCATTGATTTTGTTCGCGAAGCATTACGTGATTTATTAGCGTTACAAGATAAGTTAGTCACCATAGATAATATTCAGCGTACAGTAGCTGAATATTATAAAATCAAAGTAGCTGATTTACTTTCAAAAAGAAGAAACCGTTCAGTTGCTAGACCTCGTCAAATTGCAATGGCATTATCTAAAGAGTTGACTAACCATAGTTTACCCGAAATTGGTGATGCCTTTGGTGGGCGAGACCATACAACGGTATTACATGCTTGTCGTAAAGTGAAAGCATTACGTGAAGAATCTCACGATATAAAAGAAGATTATTCAAATTTAACCAGAACATTGTCATCATAATAATAAGTAAGTTAAAAGCGAGTCAGAAATGAAATTTTCATTGAATAGAGAATTACTATTGAAACCTTTATTATTGGTTTCTGGTGCTGTAGAACGAAAGAGTACACTACCTATTTTAGGTAATATTCTTTTTGATGTGAGTGGGCAGTCACTTACCTTAACAGCCACTGATTTAGAACTAGAAATGGTGGCATATGCGACTGTAGATAATCACGCTGAAGACGGAAAAATTACTATTCCTGCGCGTAAATTGCTCGATATCTGTAAAAGTTTGCCTGATGACTCAATGTTAACCTTTGAAGCGGTCAATGATGTTATAAAAATTAGTACTGGCCGCAGTAAGTATTCGCTTTCAACATTACCAGCCAGTGATTTTCCTAATATTGAGGAATGGCAAGGCGATGTTGAATTTAAACTGTTAAAGTCTGAATTATTACGCTTAATTGAAAGCACGCATTTTTCGATGGCTAACCAAGATGTTCGGTATTATTTGAATGGCATGTCGATAGAAACGGAAGGTCATGAAATACGCTCTGTTGCTACTGATGGCCACCGCTTAGCTATTTGTAAAATTTCTAATCAAGAACTTGAGTTACCGGCTAGACAAGTTATTGTTCCGCGCAAAGGGATATTGGAAATCATTCGTTTGCTTGATCCAGTTGACGAAGCTGTGCAAGTATTTTTAGGTGCAAACCATATTCGTATTATTGATAACGAGTTTTCGTTTACCAGTAAACTTGTCGATGGTCGTTTTCCAGATTACCGTCGAGTTTTACCACGTAATGGTGACAAAATTCTCAATGCTAATAAAGACGAGTTAAGACAAGTTTTATCTCGAGCTTCTATTTTATCTAATGAAAAGTTCAAAGGTGTTCGACTTAATTTTGGCAACACAGAGTTAAAAATTACCGCTAATAATCCTGAACAAGAACAGGCAGAAGAAATTATCGGTATAGATTTTCCATATGAAGAAGTCGAAATCGGTTTTAATGTTAGTTATGTTTTAGATGTACTAAATGCTATTAAAGAAACAGACGTTAAATTTACCTTAGCCGATGCAAATAGTAGTGTTGTAATCGAAGGTGGAGAGTCTGGTGAAGCTTTATATGTTGTTATGCCAATGCGTTTGTAGATTTAAATAAGTGAGCATTGGTAAATTATTTATACAAGATTTTCGAAATATAGAAAGCGTTACCGTCGATTTTCATTCCGATGTTAATTTTATTATTGGTGATAATGGAAGTGGAAAAAGCAGTGTACTTGAAGCCATTTTTTATTTAGGCCATGGCAAATCTTTTCGTAGCGCTAAAGTAGATAATCTACTTCAACATGAAAAAAGTACGTTTACTGTTAGTGTTAGAACAGATAAAGATTGTCAACTTGGTGTCAGGAAAGGATTTAACAGCAGCGCTAATAGTAGTGAAATTAGAATTGATGGAGAAAAACAAACTAAGTTTTCTTCACTCGCTAAAAATGTTGCTGTACAAGTTATTACACCTGAAAGTTTTATTGTTTTTTTTGGCGGTCCTAAACAAAGAAGACGGTTTATTGATTTAGGATTGTTTCACGTGAAACATTCCTTTGCAGACCATTGGCGCGAGTTTTCTAGAATACTTAAACAACGAAATGCCTGTTTAAGGAGTAAAACTGATTTAGCAACATTAAATTATTGGACAGAAATATTTGCTGAAAGCTCTGAGCAAATTGCTCGTCATAGAGCAGAATATGTGAGTGAGTTGACTAATGAGTTAAGTTTTTGGTTGAAAATCATGTTACCTTCAGTATCTGATGATATAGTCATTCAATACTTGCAGGGCTGGAATTCAAAGAAAGCATTATTAGATGTCTTAGGTCAGTATCATGATAAAGAGTTAGCAATGGGCTACAGTTTATTTGGTGCACAAAAATTTGACGTAAGGTTTTTAATGAATGGAACATCACTAGATAATCAACTATCTCGTGGTCAACAAAAGTTGTTTTTACTGGCTTTAACTTTTGCTCAAGCAAAGCTTATAGAAAGAGTAAATCGAGTAAAACCAATTTTATTAATTGATGATGTGGGGGCAGAGCTCGATATTCATTCTAGAACGTTATTAAATAACGCAATAGCAGCAATTGAATGTCAGGTTATTGTAACCGCAATAGATAAAACGGCAGTGGAGCAACTTGTTCCACAAGAAGAAAACTACAAAATGTTTCACGTGAAACATGGCAAACTATCAGTAATGAGTGAGTAGGCTACAAGCTATGACAATAGAAAATGAATATGACTCGGCAAGTATAAAGGTACTTAAAGGCTTAGATGCAGTTCGCAAAAGACCAGGGATGTATATAGGTGATACCGATGATGGCACAGGCCTACATCACATGGTATTTGAGGTGTTGGATAACTCAATTGATGAAGCTCTTGCAGGCCACTGTAGTGATATTATTGTTAAAATTCACTTAGACGGTTCGGTATCTGTACGAGATGATGGACGAGGAATTCCAACTGAGCTTCACCCTGAAGAAGGTGTTTCAGCTGCTGAAGTTATTATGACGGTACTTCATGCTGGTGGTAAATTTGGTGGTGAAGATTCTGGATATAAAGTATCAGGTGGTTTACACGGTGTAGGTATTTCGGTTGTGAACGCTTTAAGTAGTAAATTAAAGCTAAATATCCGACGTGATGGAAAATTGTTTGAGCAACACTATCATATTGGTATACCACAAGAGCCACTAAAGGTAGTAGGCGAAAGTGACAAAACCGGTACAGAAGTAAGATTCTGGCCGAGCGAAGAAACCTTTTCAGACGTAGTTTTTCACTTTGACTTATTAGTAAAAAGAATTCGTGAGTTATCATTTTTGAACTCAGGTGTATCAATTCGTCTTATTGATGAGCGTGAGGAAGGTAAAGAAGAACACTTTCATTTTGATGGTGGTATTCAAGCTTTTGTCGATTATTTAAATACCAATAAAACTCCTGTTAATGAAGAAATATTTTATTTCGATTTAGCACGTGAAGATGGCATTGTTGTAGAAGTTGCGATGCAGTGGAATGATGGCTTCCAAGAAAACATCCATTGTTTTACAAACAACATTCCACAAAAAGATGGTGGAACGCATTTAAGTGGTTTCCGTACTGCATTAACCAGAACTTTAAATAGTTACATGGTTAAAGAAGGTTTAAACAAAACCAAGAAAGGTGGAAGTACAGAAACAAACGCATCTGGCGATGATGCTCGTGAAGGCTTAACTGCTGTAATTTCTGTGAAAGTACCAGATCCTAAGTTTTCATCACAAACAAAAGATAAACTTGTCTCTTCAGAAGTTAAAACTGCAGTAGAACAAGCTATGGGTGAGAAGCTAGGTGAATACTTATTAGAAAAACCAGCCGTTGCCCGTACCATTATTATGAAAATTGTTGATGCTGCACGTGCTCGTGAAGCTGCACGTAAAGCTCGTGAAATGACACGTCGTAAAGGCGCGTTAGATATTGCAGGTTTACCTGGTAAGTTAGCTGATTGTCAGGAAAAAGATCCTGCCTTATCTGAACTTTATATTGTGGAAGGGGACTCTGCTGGCGGTTCAGCCAAGCAGGGACGTAACCGTAAAAACCAAGCAATACTACCACTAAAAGGTAAAATTCTGAACGTAGAAAAAGCGCGTTTTGATAAAATGATATCTTCACAAGAAGTGGGAACGCTAATTACTGCACTAGGCTGCGGTATTGGTCGTGACGAATATAACCCTGATAAATTGCGTTATCATAGTATCATCATAATGACCGATGCTGATGTCGATGGTTCTCACATCAGAACACTGTTATTAACTTTCTTTTATCGTCAGATGCCTGAAATAATGGAGCGTGGTTATATTTATATTGCTCAACCGCCACTTTATAAAGTGAAGAAAGGTAAACAAGAGCGCTATATTAAAGATGATGAAGGTTTAACTGAGTACCTAACAACGCTTGCGTTAGAAAATGCTGAGATACATGTTAATGAGTCAGCACCCGCATTATCTGGTTTAGCTTTAGAACAGTTAGTTAAACAATTCCGTAAAACACACGAAACTATTAAACGCGTTTCTCGTTTGATTCCTGCTGATATTTTAGAAAAAATGATTTACGGTGAAGTTATTGAAACCGAAGATTTCAAAGATAAAGCCAGAGTTGAGAAATGGACAGCTAATTTACTTAAACAGTTAGAAGACCAAGATGGAAACGGTTCTATCTATACTGTTGAAGTGAAACAAGACCAAGAACGTAATGTTTATTATCCAAGCTTCAATGTTCGTAAGCATGGTATAGATACTGTTTATGACTGTAATTATGAATTTTTTGATTCAAAAGAATTTGCAGCGATTCAAAGCTTGAATAAAGCTATTAATGGTTTAATGGACGAAGGTGCTTATGTTAAACGTGGTGAAAAGGTTAAACCTATCACTGAGTTTGAAGAGGCGCTAAATTGGCTAATGGCTGAATCAAAACGTGGTCAATACATTCAACGTTATAAGGGTCTTGGAGAAATGAATCCAGATCAATTATGGGAAACCACTATGGACCCAGAATCACGTAGAATGCTACAAGTAACCATTGAAGATGCAATTGCAGCTGATCAATTGTTTAATACACTTATGGGTGACCATGTAGAACCACGTCGTCACTTTATAGAAGAAAATGCACTTAAAGTAGCTAACTTAGACGTCTAGCTTTTTAAAATTTAAAATATAAATGCCCGATCATCAAATCGGGCATTTTTGTTTGTAGCCATTGTATATATCCATACCGTTTCAAGGTGAAGTATTCAGCTGATACATAGGTCTTGACTGTTACGGGTATAATAAATGGAATAAATTTCAAACATCTAGGCAAGGACACTAGGCTAATAAACTGACAGTGGGTATAATTAGCCATATTTGACACAATATAACCATAGAATCGGATTGTTATGAGTACGTTTAATGTAAAGACCTTTCAAGGACTAATATTGCAGTTGCAAGACTATTGGTCACGTCAAGGCTGTGTAATAGTTCAGCCATTAGATTTAGAAGTAGGGGCTGGTACATTCCACCCAATGACTTTTTTGCGTTCTATTGGACCTGAGCCGATGAGTAGTGCTTATGTTCAACCATGTCGTCGTCCTACAGACGGCCGCTACGGTGAAAACCCTAATCGCTTACAACATTATTATCAGTTTCAAGTAATGTTGAAACCATCACCGGATAATATTCAAGAATTATACTTAGACTCTTTGAAAGAGATGGGTATAGATCCGCTAGTACACGACATTCGATTTGTTGAAGATAACTGGGAATCACCAACCTTAGGTGCCTGGGGACTTGGCTGGGAGATCTGGTTAAACGGTATGGAAGTTAGTCAATTCACTTATTTCCAACAAGTAGGTGGCATTGAATGTGCACCAGTTACCGGTGAAATTACTTACGGCCTTGAGCGTTTAGCTATGTACATTCAAAATGTAGATAGTATTTATGACTTAGTTTGGACTGATGGCCCAATGGGTAAAGTACTTTATGGTGATGTATTCCACCAAAACGAAGTTGAACAATCCACTTATAACTTTGAACATGCAGATGTTGCTGACCTTTTCAAAACCTTTGACCAATGCGAAGCCGTGAGTCAAAAGCTAATTGAAGAAGGTTTAGCATTACCAGCCTATGAACAAGTTATGAAGGCTTCACATGCTTTTAATTTGCTTGATGCTCGTCATGCGATTTCAGTAACAGAACGTCAACGTTATATTTTACGTGTTAGAACTTTATCTAAAGCATGTGCACAAGCTTATTATGCAACACGTGAAGAGCTGGGCTTTCCGCTTTGTAAAAATAATGATGCCAAAGGCACTTCAGTTGAGGGGCAATCATAATGACAACAGAAACATTATTAATTGAATTGGGTACGGAAGAGTTACCCCCAAAATCGTTAAAAACATTAGCGGTGACTTTTCATGATCAGATTAAAGCGCAATTAGACACAGCTAAGCTTTCGTATACTGACATTCATTGGTATGCCACACCTAGACGTTTAGCGGTTAAAGTAAATGGCTTAGTTGCTAGCCAAGCTGATAAAGCAATCGAGAAACGTGGACCAGCTGTTAATGTAGCATTTGATGCTGAAGGTAAAGCAAGTAAAGCAGCAGAAGGCTGGGCACGATCAAATGGCATTACTGTTGCGGAAGCTGAGCGTTTAGTTACGGATAAAGGTGAATGGCTACTCCATAAAACAGTAGAGCAAGGTAAACATATTGAGCAGTTAATACCTGATATGGTTAATCAAGCGGTAGCAAAATTACCGGTGCCAAAACCTATGCGTTGGGGATCAGGAAGAACACAATTCATTCGTCCTGTACATACATTGACTATGCTCTACGGTGAAAAAATTATTGCTGGTGAAACATTAAACGTAAGTGCCAATAATGTTGTCACTGGCCATCGCTTTCATCACGAAGGTTTAGTGCATATTGATCATGCTGATAATTATGAAGCAATATTACGTGATGCGTATGTGGTTGCTGATTATGAAGAACGTAAAAAAACGATTTTAGAACAAATTAATAATGCAGCGAAAGAAATAAACGGTATTGCTTTACCTGATGAAGAGTTACTTGATGAAGTAACCTCATTAGTTGAATGGCCTGTTGTGTTAGTCGGTAGCTTTGATGAAGAGTTTCTTAATGTTCCAGCTGAACCACTAATATATTCAATGAAAGATCATCAGAAATACTTTCCAGTGACAAATACTGAAGGTAAGTTATTGAATAAATTCATTTTTGTTTCAAATATTGCAAGTAAAGATCCAAGCCAAGTTATCAAAGGCAACGAAAAAGTTATTCGTCCTCGTTTGGCTGATGCTGAGTTTTTCTTTAAAACTGATAAGAAACATACACTTGAGTCTAGATTGACAAGCTTAGAATCAGTTTTATTTCAAAAGCAGCTTGGTACTGTCAAGGCGAAGTCTGAACGCATTGCCAGCTTAAGCGAATTTGTTGCAGAGAAAACAGGTGATGATAAAGCCCTAGCTTACCGTGCTGGTTTGCTTAGTAAAACCGATCTAATGTCAGATATGGTACTTGAATTTCCACAAGTTCAGGGCACCATGGGGAAATATTATGCTCAACATGATGGTGAACATGCTGACGTTGCCCAAGCATTAGAAGATCAATACCGCCCACGTTATGCTGGTGATTCTTTGCCAGAGCAAACTATTGGCTGTGCTGTTGCAATCGCTGACAAGATCGATTCTTTAGTCGGAATATTTGGTATTAACCAACCGCCAAAAGGTGATAAAGACCCATTTGCACTTCGTCGTGCTGCAATTGGTTTGATTCGAATAATTATTGAGAAACAATTAAATCTTGATATTGCCGAATTAATCACAAAAAGTGTCGATTTATATCAAGATAAATTATCGAATGACGATGTTGCAATGCAAGTTTTAGATTTTATCTCTGGCCGATACCGTGCCTATTATCAAGATCAAAAAATAGCGATTGATGTTATTCAAGCTGTTTTAGCCAACCCACCGTCTAAGCCACTAGACTTTGATAAGCGTATTCACGCTGTTACCCATTTTAAAACGTTAGCTGAATCAGCAACATTGGCGGCAGCTAACAAGCGTGTAGGTAATATTTTAGTGAAGTTTAAAGGTGAGTTATATTCTGAATTTAAACAAGAATTAGCATCTGAAGCTGCTGAACAAGAGCTTGCTGAAAGCTTCGCTAAAGTTAAGGTGAAAGTAGTACCATTGATGGCTGCTAAAGATTATCAGAATGCATTGGCTGAACTTGCAACATTAAAGCAACCAATTGATAACTTCTTCGATAACGTAATGGTAATGGCTGATGACGAAGCGGTAAAAACTAACCGTTTAACCTTGTTAAGTGAAATTCGTGATAGTTTTTTTGCTATTGCGGATATTTCATTATTGCAATAAAGATCAGTTACAGCGGTATTATTAAAGCTATTTTATAATATAACGTTATTTTTTAGCTTAATACGACAAAAAGGAATGCTCAGGCATTCCTTTTTTTTGTGATAATTTCAGGATAATAGCAAGGGGTGTAATGCTGCGACGATAGTGTGCCTAGTTAGGGTTTGAAGTTTACTAGCACAGCGTGGCAAACATCGAAAAGTTTCACACAAATGACGATAACTAAGAGCATACTATGCCAACAGCAAAACATACCAAATTATATGTATGAGTTGTTATTTGAAGGATCAGCGCATTTGTTGAGATTGAAAAGTAACCATTGCTCAATAGAGCCCAACAAAATTCCTCATAAGCTGTGTTATACAAATGCTATGGGGATAGAGAAAGCCAACAAGGGTTAAGCCATCCCTTTTTTGATAACGTATTGGAAAGGTAACTCTTTCACTTGTTGGCTGATGAGTTGATGTTCCATAAAACGACAAAAACTCGGTATATCTCTTGCCGTTGAAGGGTCATCAGCGCTAACTAATAGTGTTTCACCAACTGAAATTTGACGAATTTTTTGTCGTACCATCATCACCGGCTCTGGACAGCGTAATCCTATTGCATCTAATTGATGATCAGTGTCTGGAAGTGTCATAGTTATTACAGTTAACCTTGCTAGAGAATATATTGCTGCTAATTTTAAAGCCTATTTATACTAGCGCAACCCCAATATGATGATAAATAAGTGACTGTATTAACAATTTAATTGATAAATATGGTGAATAGACTTGCTTTGTCACGTTAGGAGTGAATAATTGAACTACGCTTATTTTTTCAAGGCCACCCAATGCCGTTAGGTAGTTTCCGATTTCTAAAAAATATATTACTGAGTGCTCTGTTGGCGAGCACAGCAAGTTTTGCAAATGATGAAAACTTACAGCGAAAAACTTTTTTGCAAGCAGAAAAGCAAGTGTGGAATAGTGGCTCTGCAACTTATGAAAATTTATATAATCAACTGCACTATTACCCTCTGCAACCTTATTTAGATCAGAAACGTTTGATGACAAAAATTAATTTGTCATCAACGGCAGAAATTAACGATTTTCTAAACAAGTATGAAGGCACACCATTAGATTGGCCATTGAGAAAAAAATGGCTTAACTATTTAGCTAAGCGTAATAAGCCGGTACTTTTTCAACGCTTTTTTAAAGCAACCAGTAATGTCGAGTTAACCTGTCAACATTACTTATTTCAATTAAAATCTGGCGTTGCTGCCGAAAAAATACTACCAAAAGTTACATCACTTTGGCTGGTTGGTAAGTCTCAACCTAAAGTTTGTGATCCACTCTTTAAAAAGTGGCAACAAGCGGGCTATCGCACGAATGACATTATTTGGCAACGTATCGTATTATCCGCTGATGGCGGTAAGCACACCTTAATTCCTTATTTAACTCTATTGCTACCCAAAAATGAGCAGTACTTAGCTGAACTTTGGCATAAAGTACGTCGCAATCCTGCTTATATAAAGCGGTTGGCAAAATTTAAGCATAAAACTCCAAGAGAAGCTGAGATTGTTGCTTACGGTTTAAAACGTTTAATATGGCGCGCACCACAACAGGCTATCGATACTTATGCTTTAGCCAAAACGTTACTACCATTTACAGAGCATCAGCAACAGCAAATTACTTTAAAGTTTGCTTTGGCATTAGCGAGTAAAAATCATGTCGATGCAGCCGGTTGGTTAGAGCAAGTTGCTGACAAACACTTTAATAGTAACTTAACCCAGTGGTACATAACTGATGCATTACGGGATCAAAATTGGCAAAATATTAAAGCCAAATTGGAGGCATTACCTGAAATTGCCCAAAAAAGTTTAAAGTGGCGATATTGGTATAGCAGAAGTTTACTGGCAACAGGTGAGTTAGAAACCGGAAATAAACTTTTAAATGAACTGGCTGAAAGTCGTCATTACTATGGTTTTTTAGCGGCCAGTTACTTAAATAAGCCGGCTAACTTTCAGAATATGCCCCTAAATGTTAGTGCCGATGAAAAAGCATTGATTATTAAAAGCCCTGAAGCGAAAAGAGCCTTTGAGTTGTTTGCTATTGGTCGGTTTCATCACGCACGTCAAGAATGGAACTATTGGTTATCTAAACTCAATAAACGAGATAAGTTAGTCGCTTCGAAAATTGCAAATGAGATGCAGTGGTATGACAGAGCAATATTTACCTTAGCCAAGGTTGGCTATCTTGATGATGTTGATTTACGTTTTCCATTAGGCTTTGAAGATGAGATTAAACATTATGCGGGCGATCAAAAAATTAACTCAGCATGGGCATTTGCTATTGCTCGGCGTGAAAGTTCATTTATGTCTGATGCTAATTCATCTGCAGGTGCTAAAGGTTTGATGCAAATAATGCCTGGTACGGCAAAGCAATTAGCGCGTAAAACAGTTTCGAATCAATATTTATTTGATGCTAAAAATAACATCAAATTAGGTACTAAATATTTACGAAAGCTATTAGATCGTCATGATGGCAATTCTGTGCTTGCAACCGCAGCATATAATGCTGGTCCTCATCGAGTGAAAACGTGGCTAAAAAATGCTGAATCGCTACCTGCGGATGTTTGGATTGAGACGATTCCTTATAAAGAAACACGAGAATACGTTAAAAGTGTTCTAGCATATCAACAAATATATCAGCACAAAGTAGGGCAAACAGCTTCGTTATTTGATCAAATTATTGCTATGAATATAAATGAGTAGCAGATATATATTGGTGCTACTTCATATTGAAGTATCCTAGGTATAAGGATTATCATATCGCGCTAAACGCGGTATAATTAAAACAACAAGAAATTTAGAGAGTTACCAGATGAATACACTAGCGAGTCACTATCCAGCTCATGTTGCTGAATTACAAAAAAGAACTAAAGCTGTATTAACAAGAGAGAACCTTGAAGGTTTAGTTATTCATTCTGGCCAAGAGATTAAGGCTTTTTTAGACGATAACAGCTATCCATTTCGTGTTAATCCTCACTTTAAAGCTTGGTTACCTTTAGTTGATATTCCTAATTGTTGGCTATTGGTAAATGGCAGTGATAAGCCAACGCTAATTTATTACCAACCGGTTGATTTTTGGCATAAAGTTATTGAGTTAGCTGATAGCTACTGGAATGAGTTTTTTGATATTAAAGTTCTGGCTAAAGCTAGCGAGGTTGATAAGCTACTGCCTTATGACAAAAAA
>TARA_R110002012_G_scaffold6596_1_pt1 | contig 30188 bp, 20 predicted proteins | sample TARA_R110002012 | Tara Oceans TARA_R110002012 (sample SAMEA4396515) | marine metagenome | biome: Westerlies Biome; feature: [DCM] deep chlorophyll maximum layer (ENVO:01000326); material: water (ENVO:00002006), including particulate matter (ENVO:01000060) such as... | depth 40 m | reverse complement strand
CGGCATTTATAAATCTACCGATGGCGGCGATACCTGGAAGCCGATGGCCGCTAATGGCCTGCCGGGAGGCAAAGACCATCCTGTTGGCAAAACAGCTGTGGCAGTAGCGCCCGGCAACCCCAACAAAGTATACGCCCTGTTTGAAGACAAAAGCCCTGCCCTGTACAGCACAGAAAACGCCGGCGAAAGCTGGACACTCATCAGCAATCACCACGACATGGCGGAGCGGGCACCCTACTACACCCGCATAGCGGTATCTCCCGCCAATGAAAATGAAATCTACTTCATGAGCGTTCGCTTCTCACAGTCGCTGGACGGTGGCAAAACGCTGGAAAAGCGCCCTCCCCGTGGTGGTGGCGACAACCACGATATGTGGATTGACCCCACCAACGCCGACCGCATGATGGTGGCCCACGATGGCTGCGCCAGCATCAGCCTGAACCATGGCAAGAGTTTCCAGCGGGTGGTGCTGCCCATTGCGCAGATGTACCACGTGGCCGTGGACAACAATGCTCCTTATTTTGTGTACGGCAACCGGCAGGATGGCTACTCTTACCGGGGCCCCAGCAACAGCTTGCAGGGTTATATCCCCCTTGGTTTGTGGCAGGGTGTGGGCGGCTGCGAAAGTGGTTTCGCCAAGCCTGATCCGCTCGACAACAACATCATTTGGTCAGGTTGCTACGACGGTGGCCTGCAGCGCTTCGACATGCGCACTGGTCACGCCCGGGAGGTACGAGTGTGGCCGGAAGCTGGCTATGGCTGGAAACCCGCCGACCTGAAGTATCGCTGGCACTGGAACTTCCCGCTGAGCTTTTCTCCGCACACGCCACACCGGGTGTACGTAGGCAGCCAGTATGTTCACCAGTCCGACGACGGTGGCCAAAGCTGGCAGCTGATCAGCCCCGACCTGACGCTGAACGACAAAAGCCACCAGCAAAATTCGGGCGGCATCGCCATCGACAACCTGATGACCTTTGATGGGGCTACGCTGTTTGCAGTGGAAGAGTCGCCCATTCAAAAAGGCTTGATCTGGACGGGCAGCAACGACGGACAGGTGCAGCTCACACAAGACGGCGGCAAAACCTGGACGAACGTGAGCAAAAACATCCCCGTGGCGCCCTGGGGCACTATCTCGAACATAGAGCCTTCCCGCTACAACGCCGGTACTGCCTACATCACCATCGACCTGCACCAAATGGCCGATTTTGATCCTTATATCTTCAAGACGAGCGACTACGGCAAGACCTGGAAGAAAATCAGCGACGGCATTCCTAAGTCTATCCTGAGCTTCGCACACGTGGTGAGGGAAGACCCGAAGAAGCAGGGGCTGCTGTTTGCCGGCACCGACAATGGCGTGTACTACTCGCCCAACGATGGCGCCACCTGGCTGCCGTTGCAAAACAACCTCCCTCCTGCGCCTGTGTACTGGCTGGCTATTCAGGAAAACTTCGACGACCTGGTGGTGGCTACCTACGGCCGTGGGTATTATATCATGGACGACATCTCCCCTATCCGGCAGTTTTCTGAAGAGGTGCAGGCGACAGCGGTGCATGCATTTGACTTGCGCAAGGCCTATCGCTTTCAGGAGAAAGAAGCCATCAAAACCGATGGGCCTAGCTTGAACGCCGGACAAAACCCGGCCTATGGTGTGGGCGTGAACTACTACCTGAAGGACTCTGTGGAACAGCCAGTGGTGATCACCATCCTCAACCAGCAGCAGGAGGTGGTCCGCACCCTCAAAGGCAAGCAAACTGCTGGCATAAACCGAACGGTGTGGGATCTGCGCTACGAGCCCACCTTTAAGCCCAAGCTCAGGACGAAGCCAGAAGGCCGCCCCTGGGTAGAAATGAACGGAGAAGGCTGGCGGCCTCTTGTGACCTGGGACCTCGACCTGATGGGCGGACAGCTGGGACCAAGGGTAGCGCCCGGACAGTATTTCGTCAAAATAAACGTGGGCGATACGGAAATCATCAAAACGGTGGATGTGTTGAAGGACCCTTCTACGGAGGGAACACCGGAGGAGATAGAAGAGCAGGTTGTTTTTTCTCTGCAGTTGCGTGACGCCATGAACACTGTGGTGGAAATGATCGACCGGGTGGAGTGGATCAGAAAAGAGCTGGAAGAGATGATTCCCACGATCAAAAACACCAAGCTCCAGAAAGAACTGATGGCGGTGCAGGGCCAGGCCACTGCCATTGCCGGTCAGCTCTACGACATCCACATGACAGGTGCTCGTGAAGACGCCTTCCGCACGCCGATGCAGCTCTACGGCAGGCTTTCTGCCCTGGCGAGCGACATAACGGCCAAGGGAGCGGACTTTAAGCCCACCAGCCAGCAGGCCGAGGTAAAAGGCGTGCTGAACGAACGGATGGTTAGGGTGCAGAAAGAATTCCAAACCCTGCTTGAAAAGCAAGTGACCCAGCTCAACGACAAGCTGATCAACGAAAATGCGAAGATTGATATAGAGAGGAAGAAGTAGGGGATTGAATAATCAACAAGGTAGGCTGAGCCCCTACATAGCCCATGGTTTAAACCATGGGCTATGTAGGGGTAACCTCAAGCTCGGCTGCCTCACAGCCACTCTCCCCATACCCTCGTCATGCCGATTGCGAGGAACGAGCGAGGCATCCCCTGGGTAATGGCAGAAAATATTAAAACCTTGGCTGTAGGTCTTGGGGATCTCTCCCTCGTACCTCGGTTCGAGATGACGGCTGTCTCTGGAAGCTTTTGTGGTTAGGCGACTTTTGCGACCGCCGCCGCACAGCCAACCTAACCAAATCAGCGTCATGCCGATTGCGATCCCGATAGCTATCGGGAGAGCGAGCCGACGTGGAACCCGACGCCGGAACGGCATCCCCTAGGTAATGGCAGAAAGCTTAAAGGGTCGGCTGTAGGTCTTGGGGATCTCTCCCTCGTACCTCGGTTCGAGATGACGGCTGTTTATGGAAACTTTCGTTGCAAGGCATCCTTTTCAACAGTTGCTAAATAGTCATATTCCCTATTATTCAATCGAATCGTACAAATCCTTCCACTCAGGATTCAATCCCTCAATCAAAGCGATCTTCTTCTCTCTTCGGTATTTCTTCACTTGTTTTTCCCTGGCAATTGCTTCCTCTATAGAATGAAAAGGCTCAAAGTAAACCAGCTTATCAATATTGTATTTGGCTGTGAAGCTCCCGGGGTGGGCTTTGGTTTTGTGTTCATAGACTCTTGCAATTAAGTCGGATGTAACACCAGTGTAAAAAACGGTGTGGTGTTGGTTAGTCATGATGTAAACGGCGCCTCCTCTTTCCATTGGATTAATGTAGGGAAAGAAAAGTGAAAAACTCAGCTATCATCCGGGAGATCCCGTTCCACGTCGGCTCCCTCGTGCCTCGGGTCGAGATGACGGCGGGCTGTGGATGCTTCAGCTGTCAGGCGTCTTCTGCTGTCATCAATCTACCGCATCACTATCTTTTCTTTATCTTTATTTGATGTAAAGATGCGCTGCAAGCGCAAGTCTCGTAAAGCCCTCGTTGCAAACGAAGGCTAGAAACAGTGTTTTTTAGCTACCCACAAGCCCTGGTGCGTGTCTTCACGCACCAGCTACTTTTCGCTTGTTTCGTGAGGCACGAACCAGGGCGGATAGAACGGATATTGCCATCGGCGGCTGAGACTCGGCCAAAGCCTCTGTAATAACGTCATACATACCCATGATAATGTAAAACGAATCCGCCCTGAGTCATTACAAAACACCAGATAAGAGTCTCTTTGGTTGCATAAGTAACTCATTCAATTATTTTTGAGCACTTAAACGACGGCGCAAATCAGTATGCCGTGCCTTTGCTACTTAACTTTTCAAACCAGAATGAAGTATTTGCTTTTCCTTTTGACTTGCCTCAACTTTGGAAGGCTCAGCGCTCAGTCCAACATCAAGGTTGGTGAAAAAGCACCCGAAATCCATATCACCGACTGGATCGCCAATGTGCCCGCCGACAAAAATCTGAACCACAAATTTATCGTCCTTGAATTTTGGGCAACCTGGTGTGGCCCTTGCATTGCCGCCGTGCCTCACATGAACGACCTGCAAAAACAATTCAACCAAAACGACCTCTATTTCATTTCAATTACCGATGAATCGGTAGCCAAAGTAGAAAGAAGCCTAAAAAGAATAGACTTTCAATCTATCGTGGTCAGCGATCAAACGAAGCAGACACACATCAATTTCGGAGATGGCAAAGAGGGCCTGGAGGCCTACCCCCTGACTGTACTGATCGACAAGAATGGAGTGATCAAGTGGATTGGTGAGCCGAAAAGTTTGACCGGCGAGCTAATGAAGACGTTCCTTTCCGGCCCCACCGTCGGCCAGTCCGAGCAAAAGGCCGGTCAGATAAAAAAAGTCGAAGTCTACGATTTCAAAAGGCTGGTAAGCAACAAAGACATTACTTACTATTTTGATGTAAACGAGGCCAGCACCGACAACAAGCTCAAAATAGCCATGGGCACAAGCCTTATTAACCTGACAGCCTATACCCTGAAAGACGTTTACAGCGAATTCCTCCAGATTGGAAATGAAAACCTTGTACTGCCAGAGCGCCTTGCGTCAGTACGGTATGATATTCTTTACAAGAACATGGACGAGCCTGAGAATATTGGCAGGCTGGAGAAAGAGCTGCTTCAAAAACTTGCTCTTACCAGGAAGAGTAGCACCAAAACTTCCAGCATCAACCTGGTCGCAATTCAGGACGCCAAGCTCCTCGAGCCTGCACTGGACGAAAGCTTTTCTGCGAAGTCGGATGCGGGCGACAAGACCCTGTTTACAGCCTACACACTTGACGAAATGATGAAGGCATTGTCCGACCTGGCAAACACAACCTTCAAGTTTTCTGGCGACAACGACGGTAAATACGACTTTATAATTGAAAACAAATCAATGGCCGACATTGTCTCGAGCCTTGAGTCGTATGGCCTGTCGGTACAAACCGTCAAACGAGAGGTGGAAACTGTACACCTGGTAGAAGTGCAATAAATGGCATACGCACCTGGGCAGGGCCATTGTAAACATCATTCCGACCCGAAAGGCCATGGCGTGTAAACACAAGAATCAGATGGAGGAGACAGGTAATCCGCCGTTGCGAAAGCAGAAAACAAGAAATGCCTCGGCTAAAAGTCTTGGAGATTCTTTTCCTGCGTCGGGTTCCACGTCGGCTCCCTACGCTCCACTGCGGATCGAGATGACGGCTGGTTGTTCGGGTTCCTGCGGTTAGGCGACTTTTTGCCACAGCTGCCGAACAGCCAACCTAACCAAATCAGCGTCATGCCGATTGCGATCCCGATAGTTATCGGGAAAGCGAGGCATCCCCAAGACCTGGCACATAACTTTTAAAGACACTGCTAGAGTCGGGGGATCTCTCCCTTCGCTAGCGCTACGGTTCGATATGACGGCTGTCTGTTGAGGCTTTAGTTGTTAAGCATATTTTCCTCGCCCTCGTTTCTGTCGGCTTGCGGACAGGTGTCAGAAGGGCTATGGGCTTGAACTTTTCAAATAATTGTTATTGAGAACTTAAGAAAAATTTGATAGTTGATAACGAAGGCGACACTCCCCGTTAGTCCTAGCAGCGAACCCAGCCAATAGCAGTGAACATTGGTCCGACACCTCCGACTCGAACCATTCCACACGCCCCCTGCCCAATCTGGGCAAACCCAAAACAAGCGTGCAACAGCCTTGCCCAGACTGGGCAAAAGCGCCGCAAATCTGCGGCGGACTTTCTAAATAGTCAGTAAAGCTGTTGATCAATTGCATAGCCCTTTCCCATTTCAAACACACCCCTTCGCAAATTAACGACTGGATATAATCACCATATCGACTGAAGCTTTGAAATAGATAAAGCTATCTATCCAAAGGTTCTGGTGCATATCTTCACGCACTCGTTACTCCCCTCCGCCTGTTTCGTGAGACACGAACCAGGGCGAAGGCTGCGAAGATACCCCGCTGAAATAGTTTTAGACACCTACTTCAATTGCTCTACATGGCTCGCCTCATGTAGCTTCAATATTTCCTCATCCGTCAGCGCCCGGTCAAATACTGCCAGGCCACCGAAATAACCGATGGTCGCTTCCCCCAGCATCTCTCCTACCGCATAGCGTGCTCCTACGGTGAAATCGGAACCCCCTCCTGGCTTGGTATCTTTATGCACCGTTTCATCGTAGCAAAAGATACCACGACCGTGATAGTACGGGTTCATTCCCCTGTCTCCACCAGTGGGGCCTTCAGTGGTGAAGTAAGGGTCGTCCCGCTTGTCTTTCACAGGATCAAGCGCCCGCTCCTTCAGCACACCATTGATATAGGCCCTGATGTAAACTCCATCGTAGGTGAAAGCAAGGGTACACCACTGTTCCTCTGGCACTTCGTCGGCAGTGGCGGCATAATCGGCGCACCAGGGAAACTTTGTGCTATCGGCCCGCATGGTGACGCCGCCCTCGGCAGAGATGTGAGGTACGAGCTGTCTTGGCCCGCCATAGGTCGGCATGTTCATGAGCATGGCATACTGCCGGGTGCCTGTGTCATCATCTTTTCCTTTCCCTTCGCTCCACATGCCGGCAATGGTGCGGCTTTGTTTGAGATCGTAGATCTTCACCACAGCGAACATCGATACCTGTGCATTGGGTCCGCAAATGTTCAGGTCGCCGGTTTCCTGGTAAGGAATGCTCATGTATTGCTTGCCGTCGAAGTAGGCAGAGTAGCCTGAGAACGGCCCAACGTCAGCCCGGGCAATGGGTCCGCCCACTTCCGATAGCGAGTGTGTTTGGCTACCCCCTACTGACGTCCGCTGCTGCCCGGCTTCTTCGCCGAAAGTCCAGAAGGCCACCAAGTCGGGGGTACTGAGGAAAATAGATAAGTCGCCGACAGGCCCTTTGCTGCACGCAGTTGACAGGAACAAAATGACAAGGGAAACTGAAATCGGGTAATGGTGCATCGACAGATATTTTCTCATGGTGAGTGCAAATGACAGTTAAAAAAGAAGTCTAACTATTTTAGAGAAAATTAGCAATCTCGTTTTTGCAGGCTGTCCAAAACAGAGATTGGTTTGCCGGGAATAACTCAAGAGCTTGCTACTGGCGCTCAAACAGATGCAACTAACCACTTTGTGCATCAAACCCAAATGATCTCTATATTAGCCTCCAGTATTTGAAACCTACTTCACATGTCACTCACCCTCACCCAAATAAAAGCCTCCCTTGAACACGGTCTCCTCTCCTTCCCTATCACCGATATGGACGAAAAAGGCGAGTTCAATCCCGCTACCTACGCCTCTCGCCTCGACTGGTTTGTGACACACAAGGTGTCGTCTATCTTTGTGGCTGGTGGTACCGGCGAGTTCTTCTCACTGTCGGAGCAGGAGTACAAAAAAATCGTTGAAGTGACCGCCGAAACGGTGCAGGCCAGGGTGCCGATGATCTCCAGCGTAGGCCGTAGCATTCCGGAAGCGATTGCTTTCGCCAAAATCGCCGAGAAAGCCGGTATGAGTGCACTGCTGCTGATGCCTCCCTACCTCACCGAGTGCCCGAAAGACGGCTGTTATGAGTACGCCAAGGCCATTATGGACAACACCAGCCTACCTGTCATTTATTACAACCGGGCCAATGGCGTGCTTTCTGCCGACTATATCCAAAAGCTGGCCGACAACTGCGACAACTTCATCGGCCTGAAAGACGGCACTGGCAACATGCAGGAGCTTAATGACACCATCAAATCGGTAGGCAGCCGCTTGTCGTATATTGGGGGCGTACCTACAGCGGAGATTATTGCTGAGGCTTACCTTTCCATAGGAGTTAATACTTACTCATCGGCAGTCTTCAATTTCGTACCCGAGCTGGCTAACCTTTTCTACAAAAGCCTGAGAGCTGGCGATAAAGAAACGGTCGCCAAAATCACTAGAGAATTCTACATTCCATTTGTGCGGCTTCGATCCAAAAAGAATGGGTACGCCGTCAGCCTGATCAAAGCAGGTGCAAAGCTCATTGGCCGAAGTGCTGGTGATGTAAGAGCACCACTGACGATGCCCACTGCCGAGGAATCAAAAACACTGGCAACACTCATTCACCAGTCGAAAGCGATTTTGGCCGGGTAGCAAATTACATTGTACCTGACAGATGAATGGGGTAACTTGTTGTAGTCATCGAAATTTCAGCTTCGCCATCAACAAACACTCTGTCAATTATGAATTCATCGAATAAACTGCGGCTGCCTGCTCTTTCTTGTCTGGCAATTGTTCTACAGATGACCTTTTTTTCTTATGCTCTGGCGCAATACCCCGGCATCGAAAAAGACATTGCTGCCAATCGTAAGGGCCCGCTAGTCATCAAAGCAAAGCCAGGCGACAAGGTCACTGTAGAGCAACTAAGCCACGACTTCTGGTTTGGCGCTGCCATTGGCAACGGCATAGCAGGCGGGTGGTCAGAAGCAGACAAAAAGACCTACAAAGAGAAGTTTCTGGAAAACTTCAACTCAGCAGTCACCGAAAACGCAGTGAAGTGGCTCAGCATGGAGAGGGAGAAAGGCAATGTTAACTATGCAACAATTGACACTATTCTAAGCTTCACCGAAGCAAACAATATCCCTTTGAGGGCACACAATCTTTTTTGGGGCATCGAGAAATTCGTGCAGCCATGGGTAAAAGAGATGAATGACGAGGAGTTGAGACAAACACTTCAAACCCGGGCCGAAACGGTTACTGCTAAATACAAAGGGCGGTTCGTGGAGTATGACCTGAACAATGAAATGATCCACGGCAACTACTACGAAGATCGGCTTGGATCCGACATTACCAAACAGATGGCACAATGGGCCCGCAACGGCGACCCTGACATCAAGCTCTTTTTGAACGACTACGACATCCTTACCGGCAAGCGACTGGATGACTACATGGCACAAATTCGCTTTCTACTGAAGCAGGGAGTGCCACTTGCCGGCATTGGTGTGCAGGGGCATCTGCATACCGACACTTTCGACCGGGCAGAGCTGAAACGGTGCCTGGATTCGCTTGCTATTTTCAATTTACCCATCCGTATTACGGAATTTAATATGCCCGGCCAACGCTCGAAATACTTAAGTGACAATCCGCCAGTAATGACACCGGCACAGGAGTTGGAGAGAGCAAAAGAGATGGCCGACTACTACCGGATCTGTTTTGCTCACCCGGCAGTTGAGGGTATATTGATGTGGGGATTCTGGGAAGGCAATAACTGGATCAAAGCTTCCTCGCTTTACAAACGTGACTGGTCGCCTACCCCAGCGCTTGAAGCCTATCAAAACCTGATTTTCAAAGAATGGTGGACAAAAGCTTCAGGAGTTGCTAATAAAAACGGAGAATATGTCGTTTCTGCTTTCTACGGTAAATACAAAATAACCATCAACGGCGTATCAAAAGAGGTAAACTTCACCGGACAATAGAACCAATCACTCCATTTACAAGAATGCCCTGGCAATAGATCGATTGAAACTCGCTTACTTTGAAGCATTATAAGCGAACGACTGAATGATCTATTTCTTGCATATTGGCTTTGACGGCAGCAACTACCACGGCTGGCAATGGCAACCCAGAGCCACCAGCGTACAGGAAACAATAGAAAAAGCCCTGCATAAGATCTTTAAAGCCCCTGTGACTGTGTATGGTTGCGGGCGCACCGACAGTGGCGTGCATGCCAGTCAGTACATGATGCACATCGACATTGAGCACAACGTTGACTTTGACCTGAAGTTTCGGCTCAACAAAAACCTGCCGGAAGACATTACAGTGTATGAAGTGCTGGAAATGGAAGAAGGCCGGCACAGCAGGTACGATGCAAACTCCAGAACCTACGATTACTTTATCCATTTGTACGAAGATCCGGTGCTGCACAAGTACAGCTCCTTCTACAATAGACTAACTGATCTTGACTATGAGTCGATGCAAAAGGCAGCGGCCATACTGCCCTTTTATAGCGATTTCAAGCCAGTTTGCAAACGGCCCGACGACTACAAACACACCCATTGCAAGGTAACCGACGCCAGGCTGTATGTTAGTCACGATGGACAACGCATGCGATTTACCATCACTGCCGATCGCTTTCTCAGGAGCATGGTGCGGCTTTTGGTCGCCTATCTGCTGAAAATAGGTACCAGAAAGTTAAGCTTCGAAGAGTTTGAAAATATCCTGAAAAACACAATAGTAGTACCCAACATGATTCTTGCAATGCCCAACGGACTTTACCTCTCCAGGGTAGAGTACCCCTATTTGAAAATTACACCCAGGGAAGACTTCAGCAGCTTTTTGAAGGTGGGGCTAGGTGACTAACTGGTCGTGGCTTAAATGCGCCACGGCCTTTTTTATTGGCCTTTCTGCTCTCTACCACGCATCCATAGAACTTTCACGGTTTCAAAAGGCACAAGTCGTAGGAATTGATGAACCAGGCTCGATAAGATTCTAAGTATTTTTTCGTACTTTTGAGTATAAAGTTGGACAATGAAGTTAAGAACAAGGGGCAATTCGATCCGGCTGAGGCTGGAACAGCATGAGATCAAAAACTTGGTGACACAAGGTGCTGTTACTGAGTCTGTCGCATTTGCTGCCGACCAGTCGTTCAAATACACCCTGGCCACCAGCGATAACGGAGAGTTCTCCAGCAAGTATCAGAATGGTGAAATAAGAATTGAGATTCCCTTGGGCCTGGTCAAAGCCTGGTCTGAGTCCGAAGAAGAGGGCGTGTATCAAACCCTCAATGCCAATACCGACTTTGAAATGAAGCTTGCGGTTGAAAAAGACTTTCAATGCCTGCACAAAAGGCCCGATGAAGATGAAAGTGGCCTGTTTCCTAACCCAAAAGCAGGTAATTAAGCTCCCAGCGCCTTTTTAACAAGAGCAGTCACACTCTCGGGCAACTCCATGGATAGTGCCCACTGATGACAGCGATCTGTCATTTTGCCCCATGTCTTTTGCAAAATATCTATGACTTTGGCCTCTTCATGCTGGCCTGCAAAGTCTGCAGCATAGTATTTTAAAAACACCAGGCATACAACGTCTTCCAGGGTGGCTATCTCTCCCTCCTGCTTCACACCTTTTTTAATAATCAGGTTCCTCACGATATCAATGTCGGTTTGAGGGAATCCTCTCTTTTCCATAATGCCCGACAACTGATCGGCATGGTACAGCTTAAGCTTGCTTCTCCACTTCAGGTAGCCCGGTCTGTCCATCGGGAAGCTGTTTCTCGGACTGTTCCAACGGCCAATGTGCTGGCCTCTTGCTGCAATTTGCAACTGCACACTGGCGTGAGGGGCAAACAAGTGCAGCATTTCAGTCATTCGTACGCTGTAGAGCAACTCGGTAGGATATGGCTTGCCATCGACCTCTACAAGCCTTGGGTCTTCCTTGTTTACGCTGTCGATATCTGCCAGCGCAAGGTTCAGTCTTTCTTCTTCTGAAATCATGTTCTTTGTATCTCGGCAGCGGCCAGCTGAGATTTTATCAATTGCAAAGCACTCGCCACCACTTTACCTACAACAATGATAGCAGGAGTTTCAATTCCCTGCACCATCGATTCCTTATAAATAGAACTTGCAGGCGCAAAAAGCTTCCTTTCATCCTGCTGGCTACCCTTGCTTATCACTGCCATGACTTCAGAATAGCCTCTGTGTGTAGAAACCAGCTGCGCTATTTCGTTCAGCTTACTCACTCCCATTAGAATGATGACTGTCCCTTTACCAGCTACTGCCCACTGTAGTTCTTCAGTCAGACTTCCGTCGCTTGCCGTCGCAGTCACAATTGTAATCCCCGCATTCACGCCTCTTACAGACAGCGGAATGCCTGCCAAGGGTGCCACAGCAAAAGCACTGCTGATGCCGGGGACGTATGACGCCTCCAAACCATGACTCACAGCATATTCCATCTCTTCAAAGCCTCTGCCAAACACAAACGGATCTCCTCCTTTGAGCCGCACCACCGTCCCACACTTTCGGGCATACCTTACAATCATCTTATTAATATAGTACTGCTGCACATGGTGGAGCCCCTTTCGCTTGCCCACAAAAACGTGCTGTGCGTTTGGTGCATACTCCGTGAGCAGTTCTTCATTGGCCAGGGCATCATACAATACAACATCAGCCGACTGGAGTGCCTTGGTTGCCTTCACGGTAATTAGCTCAATGTCGCCCGGGCCAGCGCCTACCAGGATGAGCTTGGGAGTCTTTTTATTGCCTGAAACCATGTTTTTCAAAGTTTTGATATTTTTTACGTAGTAAATCTAGCATTACTTAATTTAATTTAAGTATTTTTACGTAATTAATTTACGTAGTTATGATAGACGTACTTGTAATTGGAAATGGCATGGTGGGCTACAAGTTTTGCGAAAAGCTTGTAAACAAAGCTCCCGAGGGATTCAAAATCACCGTTTTTGGCGAGGAGCCAAGTCCTGCCTACGACAGGGTTCATTTAAGTGAGTACTTCGCTCACAAGTCAGTAGAGCCACTACTAATGGCTCCAAGGCAGTGGTATGAGGAGAATGCGATAGAACTCATTACCAGTGAAATGGTGGTCAGCATCAACAGAGAAGCCAAAAGTATCACCACACACAAAGGGAGGACTTTCAACTACGACAAGCTCGTACTAGCCACTGGCTCCACACCTTTCGTGCCACCTATTGAAGGTTCCAACAAATCAGGTGTTTTTGTCTACCGCACGGTAGAAGACCTGGATGCTATGGAAGCTTATAGCAAAAACGCCAAAACCTCAGCGGTATTGGGCGGTGGGTTGCTTGGGCTGGAGGCTGCCAAAGCTGCCATGGACATGGGACTGGAGGCGCACGTGATAGAGTTTGCTCCCAGGTTGATGCCGAGGCAATTGGATGAAGCTGGATCCGATATGCTCCAAGCCACACTGGAGTCAATGGGCCTTCATATCCATTTAAGCAAATCTACCGCAAGCATCGACGGCGATGAAGCGATGACATCCATGACCTTCACTGACGGATCTACGCTTGAGGCTGAAATGCTCATCATTTCCTGCGGTATACGGCCGAGAGACGAGCTGGCCAATGAATCCGGCCTTGAAAAAGGAGAAAGGGGCGGCATCAAAATCGATGAATTAACGCTGACCAGTGACTGCGATATATATGCCATTGGCGAAGTGGCTTCCTACAAAGGCCTGACCTACGGGCTGGTGGCTCCTGGCTACGATATGGCTACTGTGGCTGTCGAGCACCTGACAGGCGCTGATACGAAAGGATTTACTGGGGCGGATATGTCAACCAAGTTAAAGTTGATCGGTGTGGACGTGGCAAGCTTTGGCGATGCCCTTGACGAGGGAAAGCAATACAAGTCCATCGTGTTTGAAGACAAGAACGCAGGCATCTACAAGCGTGTGAATATTTCCAAAGATGGAAAGAAACTCATGGGAGGCATTCTGGTGGGCGACGCCAGCAACTACAACATGCTGTTTCAGATGATGTTGAACGGAATGGCCCTGCCGCCACATCCCGAAGACCTGGTAATAGACACCAGCCGCCAGGGCGCACCCGCTGGAAACACAGTGGATACGCTACCTGATGGTGCTCAGATTTGCTCTTGCGAAAATGTGACCAAGGGAGCGCTTGTTCAGGCGATTGAAGGCGACGGTGTAGAGCAATTTGCAGCATTGAAAACATGCACCAAAGCTGGCACTGGGTGTGGAGCTTGCAGTCCGATGGTCAACGATATCTTGACCGCCACGCTTAAGAAAATGGGCAAAAAGGTGAGAAAGGTACTTTGCGAGCACTTTGCCTACACAAGGCAGGAGCTCTTCGATTTGGTGAAGCTCAACAATATCCATTCCTTCGACCAGCTAATCAATGATTATGGCAAAGGACATGGCTGCGAAACCTGCAAACCTGCCGTTGCTTCGATACTTGCCAGCGCCTGGAACGGCCTCATTCTCAAGCAAGACACCATTCAGGACACCAACGACCGCTTTTTAGCCAATATCCAGAAAGGTGGCACTTACTCTGTTATTCCAAGGATAGCGGGTGGAGAAATCACCCCGGAAAAGCTCATTGTGATCGGCGAGGTAGCTAAAAAATATGACTTGTATGCTAAAATAACCGGCGGTCAGCGCATCGACTTACTTGGTGCAAGAATTGACCAGCTGCCTGAAATCTGGGAAGAGCTGATCAACGCCGGCTTCGAGAGTGGCCACGCTTACGGCAAAGCTCTTCGTACCGTGAAAAGCTGCGTAGGCAGTTCTTGGTGCCGCTATGGCCTGCACGATTCAGTAAGCTTTGCGATCAGAATTGAAGAGAGGTACAAAGGCCTTAGAGCGCCCCACAAAATAAAAAGTGCCGTATCGGGCTGCCGGAGAGAATGCGCAGAAGCGCTCAGCAAAGACTTCGGCATCATCGCCACTGAGAAAGGCTGGAACCTATACGTTGGCGGCAATGGTGGAGCGAACCCACAACATGCCGTGCTTTTGGCGGGGGATATCGACGAAGAAACGTGCATTGCCTATATCGACAGGTTCCTGATGTTTTACATCAAAACTGCTGAGCCGCTTAACCGCACGGCCACATGGATGAACAAACTGGAAGGAGGCCTGGACTACCTGAAGCAAGTGGTGGTGGAAGACTCACTTGGCATGGGCAAACAGCTGGAAGCCGAAATGCAGTTGCTGGTGGAGGCTTATGCCTGTGAGTGGAAAGAAGTGGTAAACAATCCGGCTTTGAGAGCCCGGTTCAAACACTTTGTGAACAGCCCCGAGGCAGATCCGTCACTCAAATTTGACAAGCAAAGAGCACAGAAAGTACCCGCAGGGTGGTAACCCTACCCTGCAAGCCAACATCATAAAACGACAAACAAATGACTGCAAACGAACATACTTCCCAAACACTGACCGACACTGTTAACTGGCACCTGGCCGCCAGGGTTGAGGACTTCCCTGAAAACGGAGGAGCTTGCGTATACGTGGAAGGCAAACAGATCGCCGTTTTCAATTTTTCCGCCAGAAATGAATGGTATGCCTGTCAGAATATGTGCCCACATAAGCAGCAAATGATTCTGAGCCGTGGAATGATCGGTTCGCAGGCAGAAGAGCCCAAAGTGGCCTGCCCTTTTCACAAAAAAACCTTCTCATTGTCGACTGGCAAAAGCCTCAATGGCGATACCTGCGACATCGACACCTACCCAATCCGGGTGGAGGAAGGCGTTGTTTACATAGGTTTGTCCTAAATTAGGGCAGCAGTTGTCGATTCCATGAACCAAAAGCACGTAAGATCCAAATTTGAAAGGTTAGGTAGGTTCTACATTCTGGCGCTATCCGGTATAGCTGCGATCATCATCATTAGTCAGGTGCTTATCCAGAACTTCATCGCAAGCCAGCAGGATGATTCTCACGTTATCAACGTGGCAGGCAGGCAACGGATGCTGAGCCAGCGGATAGCAAAAGCGGCGCTGCTGATTTCCCAGTCGGAGAGCCTGGAGGAGATGAAACAACATGCCGACGAATTGAAAAACGTGGTTGATCTTTGGGAAACCTCGCACAATGGTTTGTTGAAAGGCGACACGACTGCTGGTCTCAAGGGGAAAAACAGCCGGCAAATTGAAGCGATGTTTGAAACAATTACCCCTTACTACATCACTATCGTCGAAAATTCCAGGGCCCTGATAGCCAGAGTTGCCTCCCGATCCACTTTTGATGAGCCACTCCAGGTCGCAATAAACGAACTCACCGGCACTATCCTCAGGAACGAAGGGCCATTCCTTGCCGCCATGGACGACATTGTGTCCCAGTATGACAAGGAAGCACGGGCCAGGGTTGATAAATTAAGCGTTACCGAGCTCATATTGGTGGCCATCTCCCTCTCTATTATAATTCTTGAATTCATTTTCATCTTTCAGCCCACTGCCAGAAACGTCAACCAAACCATTAAGAACCTCGCAGAGTCGGAGCTGTCCTCCAACCAGATGGCGCACGAAATCAACAGGCTTTATGTGGAGCTGGGCAAGTCTTATCAAGACCTGGAAGCGATAAAGGTGGAGCCCAAAAGCTATGCCGTCCTCTGCAAAACCAGAGACGACGGTGCCATTTACTGGACATCGGAGTTTATGCGGGAAAAGTTTGTTGACGAAACCACCAAATTACCCGAGTCGCTTTTCGATTTTTTCAAGCAGGACGGACACCAGAGAGATGCCATAGAAGGTGTAAAAAAACTTCTGAGTGAGGGAAAAACCTGGACGGGAGAAATGAAATTTACTGAAGTATCGGGAGACTTCCTCTGGCTTGATTTAACCATTACTCCTACCACCAACCGTACCGGTAGCAATGAATTGATGGTGGTTGGCAGAGACATCACCGATGTGAAGGAAGCGCAAATGATGGCCCGGGAGCTCAACCGTGAAAAAATTGAGAAGAGCGTGAACGAACTTCGATACAGGTCGGTGCTGATACTTGAAGGCCAGGAGGAAGAACGCAGCCGCCTGGCCAAAGAGCTGCACGACGGCATCGGGCAAATGCTCACCGCCATGAAAATGAACCTGGACTCAGTGTCATTGACCGGGGCCAGCCACAACAGGCAGCGGCTGGACGACATTAAGCATTTCCTCAACAGTGTGATGAAAGAGGTTCGCCGTGTTTCCTTCAACCTGGCACCCAGCAGCCTGAGCGACTTTGGCTTGGTGCCGGCCGTGCGAAAGTTTTGTACGGAGGTCAACAAGGTTTCGGAAATTGAAGTGGAGTTCGTAGACAAAACGCAGTTCATCAATAGGTTGGAGAACAATATTGAGATGAACATCTACCGTATTGTACAAGAAGGAGTGAATAATGCCATTAAATATTCGGGAGCTAAAAAAATAACGATAACTTTCTCCCATAATCCGAGCCAGCTCACTATTAGTATTGTGGATGACGGCAAAGGGTTCGATTACAAACAACTGGCGGAAACCGGCCACTTTACGGAATCGGGGCATGGAATTTTCAACATGAAAGAAAGAGCCGCTTTTGTAGATGCTGATTTCCAGATTGAATCCGAAAAGGGAACGGGAACACATATCGCTATAACAGTACCTATATAAACTATGCCTGCTATCAGAGTAGTCCTTGCCGATGACCATGAAATTGTAAGGAACGGCATTAAAATATTATTAGAAAGTGAAGGAGATTTGGAGGTAGTGGGCGAAGCCTCCGACGGCCAGGAAGCGCTGGATGAATGCAAAAGCAAGCAGCCTGACATTTTGATTGTGGACATTAACATGCCAAAAATGAATGGAATCGAAACCATTCGCCAGCTCAAATCCTACTCACCCACCACCAAAGCCCTGGTACTTTCCATGCATGAAGATGAGGAGTATATCCTTCAATCTGTAGAAATGGGCGCCACGGGGTATTTACTGAAAGGCTCCAACAAGCAAGAGTTTCTCAAAGCCATTCATACGGTTCAAAAAGGAGAAAAATACTTCACCGGTGATATCTCCAATATTTTGGTACAGCATTACCTCAACCTGAGAAACAAGACAACTACCTCCCCCACTCCACAAGAAACTGGGGACAATGCCCTGACAAAGCGGGAAAAGGAAATTTTAAGCCTGATCTACAAAGGCGAAAGCAATAAAGACATAGCCGAAAAACTCGACAAAAGCGTTCGGACTATTGAAACACACCGTTTCAACATCATGAAAAAGCTCGATGCCAATAACCTGGCAGAACTTTTACGTAAAATAGACGGCGATACCTCTCTGAAACAAGCTTTGGCGTTGAACCATTAATCTGGTGGCCTGGTTATTTTCTGACACCACATAAGCTTGACCTTTTCTTAAATAGCTGACCCACACTGGTTTAGCTTTGAGTAAAGGTCAAAATTATTCCTATTTTTAATAAACTTCTGCAAGAATATGAGCACCAAGACAATATCTGTAGATTTCCCCTCTGATATCTTACTTGCACTCAACGAGAGTGAAACCGATCTAAAAAAAGATATAAAAATCTCTCTAGCCATCAGATTGTATTCATTGCAAAAGCTAACCATTGGAAAAGCATCGCAATTAGCTGGCGTATCAAGGCTGGCATTTGAAACCATCCTTTCTGAAAACAATATCCCAATTTCAAATCTTACGATTGAAGATGTAATGGGTGACAGTCAAAAACTTCAATAGCGGACTTGACGGAGTTTAAGGCGGCAATGGTTAGCCCTGGCCACCCTCTCACGATAAACACAGCCCTGTTCTATGAACCCCACAAGAGTATAACTGGTTAATCACTTGCATGGCTTCAATTTCTAAGCCTTTTCACGTTCTGAAATTGCCAAATATTCATTTGTCAAGCTCCAAACTATGGATATTATATTTTTACGTATAATTACGTAATTATTTATCTATAATCTACGTAGTTTAAGTGTTAGTACGTACTTTTACATGAAAGACGTACAGCATGAGAAAAATCTACCTATTCCTATTCATTTCCTGCCTGGCTGCTATTGAGGTTAATGCCCAATTCAGTATTGGTGGAGAGGTACGACCACGTACAGAGTATCGCCATGGTTTTAAGACCCTGGCCAGCGAGGATGCCAAACCGGCATTCTTTACCGAGCAGCGCTCCAGGCTCTATTTTGATTACAAGTCTGACAAAGTATCGGCCAAAATCACCTTCCAGGATGTCCGACTATGGGGCGGTGCCACGCAGATTTACAAGTCAGATGCTGCGCTAACCAACGTGTATGAAGCCTGGGGACAATACAATTTCACGGAAGCCCTTTCCATCAGGGTCGGTCGGCAGGCGCTGGATTACGACAACGCCCGCATACTGGGTAACCTGGGCTGGGCTGCACAGGGCAGATCACACGACCTGGCACTCTTTCAGTGGCAGAAAAATCAGTCGAAGTGGCATGTTGGTGCTGCCTTCAATCAGGAAGATGTACTGTCGCCGTCCGAGCCGGGCAGACTAAAGAACACCTACTACTTCCTGGGAGGCAACTACAAAACCATGCAGTTTTCCTGGTTTAATCAGGCTTTCGAATCCGGTAATGTATCTTTTCTTGTGCTCAACAACGGGGTGCAATCTGCTGTTGATTCGGCAGTCTATTTCAGCCAGACCGCCGGGGCATATGCAGTTAAAAAACTTGGAAAGGTAAGCCTGAATGGTGAAGCTTATTATCAGTTTGGCAAAAACCCGTCGGGCAAATCGATAGGTGCCTTCCTGTTGGCTGCCAACATCACCTACCCGGTGGGAAAAACACCTCTCACATTGGGTGTCGACTACCTGAGTGGAGCGTCTTCCACCAGCAGCAAAGACAATGCTTTCAACCCGCTTTATGGTACTCACCACAAGTTTTATGGGTACATGGACTACTTCTACGTGGGCAACGGGCACGGCAACGTGGGTATCAAAGACCTTTATCTAACAGCTAAATTCAAACTTTCTGAAAAAGGAGCACTTGAAACCGGCGTTCACCAGTTCATTAGCGGTTCTGAGATTCCATCCGCAGATAACAGTTCCTACAAAACCAACCTTGGTACTGAGCTTGATCTGGTTTTCAGCCAGGCTTTCAACAAAGACGTGCTTTTGCATGTCGGCTATTCCCAAATGATGGCCACCTCCAGCATGGAAATCATTAAGCCTGGAGGTAGCAGCAGTTCTTTTAACAACTGGGCGTGGGTCATGCTGACTATCAAGCCCACTTTCTTCGAGTCTGCCCCTTGACCCTATTCATACAATCAATTCATCCATTCAAAAAGAAATGACCATGAGTATCATGACAAAATCAAATAAGGCAACCCGGATTGATATGTTCAATTTCAGTTCGGTACAAATGCGCACATTTCACCTCACGTGGCTGGCCTTCTTCCTTTGCTTTTTCGGCTGGTTTGGTTTGGCTCCCATGCTACAGATCGTAAGAGACGACCTTGGCATTACTACTGATCAAATTGTAACCACCAACATGGTAGCTGTTGCCTCCACCGTCTTCATGAGGCTGTTTGTTGGCTGGCTTTGCGATAAAATCGGGCCACGTATCACCTACACCTGGCTGCTGGTGTTGGGTGCTATCCCTGTGATGCTGGTAGGCCTTTCTCAAAGCTACGAGCAGTTCCTTATCGCCCGTATGTTCATCGGAGCCATTGGCGCCTCATTTGTCATTACCCAATTTCACACCTCGGTGATGTTCGCTCCCAATGTGGTGGGCACTGCTAATGCCACCACTGCTGGCTGGGGTAACCTGGGCGGCGGCGTGACACAACAAGTAATGCCGTTCGTCTTCGCCGGAGCGCTGGCTTACTTTGGTTCTGAGCACCTCGCCTGGCGCTACGCCATGATAGCTCCCGGCTTTCTATTGTTGGTAATGGGCTTTGTTTACTACAGATACACAAAAGACACACCTGAGGGCAACTACTCAGAAATAGAAGAGAAGGTAGCGCATTCGAAATCAGGCAACAGTGGCAAGGTTTTCAAAGAGGCATTGAAGGACTACAGAGTTTGGGCTTTGTTTCTCATTTACGGAGCTTGCTTCGGCGTGGAGTTGATCGTGAATTCAAAGGCGGCACTCTACTTTGCCGATTATTTTACCATGGACCTGAAGACTGCAGGCCTGATTGCGGGCCTGTTCGGTCTGATGAATCTGTTTGCCCGCTCTCTGGGCGGCATGCTGGGCGACAAGTTTGGCAAAACCAACGGTCTTAAAGGCCGTGTAAAGTGGCTCTTTGTTTCCCTTTTCTGCCAGGGAATTGCTCTTGTAATATTCTCACGAATGGGCACAATACCAACCATCATTGGCTCACTGCTGGTTTTCAGCATCTTTGTCCAAATGAGCGAAGGAGCCACGTTTAGCGTGGTACCATTTGTCAACAAAAAGGCCTTAGGAGCAGTATCTGGCATTGTTGGTGCTGGCGGCAACGCCGGTGCAGTAGCAGGCATGTTCCTCTTCAAGAAAGAGCTCACCGGCCTTGAGTGGCCTGAGTCGTTTATGATCCTGGGCTTCATTGTGGTGGCTGTATCATTTACAGTTTTTGCCGTCAAATTCTCGCCCGTCATGGAAAAGGAAGCAGAAAAAGAAATGGAGGAATTGTTGGCTTCTGTGAAGGAGACTCAGTTGAGTCCGGAACGTGTACCCGCATAACTTTTCATACTACTGAATTGGTTAAAAGGAACCCTGGGGCGGTGCAAATTGGAAATGGAAACCTGCCGCCCCACTGTTCCCTTTTTCATTGACCCTTTAGATTGACTCTTATGAAAGAATCTACAGATAAAGTCTTAAAATCAACCTGCTCCTATTGTGGTACGGGATGTGGCGTAGAAGTATCTGTTGACAAAAGAGGAAGGCTGAACTTAACTGGTGATGCTAGTCACCCAGTGAACAAGGGCATGCTCTGCTCTAAAGGAAGGAACCTCCATTATACTGTTTCCGATCACTCCGACCGCCTCCTATATCCACAAATGCGGTGGAGTAAATCACACCCTATGCAGAGAACGGACTGGGACACCGCCATTGGCAGAGCGGCTGCGGTGTTCAAGTCTTTAATTACTAAATACGGCCCTGACTCCGTAGGTTTTTATGTGTCGGGCCAATGCTTGACCGAGGAATATTACCTTGTCAATAAGCTAACCAAAGGCTTTATTGGCACCAACAATATTGACACCAACAGCCGTCTGTGCATGAGTTCAGCTGTGGCGGCCTATACCCAAAGCCTTGGTGAAGACTCGGTGCCCATCTCCTACGAAGACATTGAACTGGCCGACTGTTTTCTCATTGCAGGTGCTAATCCGGCCTGGTGCCACCCCATCCTTTTCCGCCGCCTTGAACAACACAAAGAACAACACCCTGACATCAAAGTGATCGTTATCGACCCGAGGGTTACCGATTCGTGCGGCCTGGCTGACCTGCATTTACAGCTCAGGCCCGGCACCGACACGATCCTGCTTCACGCCATAGGAAGATGCCTCATAGAAAATGGCGATATCGATCTGGAATTCGTTCAGAACCATACCGACGGCTACGAAGACTACAAACAAAAGGTACTCAGCACCTCTCTGGAAGAAGCTGCCCATATCTGCGACGTTCCGCTGGAGCAAATCAAGCAGGCTGCCAGCTATATTGGCAATGCTACCGGCTTTATCACCATGTGGGCCATGGGACTCAACCAAAGCACTGAGGGGCTGAGTAAAAACCTGGCACTGATCAACCTGAACCTCGTCACAGGCCAGTTAGGTAAACCAGGTTCGGGGCCCTTCTCACTCACTGGTCAGCCCAATGCCATGGGAGGCCGGGAAGTGGGTGGCATGGCAACCCTGCTGGCATCGCACAGGAACCTGCTGAATCCTGAACACCGAAAAGAGGTGGCCGCCTACTGGGGCGTCGACCAAATTTCGGAGAAGCCAGGCAAAACAGCTACCCAGATGTTTGAGGCCCTTCGAACCGGCGAGATGAAAGCCATCTGGATCATCTGTACCAACCCGGTGGTGAGCATGCCCGATGCCCGCCTGGTAGATGAAGCACTGAAAAACGCTCGCTTTGTGGTGGTGCAGGACATCTCTACTCAGTCGGACACCTTGCAGTATGCGGACCTTGTGTTGCCCGCTGCCGGGTGGTTGGAAAAGGAAGGCACCATGACCAACTCCGACCGACGCATAAGCCACCTGAACAAAGTAGTTTCTCCACCTGGAGAAGCTTTGGCTGATAGTGAGATCCTGATCCGTTTTGCCAGGCAAATGGGCTACCATGGTTTCGACTACGAAAATCAGGCTGAAATATACGCCGAGCACTGTAGCATGACCCGGGGCACGAAAATCGACATTTCAGGGCTTAGCTACGAAAGGCTAAAAAAAGAGGGATCTTTTCAATGGCCCGTTCCCGACTCGGTTCACCCGGGCACACCCAGGCTTTTTACCGACAAGCAGTTTTACACATCATCAGGTAAAGCGCAGATCAAGTCTGATACGCACACCAATCTTACCGAAGAACCAACGCCTGATCATCCCCTCATCCTCACCACAGGCCGCATCCGTGACCAGTGGCACACGATGACCCGCACAGGCAAGGTCAACAAGTTGAAGCAGCACATCGACAAGCCTTTTCTGGAAATTCACCCACACGATGCAGCAGAAAGAGGGATCAAAGAAGGAATGGCAGTAGAAATTGAAAACAGCAGGGGCAGCGTGCAAGTGGTGGCCAAACTGACTGATACAATCAAAAAAGGGGTTGTTTTCCTGCCCATGCATTGGGGCAAAACATTACAAAATGACCTCACAAGGGCCAACAACCTTACCTCCTCAGCGTTTGACCCTACTTCCAAGCAGCCGGGATTCAAATTTTCGGCGGTAGAGGTAAAACCGCATAAAAAACCAGCGCAGAAAATTGTGATTGTCGGTGCTGGGGCAGCAGCCTATCGCTTCATCAACACCCACCGGGAGCTCAACCCAGACGACGAAATCCATGTGTTTTCAAAGGAAGAATTTCCGTTTTATAACCGGGTATTGCTGCCTGAATACATCAACGATCAAAAGCAGTGGGAAGACCTGCTCAAATTCAAAATTGGAGAATTCGAGCAACTCAATGTGCATCTGCATCAGTCAAACAGCATTGAAAGCATCGACCCGGCACTCAAGATGGTCACTGACCAGTTTGGTGTGAGCCATAGCTATGACTCCCTGGTGCTGGCCACCGGCAGCCGGGCGTTTGTACCGCCTGACGTACCTATACACTTACCTGGCATCTTTACCATGCGAGACCGCCGCAACGCCGACGAGCTGAAAGCCACCGTGGGCGAAGGCAACCATGTAGTAGTAGTGGGCGGTGGACTGCTTGGCCTGGAGTTGGCGGCAGCTCTTGCTGAAGTAAAAATCAAGGTGAGCATTATCCAGCTCTCATCCCGACTGATGGAACGCCAACTGGACAGCCTTGCCAGCAATTTATTGAGGCAGGAAATTGAAAACATGGGCATACAGGTATACACCAACGATCAGGTGCAGTCAGTAGAAAGGATCAATGAGCAATGCCTGGAAGCCAAACTAAAAAGTGGCAAGAGCCTTATCAGCCACGCTATCGTTTATGCCATTGGCACCCGGCCCAACCTGGAGTTGGGCAAAGAGGCGGGCCTTGCCTGTGGTCGGGGCATCAAGGTCAACGATTACATGCAAACCAGCGACCCGAGTATTTATGCCCTCGGAGAAATAGCAGAGCATGACGGACAGCTCAATGGCATTACCGCCGCCGCCGAGAAACATGCAGACGTGCTGGCTCACTACCTCAATGGCGACCTGAGCAGCCGCTTCACAGGCTGCACGCCGATGAACATCCTGAAAATGGCCGATGTTTCGCTGTGTTCCATAGGCATGGCAGAGGCACCTGAAAATGACCCCGCCTATGATGAAATATTGCTTGTGGACAAGGGCCTCTCTTACTACAAAAAGTGTATCATTCATCACGACAAGCTGGTTGGCGTGATTCTCATGGGCGACAAGGCTGAGTTTGCTGAGTTCAGAGAATTGATAGAAAATGGCACGGAGCTGTTGGACAAACGAAAAAGCTTGCTGCGGTCGGGCTCGCAAAAAGAAGCTGTGCTGGGCAAACTGGTGTGCAGCTGCAACAATGTTGGCGAAGGCAATATCAAAAAAGCCATTGCCGGTGGATGCAGCGATTTGCCGTCCCTTTGCAAAGCTACTGGGGCCGGACTCGGCTGCGGCAGTTGCAAACCTGAAGTAAAAAATATTCTTAATCTTGAGGCTATTCCTGCCGAAGTTCTAAATTGACCGTGAGTGCAAGAAACAATGGATAAACTCAATCTGGTAAGGGTATTTGTAAAGGGTGGCATCATCTCACCAGGCGACTTTTTGAAGATCATTCAAACCGCCAGCCATTTGGGCTCTTCGTATATCCACTTTGGCTCCAGGCAGGACATCCTCTTTCCAGCGGACACCTTTGATAGGAGCTATCTTGACAAAACGTTTGCTTCCATTCAAACAGACTACGAAATCAACGCCAATCAGTACCAGAACATAGTAACCTCCTACGTTTCTCTCGACGTAATGCCTCGCAGAAGCTGGCTGGCACCACATATCTACCATTATATACTCGACTCGTTTGACTACCGGCCAGGCTACAAAATCAACATTGTCGACCCCAGCCAAAGCATGGTTCCGCTGGTATCCGGGCAATTCAATTTCATAGCATCGGGTATTGAAAACTACTGGTATTTGTACCTCAGGTCAGATGAAATGGGCAGCAGGCCCTGGGCGGCACCCAGCTTGATTTATGGCTATGACATAGCGAAGATGGCCAGAGCACTGGAAGAAGCCAGAAACGAAAAAGAAGACATATCCTTTGAAAGCCTGTACCAGACTGCCCTTGAACGAGTAAAAATTAACACACAACCTGTAAAAGAAGCCCTGGTTTATCCGGATGTCAACTTCCCTTACTACGAAGGGTTCAACCGTATACCCGATGGAAAGTATTGGCTGGGGCTTTACTGGCGAAACAATCAGTTTGACATCAGGTTTTTGAAAGCGCTTTGCCAGCGATGTATCGAAACAGACATAGGGAAAATCAGTCTTTCACCATGGAAATCCTTTATCCTCAAGGGCATTGAAGAAAAACATCGTATTGGTTGGGAAAAACTACTCGGCAGGTATGGCATCAACATGCGGCACTCATCGCTGGAGTTGAACTGGCATATCCCTGTGCTTGATAACGAAGCCATGGAACTAAAAAGCTTTCTGGTTCGGGAAATGGACAAAATGGATATCAGCACATACGGGCTTACTTTCTCTATCGTGTCCAACAAAAATGTGACACTTTTTACCTCTGTGGTCATCGAAAGAAATGAAGCAGGGGGTGATGTGCCGACATACAATATCCAGTTCTCCAAAGACTTCAACCCCAACCTGATGGAGTACCAGTACTTTGTGAAAGACATCACAAAGGAAATCATCCCTCCCCTGCTGCTGGAGCTTAGCTACATGTACTACGAGCAACTGGATGAGAAAAGCAATGAAAGAAAAAAAGAGGTCAAAGTAGAGCTTTCAGATGCAAAGTCGCACTACCAATGCGAAGAGTGTTTGACTATTTACGACGAAAATTTGGGTGATACAGCGAGCGGAATAGGCCCGGGCGTAGCATTCCATCAACTACCTGAAACATACACATGCCCTACCTGCGGAGCGCCCAAAAATTCCTTCCATAAAACAAGCCTAAATACGTAACTAGCGGACTTTAGCAGCACGTTTTTCCGTTTGAAATTCCCCCAAAATAAACATGCCACTTTGAGTTGTTTTTACCAAAGTAAAAACAACATTTGTATCTACTTTGCTTCTGTAAACTGTCAGACCAAAATCATTTCATTTTGATTATAAAACACGGCGGTTTACTATGCACATTCTCCTCATATTAGTCTTTGTCGTTGGTTATCTATGCATTGTATTTGAGCACAGGCTAGGCATCAATAAAACAGCTTTTGCGCTTCTAACAGGCATTCTCTGCTGGACCATTTACTTTCTTGGGAGCAGCGACATCTCAGAACCCTGGCTTCTCCTGCACGATCACTTGTCGGACATCACCAGCATTCTGCTGTTTCTGATGGGGGCCATGACCATCGTGGAGTTGGTCGACAACCACAGAGGCTTTCAAACCATCACTAAACGGATCACCACCAGAAATAAAATCCAGCTACTCTGGGTTATTAGTCTGCTTACCTTTTTCATGTCGGCCATTCTGGACAACCTCACTACCTCCATTGTAATGGTTTCCCTGCTTCGCAAGATCATTCACACTAAAGAAGATATTAAGTTCTTTGGGGGTGTGGTAGTGATAGCTGCCAATGCCGGCGGTGCCTGGACACCCATTGGCGACATAACCACCACTATGCTTTGGATCGAGGGTCAAATCACAAGCTGGAACATTATCAGGAGCCTTTTTATTCCAAGCCTCCTGTCAATGGTTGTTCCCTTAATCTTTATCTCTACTCGAATGAAAGGCGTATTTGACAAAACTTCGATTCAAAAACCGACAGACCATGTCAAAGATTTTGATCGCAGACTTATTTTTGGTGTGGGTATGGCGGCACTTATTTTCGTGCCCATTTTTAAAACCCTCACCGGTCTCCCTCCTTTCATGGGTATGCTGCTTGGGCTGGCAATTTTATGGGTCACAGTGGAGATTTTGCAGAGAAAAGCTCCTGAAGAAGTAACGGCCAACTTCTCTGTGATCAGGGCCCCACAAAAGATTGACGTATCAAGTGTTTTCTTCTTTCTGGGCATTCTGCTGGCAATAGCATGTCTGGAAAGCACTGGTCAGCTGGAAGCACTCAGCCAAACTCTATCTGAAAAGATAGGAAACAACGACCTTGTTATTTTCGTAACGGGCATCGCCTCCTCTATTATCGACAACGTGCCGCTGGTTGCTGCAGCGCAGGGTATGTACCCTTTGCCTCCTCCCGATCCTTCTGTGGCTATGGAGGGCATAGAGTATTTCCCCACTGACAGCAGAATTTGGGAGTTTCTGGCTTATGCAGCCGGCACTGGTGGAAGTATGCTGATCATTGGATCAGCTGCGGGCGTAGCTGTGATGGGCATGCTAAAGATTGATTTCGTTTGGTATTTCAAGCGCATCACTCCCTGGGCCTTGTTGGGCTACCTTGTAGGAGCAGGGGCTTATTTACTGATTAATTATTAGCGCTCAACCAACTCCTTCTTTCAGGAACAACAGTCCTCCCCTTCGCTCATTTGAATTGGCGGGCATGGCTTAGTACCATAGCTGCAATACACGCAGCAATCACCGGCTTTGGGCTTTAGCACTTCGTGACAGCTTTCACATTCATAGAAGAATTGGCATGCGTCAGTGGGCATGGTTTCGTCTTTTTGATGTCCGCATTTCGGGCAGGTAATCTTAGATTCTAAAATAACTTCATTCATTTTCAATGATGTTCAATGTCTTAAATGTCCCCCCTAGCGGTCAACCCGCCTGGCTACTATTTCATCGACCGCTTAAGCAGCTGAGCGTTAATGGCCACGATGATCGTGCTTAGGCTCATAAACACAGCACCAATGGCTGGACTTATCACCAAGCCGGGAATAAACCCAGTCGCTAACGGCAACGCAACGGCGTTGTAACCCGTTGCCCATACAAGGTTTTGAATCATCTTCTTGTAGGTGGCCCTGCCAAAAATTACCAGATTGGCAATGTCCTTTGGGTTGCTATTCACCAGAATGATATCGGCCGTCTCTGCCGCCACATCGGTTCCTGAGCCCACTGCGATACCCACATTGGCCTGAGCAAGCGCCGGGGCGTCATTTACTCCGTCGCCGGTCATGGCTACAAAGTGACCTTCCTTCTGAAGCTTCTTAATGATGTCGACCTTTTGGTCGGGCAGCACCTCGCTGTAATAGCCATCGAGCCCCAGCTTATCACTAACTGCTTTCGCTGTCTTCTCATTGTCGCCAGTTGCCATGAATAGCTTCATGCCTTTCGACTTCAGTGTTTTGATGGCATCGGCACTCTCCTCCCTGATTTTATCAGACAGCGCTACAAACCCGACCAACTTTTCTTCCCGGAGCACAAACACAATAGTCTCAGCAGCATCGGCACCCGCTTCCTTCGGCACGTCGATGCTCTTTTCCTTTAAATACCCTGGGCTTACTACTTTCCAGTTTTTGCCATCAACACTTCCCTGAATACCCTTGGACGTTAGAGATTCAAAATTCTCCACTTTTCCCAGCGTCAATTTCATCTCTTTAGCAGCCTTCACAATGCCTTGTGCAATAGGGTGTTCTGAACTTTGCTCCAACGACGCCACAGCTGTCAACATATCTTCCTTCTTCAGGTCATCGCTCAGGCTTTCGTACCGGGAAACACCAAACTTACCTTCCGTAAGGGTGCCTGTTTTATCGAACACAAACGCTGAAATCTTTCTCGCATTCTCAAAAGCCGTTCTGTTCCTGATTAGCAGCCCCTTGCTTGCCGAAACTGCGGTAGAAATAGCCACGACGAGAGGAATAGCCAGTCCCAATGCGTGCGGACAGGAAATCACCATCACAGTCACCATGCGCTCCAGCGCATAATCGAACGGTTTACCCATGACGAGCCAAACGATGAGCGTAATGGCACCAGCACTTAAGGCCACATAGGCCAGCCACTTGGCAGCCGTATTGGCCAGGTTCTGCGTTTTCGACTTTGCCTTTTGTGCGTCCTGCACAAGTTTAATCACCTTATTCAGGTAGCTCTCCTCCCCTGTCTTCGCCACCTTCACTTTGAAGGACTGATTGCCATTCACAGACCCACCAATAACCTCATCCCCTTTGCTCTTTTTCACCGGCTTACTTTCTCCTGTAAGCATACTTTCGTCCAGGTAGCTTTCACCTTCCGCTATCACACCGTCAGCGGGAAGCTTTTCGTTAGCTTTAATGAGAATGATATCGTTCTTCTTCAATTCGCTAACCTGCACATCCTTCACATCGTCCCCTTTAACAAGGTGCGCATCTGAAGGCATCATCTGAACGAGAAGTTCCAGTGCCCGGGAAGCCCCCATCACCGACTTCATTTCGATCCAATGCCCCAGCAACATGATGACAATCAAAGTGGCCAGCTCCCAGAAGAAGTCTTTACCCTCCAAGCCGAATACCACTGCCGAACTGTAGCCATAAGCTACAGTAATAGCCACCGCAATCAGCAACATCATGCCTGGTGTCTTCTCTTTTACCTCATCGACAAACCCTTTCAGGAATGGCCAGCCACCATAAAAGAATATCACGGTGGACAGCCCAAACAAAACATATTGATCGCCCGGAAAACCGAATTCGAACCCCAGCCATCCCTGCACCATCTTGGACAGCGCCAAAATAGGCAGCGTTAGTGCGACGGACACCCAAAACCGTTTTTTGAAGTCCTCAATCATGTGGGCGTGGTGACCGTGGTGGTCCGAACCGCTGTGTTTAGAATGTTCGTGAGCATGATGCTCATGATTGCTAGTATGATGATGATGATGATGTTCCATTGTGCTGATTTTAAGTCTGTTACTATTTGTCGCTGAACTCCAGGGTCACACCCAGTTTTTCCCACGTCATGGTAATAGCTCCCTTGCTATCCCCTTTGTCCTCAATATTATAGTTAAGCCTTTCCTGGAGCGGAAGATCAGTTTGAGGTACTACTTCGACACGTACCACGTCTTCGGCTGCGGAATAATCATCTGCTAAATGCTGTTCCCAATTTCTATTGATAATTATCTGCCAAGAGTCCTT
>TARA_R110002012_G_scaffold59388_1_pt1 | contig 30233 bp, 29 predicted proteins | sample TARA_R110002012 | Tara Oceans TARA_R110002012 (sample SAMEA4396515) | marine metagenome | biome: Westerlies Biome; feature: [DCM] deep chlorophyll maximum layer (ENVO:01000326); material: water (ENVO:00002006), including particulate matter (ENVO:01000060) such as... | depth 40 m | reverse complement strand
ATCTTTCTTCCCATGCTTAGATTGTTTCGGCAATTTCCAGCGCTTTGGTCAACGCGCCCAATTTATTGTAGGTTTCTTGGAGTTCATCGTCCGGGTTGGAGGCAGCTACCAAACCTGCCCCAGCTTGGTAATACAGTTCGTGATCCTTGCTCAAAAAGGTTCGGATCATAATGGCGTGATTAAAATTGCCTTCAAAATCCATAAATCCTATAGCTCCACCGTAGTAGGAGCGACTGGTTTTCTCGTATTTTTCAATGAGCTGCATGGCCATATGTTTTGGCGCTCCACTCAATGTTCCTGCTGGGAAGGTATCGGCAACTACCTTCATTGTGGTGCTGTCCTTTTTCTTTTGTCCGGTTACTTTGGACACCAAATGAATCACGTGCGAGAAATATTGCACTTCCCGATAGGTTTCTACATTTACGGTATTTCCGTTTCGGCTCAAATCGTTTCTGGCAAGGTCGACCAACATAACGTGTTCGCTGTTCTCTTTTTCGTCCTCTGCCAATTTTTTCGCCAGTTCGGCATCTTTTTCATCGTTACCGGTACGTTTATAGGTGCCGGCTATGGGATGTATCTCGGCTTTTCCTTCTTTTACAATAAGCTGGGCTTCGGGAGAGCTTCCGAATATTTTAAAGTCACCATAATCAAAATAGAAAAGATAAGGAGAGGGGTTTATGGAGCGCAATGCGCGATACACATTAAATTCATCTCCCTTGAATTTTTGTTTGAACCTTCTGGAGAGCACCAACTGAAACACATCACCTCGTTGACAATGCTTTTTGGCCAATTCTACTTGTTCCTTGTAATCTTCATCCTTAAGGTTGGATTCTGGTTTTCCTTCCTTGTTGAAATTGTAGGATGAAAAGGTACGTACATTGAAAAGCTGTTCCATTTCCTCCACATTGCTTTCGGTATCGTAACAATGTGCAAACAAATAAGCTTCGTTCTTAAAATGATTGATGGCAATGATGTTCTGGTACACCGCATAATAGATGTCGGGAATATCGGCGGAATCATCCTTTTTCGATATCGCTACGTCCTCAAAATAGCGAACGGCATCGTAGGCCATGTACCCGAACAGGCCGTTGTAAATAAATTTAAAACCGTTTTGCGATGTTTTGAATTGCTTGCTAAAGTTGTGAATTGCCTCGGTGACATCTGTTTCAGGTTTGATTTCCGTGACTTCTTTGGTGCCATCGGGGAACTTTCGTGTAATGGTCTCGTCAGCTACCTTTATGGATGCAATGGGATTGCAGCAGATGTACGAAAAGCTGTTGTCGTTGGCGTGGTAATCGCTACTTTCCAAAAGAATACTATTGGGAAACTTATCCCTGATCTTCAGGTAGACGCTCACGGGCGTAATAGTGTCCGCAAGTATTTTTTTGTAATGTGTCTGTAATTCGTATTTCATATTAGTCCTAAAAATGAAAAAGGCTTGTCGTGATGACAAGCCTTTTATATGGTTATAATGGGGACTTAGCTCACGACGTTTTTCGTAAGTTATTCCACCACCAGTTATTTGCTATTCTATTAATCATTGCATCAAATATAGGGATGAAATTTTAACGGCACAACATTGTTTTGTTTAAAATTAAAAATCGCGTCCGATAAATTCTCGGACGCGATTTTTTACACACTAAACAGGTGTTGATTACATCTGTAGATCAACTACCAAATCAAACTCGTCATAGATTAATTTATCCTTGGCCGTACCAATAATTCCCGAACCATATTTTACATCGTATTTGGTTCGGTCTACTTTTAAAGAGGCCGTTGCCTTATCGCCGTACACGGACAAATCAAAGGTGATAGGCTCCGTTGTCCCTTTTATGGTAAGGTCCCCTTGAACTTCATATGAGTTTTTCCCAGTTGATTTTACTTTGGTGAAAACCAATTTGGCCGTTGGGTGATCGGCGGTTCCAAAAAAATCGTCGGACTTAAGGTGTCCATCCAATTTATCTTTGTATTCACCTTCTAAATCAGTGGCGCTTATACTGCTCATGTTAACCACAAACTCACCGCCAACCAATTTTTCGCCATCAAATTCCAAAGCACCAGATTCAAGACTGATAGTTCCTGTGTGTGAGCCTCCAACTTTGTAACCTTTCCAGGTAACAGTACTTTCGGATGTTTTTACTTCCTTGGTATCTTTCTCGATTGGGTTAGCCATAGCTGATGATCCAAAAAGTGTGACCAGTGTTAAACTTAAAATTGTCTTTTTCATGATTGTCTTAATTTCTGTTGTTAATTGTTAAGGGTTATATAATGGTAAATAATTCTTCTTTTGATTTTCTCACTTTTGGCAAATGCTGTGTTTCGTCCTCTTCGGAACGGTAACCCACGGCCAAAACAACGGCTGCGTTGAGGTTTTTACCGTTCAGACCCAATATGTCATTGTATTTATCAGATTCGAAACCTTCCATAGGGCAAGTGTCAATCTTTAATTCTGCTGCAGCTTGCATCAAATTGCCAAAAGCGATGTAGGCCTGTCTTGCCGTCCAATTGCTTTTCGTCTCCGCAGGGAGGTCCATAAGCTTCGATTTCATAAAATCAGAGTATCCTTTAAGGCCGTCCACTGGTATGTTTCTGGTGGTACTGACGTTTTCAAGGAAATCATCCACTAATTCTTCACCAAAATCAGTAGCGTTGGCAAATACGATAATATGCGATGCATCCGTAATTTGTGACTGCCCCCAAGACGCAGGCTTCAGCTGCTCTTTTACCTTTGGGTCGGAAATTACAAGTACATGATAAGGTTGCAGACCATAAGAGGAAGCACTTAATCGTGTTGCCTCTAATAAGGTTTGCAAATTTTCATCCGAAACACTTTTGGCAGGGTCGAATTTTTTGGTGGCATAGCGCCATGTTCTATGTTCTAAAACGTTGCTCATTATTTTAAAATTTATCTAATAGTTGATTTAATTGTTTCAATTCTTCTGTGTTGAAATTTTTTAAGAGGATGTCGTGTGCTTTCTCCAAGGCTGCGTCCATTTGGGATAGCGCCTCCAATCCTGAGTCGGTTATAACAATTTCTACCTTACGTCTGTTTGATGGGCACACACAACGATGCACATAGCCCTTTGCTATGAGTTTGTCTACCAAACGGGTCGTGTTGCTCATTTTGGTCACCATTCTTTCGTTGATGGTGGACAGGTTTGCCGGCTTGCCCTGTTGTCCTCTTAAAATGCGCAGTACATTGAATTGCTGCATGGAAACTTCAAAGGGCTTCAAAGCGCCGGTCATAATCTCATTGATTCTGGTATGAACCAATTCCATGTGAATCAGCGTCCTGGGCTTTAAAGGAATTTCTCTGGAAGTTTTTATAGTCTCTTCAACATTCATGTACAAACAATATTTGTATATACAAATGTAAGTTTAATTTTGTCACCTCTCCAAATATTGTACCGATAAATTTTTGTTAAAGAGTAGAAAAAAGCATTTTCAGTATGTAAATTAGATGATGTAAAAATCAGATAATGAATAGGTTATTAATATTTGTACTAGTAGTCACCATTTTTTTTAGTTGTTCCGAAAAGAAGAAGGAAAACAAAAAGGTTACAGAAACGACTGATAAAGAAGTGATTGCGAAGGAAGATAACTCCACAGCAGATGTCAAGTTTCCTGTTTATGATTTTGAAGGTCTTGAGCCTATGCTCCACAAAAAAGATGACAAAACCTATATCGTTAATTTTTGGGCCACTTGGTGCAGGCCATGTATTGAAGAGATGCCCTATTTTGAGAGAGTTAATACCGAACAAAAGGACAACAATGTTGAAGTGATATTTGTGAGCTTGGATATGCCCAATATGTGGAAGACCCGATTGGAGCCTTATGTGGAAAACAAAGGAATCCAATCCGAAGTAGTGATATTGGATGACCCAAAACAAAATGATTGGATTCCAAAAGTTTCCGAAGAATGGGGTGGAGGTATTCCTGCAACCTTAATATATAATAAGGACAAACGAAATTTTTACGAGCGTGGTTTCACGTACGAGGAATTAAACGAAGAATTGGAAAAATTCAAAAAATAACGGAACTATGAAAAAAACAAAGGTTTTAGGATGGTCAGCTTTGTTGTTGCTTTTTGTGGCAGCCTTTACTATGGGGTTCAAAGTGGCAAAAGAACATAATTTGGATGATGGTTACAAAGTTGGCGATATGGCCACCGACTTTTCATTAAAAAATGTGGACGGCAGTATGGTTTCATTATCAGATTTTGATAACGCCAAAGGCTTCTTGATTATTTTTACATGCAATACCTGCCCATATGCACAGGCTTATGAGGATAGAATAATCGCCTTGGATGCCAAGTACAAATCACAAGGCGTGCCCGTAATCGCCATTATGCCAAACAATCCCAGTGCTAAGCCCGGCGACAGTTTTGCCAAAATGAAAGAGCGAGCAGCAGAAAAAGGCTTCACTTTTCCTTATTTGCTGGATGAAGGCCAGAAAGTGTACCCTGAATATGGTGCAACACGCACACCGCACGTGTTCTTGCTGGAAAAAACAGCATCAGGCAATATGGTAAAATATATAGGTGCCATCGACGATAACTACCAAGATGCATCACAGGTGGAGGAAACCTTTGTGGAAAATGCCGTAGATGCGATGTTGGCAGGTAATGAAATCAATCCGAAAACAACAAAAGCCATTGGCTGCGGCATAAAATAAGTCCACGATCAAAATAAAACAACTAGAAATCCGGAGTAACGCTTCGGATTTTTATTTTTGTAACAATCTAAATTGAAAAAAATGTCAGATCTATCACAAGAGGAATGGGCGGAGCAACTGGAAAATGATGACAACGCCTTTATTTTGGATGTACGTACCCCTGAGGAAGTGGAAGAAGGATACATTCCCGGAGCTACTAACATCGATATTTATTTGGGACAGGAGTTTGTGGACGAAATTGAAAAACTCGATAAGTCCAAAAATTTTTATGTCTATTGCCGATCAGGAAACCGTAGTGGTCAAGCGTGTGCCATTATGAACAGTATCGGTTTTGAAAATGCTTATAATCTGGAAGGTGGCTTTATGGAGTGGGAAGGCGAAGTAGCAGAGTAGACCTCCATTTATCCCAAATCAATGCGAGAAGACCTACTTTATTTTATTTGGAGGCATAACAAGCTTCCAACAGAACAATTATGCACGGGTAACGGTGAAACCATTGAAATTAGGGCTCCGGGAACCCAAAACAGGTTTGCAGGTCCCGATTTTTTCAACGCCCAAGTTGAAATCGATGGACAGCTATGGGCCGGCAATGTGGAGATGCACCTTAAATCTTCGGATTGGTATGTGCATCATCACCAAACTGATGAAAATTACGACAATGTCATTCTCCATGTAGTTTGGGAGGATGACATTGCTGTTTTTAGGAGGGACGGTTCCCAAATACCGACCTTGGAAGTGAGGCAGTATGTTTCAGATCAGCTTTTGAACGGCTATCAAAACTTGATGAACAATTCACGGACAAGTTTTATTAATTGTGAAAAGGATTTAAGGGACGTGGACTCCTTTGTCGTGGAAAACTGGTTGCACCGATTGTTCATTGAGCGTTTGGAAAACAAGTCCAGATTGATTTTGGACTTGTTGGAGGAGTCCAAGAATGATTGGGAGGCCGTTCTTTTTATGTTGCTTGCCAAGAATTTTGGTTCCAAGGTCAATGGAAACTATTTTTTGGAGCGGGCAAAACAGTTGGATTTTTCCGTAGTTCGAAAAACAACCAACGAATCTATGCAATTGGAAGCTTTGCTTTTTGGTCATTTTGGTCTTTTGCAAGTTGATGATTGTTCGGACTCCTATTATCTCAAACTCAAAAAAGAATATAAATACTTGAGCAGTAAGTTTGGTTTGACCGAGAATCTATCAAAACCTGAGTTTTTTGGCTTGCGGCCATTGAATTTTCCCACCATTCGGATTTCGCAATTGGTAAATCTGTACGCAGGGAATCACAATATATTTTCCAAGTTAATGGAGGTCAACAGCCTGCAAGATATCTATAAAGCTTTTGAAATTAGCACCGGACCGTATTGGGAAGACCACTATACCTTTGGTAAGCTTTCAAAAAAGCGGGTGAAGAAATTATCCAAAAAATTTGTGGATTTGGTTATCATCAACACCTTGGTGCCGCTCAAGTTTTGCTATGCCAAGTATTTAGGCAGAGATTGGAACGAGGATTTGATTGCAATGGTTTCAGACTTGGGCAAAGAGGACAATTCCATAATCAAAAACTTTGAGCGAATAGGGATGAAAACCCAAAATGCATTGGAAAGTCAAGCTAAATTGGAACTCTATACCAATTACTGTACAAAAAATAAATGCATGCAATGCACCATTGGCACACAATTATTGAACAGAAATACATAATTTTAACCATGTCTTTATTTTACGATATTCTTTATTATTTTCAGAAAAGAGGCTTTGAGGTCTGCAGGCGCATAGCGGAACGGCTTGGTATTCGTGCCCGTGTGGTACGGACCAGCTTTATTTATTTGACCTTCGTTACTCTTGGCTTCGGGTTTGCCCTGTACCTGTTTATAGCCTTCTGGCTTCGAATCAAAGACCTTATATATACCAAAAGAACTTCTGTATTTGACCTATAGTTATGATCAGACTCATGCGCTCCAAAATAGTATTGGCCCTTTCCCTTATGGTTGTGGTGCTTTTGTTTGGGGTGGTTGGTTATAAAATGCTATCCGATTTTACTTGGATAGAGGCTATTTATATGACCATAATCACAGTGACTACGGTCGGGTTTTCGGAGGTAAGGCCATTGGACGCCAATGCAAAGATTTTTACCGTATTTTTAATCGTCACCAGTGTTTTTATATTCGGTTTTGCCATTTCGGTGGTCTCCGAATATATTTTAGGGAGAAATTCACTGGAACTGCTAAAAAAGAAAAAAGTGAAAAAGCAAATAGACAGTCTTTCAAACCATGTTGTGGTCTGCGGTTTTGGTAGAAATGGTATGCAGGCCGCCGAAAAATTGATAGCGTATAAAAAGCCCTTTGTGGTCATTGAAAGGGATAAGGAAATTATAGAGCGCCACGAAGAAGAAATTTTGTTTGTTGATGGCGATGCCAACGAAGATGAGGTGTTGCTGCAAGCAGGGATAGATCGCGCCCAATATTTGATAACTGCCGTGCCCGATGATGCTGCCAATCTATTTATCGTGCTTTCGGCGAGACAGCTCAATAAAAACCTGTTCATTATAAGTAGGGCTTCGCAAATCACCTCAGTAAAAAAACTGCAGTTTGCTGGGGCAGATAAGGTGATTATGCCCGATAAGATAGGAGGAGATCATATGGCCTCCTTGGTAGTGATGCCAGATTTGATTACTTTTTTGGACCAACTCTCCGTGGAAGGGGAACATACCACCAACTTGGAAGAGGTGAGTATCGAGGATTTTACCGATCAAATGGATTGCAATTCTTTACGGGATTTGGACCTTCGCAGAAAAACAGGTTGCACCATAATTGGATATATTGATCCAGACGGAAATTATATCATCAACCCAGAGGCCGATATGGAGCTGCAACCCAACAGCAAGGTTATTGTTTTGGGCAGACCGGAACAAATCAGGAAGCTGAACCAAATGTTTCAGATAGGCTAGTTTAACACCCTTTAATTTTTTTGCAAGCATTTTTTTTAGGATATTGCTGCCTTTACCATACCAAAAACTAACTAATTTCAATATATGAAGTATTTTCTTTCTCTATTGTCTTTTTTTGCAATTACCGCGGTTTTTTCACAGGAATTGACCGTTGTTGGCAAAACCTTTAATGTTTCAGATGATATCAATAATGGGGTCATAGAACTTGAAGTTAGTGGAGGGGTGGAGCCCTACACCTACAAGTGGAGCAATCAAGAAACTCCCCTGACCTCAAAATCGGCCCAAGGGCTGGTAGAGGGAATACCCTACAGCGTAGTGGTTACCGATGCCGCCGGTAATTCCGTGACCAAGGAATTCGAGGTGGAGACCCAATCCATAACAGAAGTATTCAATGGAACCATGACCCCGGCCGTTAGTGCTCTAGGGTCTGTTTTGTTTTGGGACCCTTTTGCGGCGATAGGTATTTATGACCCAGTGGCCTATGCGGATGTAAAATTGATAGGCATCCCGGATTGGAGCAATGAAACTTTGGACAAATTCGTCTTAAAGGAATGGCTAAAAGACGATAAGGCTAGTGTTGCAAAAGGCGAAGATATTGCCATTATTGCCAGTGACAAGCGTGGTGATATAACCATTAAGGCCAATGCCAAAGGAAAGCTTTTGCAAAAAGTGAAGCAGGGAGGGGTAATTTACAACTCCGAAAACCCCGAGCATGTTATAGAACAGGGAGCTCATTATTTTGCGGAAATCGAGTATGACGAACCCATTGCTATGTTGCATCCCAATGGGGACCCAATAGAAAAAGGGATTCCTTTTATTGTGATTTGGTTGGTGTTCGGCGCATTGTTCTTTACCCTTAGAATGGGATTCATCAACATTCGTGGGTTTAAGCACTCCCTTGATCTGGCCAAAGGAAAATATGACGACCCGGATGCTCCGGGACAGGTAACCCACTTTCAGGCATTGGCCACTGCAGTTTCCGGTACCGTAGGTCTTGGGAACATTGCCGGGGTGGCCGTTGCGGTATCCCTTGGGGGCGCAGGTGCTACTTTTTGGATGATCATCTGTGGTTTGCTGGGGATGTCCTCCAAATTTGTGGAATGTACCCTTGGCGTAAAATATCGTGATATACTACCTGATGGACGTGTTTTTGGCGGCCCTATGAACTACTTGCGATATGGACTTGAAAAAAGAAATCTGAAAGGATTTGGAAAAGTTTTGGCAGGAGTGTTTGCACTGCTTGCCGTAGGTGCTTCGTTTGGTGGAGGAAATATGTTCCAGGCCAACCAGTCCTTCGAGCAGTTGGCAGGACAGTTCCCTGTTTTGGCAGGCAACGGGTTTTGGTTTGGTGTGGTTACCGCAATTTTGGTCGGTGTGGTCATCATTGGTGGAATCAGCAGTATTGCCAGGGTAACAGGTAAGATTGTGCCGGTCATGGCTTCTGTATATATTGTGGCGGCCTTGGCGGTAATTATAATGAATATACAAAATATTGGCCCTGCATTTTCTGCCATTTTTGAAGGAGCATTGAATCCTTCGGCTTTAAAAGGTGGTATTGTCGGTGTGTTGATCGTTGGATTCCAGCGAGCAGCCTTCTCCAATGAGGCCGGTGTGGGTTCTGCGGCGATTGCGCATAGTGCCGCAAAGACCAATCACCCGCCATCGGAAGGATTTGTGGCCTTACTAGAGCCATTTATCGACACGGTGGTAGTTTGTACACTTACGGCTCTGGTACTGATTTTTACCGGAATGCACGAAGTAGAGGGAATGGCCGGTGCGCAATTGACCTCGGATGCGTTTGGTAGCCAAATCTCTTGGTTCCCATATGTGTTGGCCTTGGCAGTGTTCCTTTTCGCATTTTCTACCATGATTTCATGGTCCTATTATGGAATGAGGGCTTGGACCTATCTTTTTGGAAAGAGCAAACGTTCCGAAATGGTTTATAAAACGTTGTTTTTGATATTTGTGGTTGTGGGAGCGTCTGTGAGCTTGGGTGCCGTTTTGGACTTTTCGGATATGATGATCTTGGCCATGTCCTTCCCGAACATTATTGGACTTTACATATTGTCCGGTGAAGTTCGCAAAGATCTAGATGGCTATTTACAGAAATTAAAAGTCGGCCAACTCTTTAAAAAGGCGAAAAGCTAATTTTTAGCATAAACATATTATGAGAAAGCAGTCCCACTTCAGGTTCAATAAACAAGAACGGAGTGGGATTTTCTTTTTATTGCTGATAGTAATTGTGCTTCAGGGCGGCTATTACTATGTAAAAGCAAAGCCATCTCAAACCGAAACGAGTTTTGCCCTCAATACAGAGGAACAAGACAAAATAGATAGTCTTAGAAATCACCGGTCGGAAGCATCGGTAAAAATGTACCCTTTCAACCCCAATTACCTTACCGATTATAAAGGTTACACTTTGGGATTGACTACCGACGAATTGGATAGATTGTTTGCGTTTCGGGAACAAGGCAGGTTTGTGAATTCTGTAAATGAGTTTCAAGCCGTTACAAAAGTCTCGGATTCTTTGTTGGGCATACTCTCGCCCTATTTCAAATTTCCAGATTGGGTCACAAAGAATCAATCCATAAAAAACAAGGCATCAAAACTTAAAACAGCAATAAAGGTTAAAGACTTGAACACTGCTTCTGCCGAGGATTTAAAGTCAATTTATGGTATTGGCGAAACTTTATCCAATCGAATTGTAAAGTTTCGAGATAGGTTAGGGGGCTTTTTGGTTAAAGAACAACTATACGATGTTTATGGTCTAAAACCAGAGGTTGTGGAAAAAGCGTTGCTTGAGTTTCAGGTGCTGGATGTTCCGTCAATCAATAAAATAAATATTAATAAAGCTAGTGCTGCAGAGTTATCTCAATTGATTTATATCAGTAAGTCATTGGCTTTTGATATTGTGGCGTATCGGGATAAGGAGGGGGCGTATCAATCATTTAAAGAATTGAGTAATATCGATAAATTTCCAACCGAAAAACTAGATAGAATAGCCTTATATTTGTCCTTATAAAAAAGGTGGTATGGTCGATATGTACTTCACGGAAGAGCATAATTTATTTCGGGAGAGTTTAAAGGATTTTTTACAAAAAGAAGTTGTTCCCAACATTGATGAATGGGAAGACTCCGGAAAGATTGGTGAGGAGGTTTGGAACAAGTTTGGTGAGATGGGGTATTTTGGGTTGATGACCCCTGAGGCTTATGCAGGACTAGATCTAGACCTTTTTTACACCGTTATTTTTCTGGAAGAATTGCAAAAAATAAATTCAGGAGGTTTTGCTGCAGCTATGTGGGCGCATCAGTACTTGGCCATGACTTATTTAAACAAATTGGCGAACGACGACCAAAAGAAATCCTATTTGGAGCCCAGTGTTCTCGGTGATAAAATCGGTTGTTTGGGAGTATCGGAACCTTTTGGCGGAAGCGATGTTGCAGCTATGCGAACCACCGCCGAAAAAAAAGGTGATGTTTACATAGTAAACGGTTCCAAAACTTTTATTACCAATGGCGTTTACGGAGACTATATTATCCTAGCGGCTAAAACCGATAAAGATGCGGGCCACAAAGGAATCAGCATGTTTATTATGGACAGAAATGCGAAGGGAGTTACCGCCAGCAAACTCAACAAATTGGGTTGGCGTGCTTCGGATACCGCAGAACTGGCCTTTGATAATGTCGAAGTTCCAGCTTCCAACTTGTTGGGCGAAGAAAATGCCGGGTTTTCTTATATTATGGAAGCATTTGCCTTGGAGCGTTTGGTTATGGGCATAAATGCCCACGCAAGAGCAGAATTTGCCCTGGACTATGCGCTGCAATACATGTCCGAACGCGAAGCGTTTGGAAAGACCATTGACCAATTCCAGGCCTTGCGACATAGATTGGTGGACCTATACTCGGATATGTTGTTGTGCAAACAGTTCAATTATGCCACAGTGGCACAAATGGAAAAAGGTGCCTATGTGGTAAAGGAGGCTACCATTTCCAAATTGAAATCCACCAAAATGGCCGATGAGGTCATTTACAACTGTCTTCAGTTTTTGGGCGGCTACGGTTATATCGAAGACTATCCTATGGCACGCTTGAGCAGGGACAGTAGGTTGGGGCCTATTGGTGGTGGAACATCCGAAATTTTAAAGGAAATTTTGGCGAAGATCATTGTGGATAAAAAGGAATACAAAAAACCTCTTTGATAGGGGGGATACAAAAAAATAAAAATTTTCTTTACCCATTGAATTTCATTTGTATATTTGCAGACCAAAATTTTAAAGAAAGGAGGTTGTAGCCCATGTTAATTATACCAGTAAAAGAAGGAGAAAACATCGATAGAGCTTTAAAGCGTTTTAAGCGAAAGTTCGACAGAACAGGTACCATGCGTCAGTTAAGATCAAGACAGCAGTTCACCAAACCTTCTGTAGAGCGTAGAGCGCAAATTCAAAAAGCACAGTACATTCAAGGCCTTAGAGACCAAGAAGAAGTATAGTCTATCGCGTTTGCAAAATATATCAATCCCGTTCCAATATTGGAGCGGGATTTTTCGTTTTAGCTATAGAACAGTCGTAATCGCTACCTTTGATATATGTCCGTTACAGCATTTATATCCTATTTAAAGTTGGAGAAAAATTACTCCGAGCATACCATAAGGGCATACCAAAGGGATATAGAAGCATTTGAAAATCACTGTAATGAGTGTCATGGGGAAGACGGCATTGACCACGTTTCCTACCCCTTGATTCGAAATTGGATCGTTGTCCTGTCCGATCAGGGAATTTCCAACAGAACCATTAACAGGAAAATATCTTCGTTGCAAGCGTATTATAAATTTTTGCTGAAGGTGGGTTATATTGACATTTCACCTCTGGTGAAACATAGAGCGCTAAAGACCAGCAAAAAAGTTGAAGTGCCATTTTCGGAAAAGGAAATGGAGGACATCTTGTCCAGAATTCCGTTTGAAGATAATTTTGAAGGGGCGCGTGATAAACTCATTATAGAACTTTTGTACACCACTGGTATGCGTAGAGCCGAATTGGTGAATTTAAAAGTGTCGGATATCAACTTGTCCGGCCATACGTTGAAAGTATTGGGTAAACGGAGCAAGGAACGTATCCTTCCATTGTTATTGTCTACTATAGAGCAGGTTAAAACATATTTGGTGAAGCGCTCCGAGATTAAAACCAATACTGATTCGCCCTACCTACTATTAACAAAAGAAGGTCTTAAAATTTACGAAACGCTTGTTTATCGAACTATAAATAAGTATTTTAGTTTGGTCTCCCCTAAGGTAAAAAAGAGCCCGCATATACTTAGGCACACTTTCGCAACGCACTTGCTGAATAGGGGGGCAGATTTAAATTCCGTGAAGGAATTATTGGGTCATTCGAGTTTGGCATCCACCCAAGTGTACACGCACAACAGTATTGCCGAACTAAAGAAAGTACATCAAAAGGCCCACCCAAGGAACAAGAATTAAAATTCTTGTATTGTTTAACTTCACTGTCCAAGACAGTACTAAAAACTTCGTCTTATGAAAGTAAATGCACAATCTGTAAATTTTACAGCTGATGGTAAACTCATCGACTTTGTCCAAAAACGAATGGACAAGATGGAAGTGTTCTATGACAAGGTCATTGAATCAGATGTATATTTAAAAGTTGAAAACACAAGTGCTAAAGAAAATAAGATCGTGGAAATCATGGTGTTCATCCCCAGAGATAAAATTATGGTAAAAAAACAATGTAAGTCGTTTGAAGAGGCAGTGGATTCTGCCTGCAGTTCCTTGGAAAGACAATTGGTAAAAAAGAAGGAAAAACAGAGGGCGAAAGCTTAATGAAAATTTTTCAAAATTTATTTTGAATTAAAATATAAATATATACATTTGCAGTCCGTTAGAAATAGCGGGCTTTTTTAGTGAGTAAAAAGCGGTGAAATGCCGATATAGCTCAGCTGGCTAGAGCAGCTGATTTGTAATCAGCAGGTCGTGGGTTCGAGTCCCTCTATCGGCTCGTAAGTTACTGAAAATTAAGGCGGGGGGATACTCAAGCGGCCAACGAGGACAGACTGTAAATCTGTTGGTTTTTACCTTCGCAGGTTCGAATCCTGCTCCCCCCACAAAGGTTGTTCAGCGGAACAATCGGGAAAAAGGTTTTTTTGAAATAATGGAGTCTTTGGGCAAAAGTCCAAAAAAATGCGGGAGTAGCTCAGTTGGTAGAGCGTCAGCCTTCCAAGCTGAATGTCGCCGGTTCGAACCCGGTCTCCCGCTCTAAACTTGAAACTTTGATTTCAAGAAGAAGGTTGAAGTTTTGACGAGCTAGACTTGTAACTTTAAACTCTAAACCTGATGACCCATAGGCCGGTGTAGCTCAGGGGTAGAGCGTTTCCTTGGTAAGGAAGAGGTCACGGGTTCAAATCCCGTCATTGGCTCAAAACGATTTGTACACTAATATAAACTAAGATTAAAATTATTTAAAATGGCAAAGGAAACTTTTGATCGTTCCAAACCGCACTTAAATATTGGTACCATTGGACACGTGGATCACGGAAAAACTACATTGACCGCTGCTATTACCACTGTATTGGCCAACGCAGGTTTGTCTGAAACAAGAAGCTTTGATTCAATTGACAATGCTCCTGAGGAAAAAGAAAGAGGTATTACAATCAACACTTCGCACGTTGAGTACCAAACAGAAAACCGTCACTACGCACACGTTGACTGTCCTGGTCACGCGGATTACGTAAAGAACATGGTTACTGGTGCTGCTCAGATGGACGGTGCTATCTTGGTTGTTGCAGCTACAGATGGTCCTATGCCACAAACTCGTGAGCACATCCTATTGGGACGTCAGGTTGGTATTCCACGTATCGTTGTTTTCTTGAATAAAGTTGACATGGTGGATGATGAAGAGCTTTTGGAGCTTGTTGAAATGGAAGTAAGAGAATTGCTTTCTTTCTACGAGTACGATGGTGATAACGGACCTGTTATCGCTGGTTCTGCACTTGGTGCTTTGAACGGTGAGCAAAAATGGGTTGACACTGTTATGGAATTGATGAAGGCTGTTGATGAGTGGATCGAGGAGCCAGAGCGTGAAGTTGATAAAGACTTCCTTATGCCAATCGAAGATGTATTTACCATTACAGGTAGGGGTACTGTTGCCACTGGTCGTATCGAAACTGGGGTTGCCAATACAGGTGATGCGGTTGATATTATCGGTATGGGTGCTGAAAAATTGACTTCAACTATTACGGGAGTTGAGATGTTCCGTAAGATTTTGGATAGAGGTGAAGCTGGTGATAACGTTGGTCTTCTTTTGAGAGGTATCGAGAAAACCGATATCAAAAGAGGTATGGTAATCTGTAAGCCAGGTTCCGTAACGCCTCACGCTAAGTTTAAGGCAGAGGTTTATATCCTTAAAAAAGAAGAAGGTGGACGTCACACTCCATTCCACAACAACTACCGTCCACAGTTCTACTTGAGAACTACAGACGTAACTGGTAACATTAACTTGCCTGACGGTGTTGAAATGGTAATGCCAGGTGATAACTTGACCATTACTGTGGATTTGATTCAGCCTGTAGCTTGTAACGTGGGTCTACGTTTTGCTATCCGTGAGGGTGGTAGAACAGTAGGTGCCGGACAGGTTACTGAGATTCTAGATTAAGATTCAATTTATAATACAATTGCACTCAAGGGTGTTCCGATTTTCTCGGGATACCTTTCAGTGTAATTATAAACGGGTGTAGCTCAGTTGGTAGAGCACTGGTCTCCAAAACCAGGTGTCGGGAGTTCGAGTCTCTCCTCCCGTGCAATTAAAGGGAAAGTATAAGTGAAGTGAGACGAGAAGTCTGCCTGCCGGCAGACAGGTTTGTTCCGAGCGCAGTCGAGGGAAGTCTCTCCTCCAGTACAGATAAAATACATTATAACTATGGTCACTTACATAAAGGAATCATTCGAAGAGCTAAAAAACAATGTAACTTGGTTGGAGAGAGGAAAAGCTTCCAATCTTATGGTCATTGTAGCTGTGTTTTCCATCTTGTTTGCACTGGCAACATGGGGTGTGGATTCCTTGTTCAGTAACTTGATCACGTTGTATTTTGAAAAATTAATAGGATAAAGAACGGTCGATATGTCTGAGGTTCTGGAGAAAAAATGGTATGTGGTTAGAGCGGTCAGTGGTCAGGAGAACAAGATCAAGGGCTATATTGAAAGCGAGGTGGAGCGTGCAGGTTTTGGCGACTATCTTGAAGAAGTTCTGGTGCCTACCGAGAAAGTTGTTCAGATCAGAAACGGAAAGAAAATCAACAAAGAACGTGTGTACTTTCCCGGATATATAATGATAAAGGCCAATCTAGGTGGAGAAATGGTGCACATCATTCGTTCCATAACCAATGTAATTGGCTTCTTGGGCGAAGTAAAAGGCGGTGACCCAATTCCGTTGAGGAAATCCGAAGTAAACCGTATGTTGGGGAAAGTGGACGAGTTGGCCGTAAATACGGACAATGTTGCAATTCCATTTGTGTTAGGAGAAACGGTTAAGGTAATTGATGGACCTTTCAATGGTTTTAACGGAACTGTTGAGAAAATCAACGAGGAAAAGCGTAAGCTGGAAGTGATGGTGAAAATTTTCGGAAGAAAAACACCATTGGAGCTAAGCTATATGCAAGTGGAAAAGGTTTAGAGTCAGGATAAAAAGAAGCAAGAACCAAGACGGATTGTCTTTTCTCTTGATTCTATTCGTCTTGAATCATATAAAAATAATTAATTAGAGCTGTTACATATATAAAGCTGTGTTGCTTCCAATTGACACACTTTAAATTTAATTAGAAACAATGGCAAAAGAAGTAGATAAGGTAGTTAAATTACAAGTTAGGGGAGGTGCTGCGAACCCATCGCCACCGGTTGGACCCGCCTTAGGTGCTGCTGGTGTTAACATCATGGAGTTCTGTAAGCAGTTTAATGCTCGTACACAGGACAAACCAGGCAAAGTATTGCCGGTCGTTATCACCGTTTACAAGGATAAATCTTTCGATTTTGTTGTAAAAACACCACCTGCGGCAGTTCAATTGATGGAAGCAGCTAAGATTAAAAAAGGATCTGGCGAACCTAACAGGGTTAAAAACGGTTCAGTATCATGGGATCAAGTAAAAGCAATCGCGGAAGACAAAATGGTCGACCTTAATGCTTTTACAGTGGAGTCTGCAATGAGTATGGTTGCAGGTACCGCTAGATCAATGGGACTGAAGATAGCCGGGCAAAGACCTTTTTAAAATCTTAAAAAGCAGTAATTAAATGGCAAAATTGACTAAAAAGCAAAAAGAAGCCCAGTCCAAGATAGATAAGAACAAACTCTATTCTTTGGAAGAGGCATCGGCTTTAGTAAAAGAAATAACCAATGTAAAATTTGACGCTTCCATTGATTTGGCAGTTCGTTTGGGTGTAGACCCAAGAAAGGCAAATCAAATGGTGCGTGGCGTAGTTACCCTTCCTCACGGAACAGGTAAAGATGTTAAAGTTTTGGCATTGGTGACACCAGACAAAGAGGCAGAAGCTACAGAAGCAGGCGCTGACTTTGTGGGGTTGGACGAATATTTGGAGAAAATTAAAGGCGGTTGGACCGATGTTGATGTAATCATCACGATGCCAAGCGTAATGGGTAAATTGGGGCCATTGGGTAGAATTTTAGGACCTAGAGGCTTGATGCCCAATCCAAAAACTGGAACCGTAACAATGGATGTTGCCAAAGCAGTATCCGATGTTAAGGCCGGTAAAATTGACTTTAAAGTGGACAAAACAGGTATTGTACACGCTGCAATCGGAAAAGCTTCTTTCTCTGCGGACAAAATCGCAGGAAACGCTAGGGAGTTGATTGACACCTTAGTGAAAATGAAGCCTTCTGCTTCTAAAGGTGTGTACATGAGAAGTATTTACTTGTCAAGTACCATGAGTCCTAGTATTCAATTAGATCCAAAAGCAGTTCAATAACTGGTAGTTCAATTTTATAACTATGACAAGAGAAGAAAAAGCAACAGTAATAGAAGACTTGACTGCACAGTTAACTGATAATCCAAACATTTATTTGGCGGATATATCAGGATTGAATGCTGTAGACACCTCAAATTTAAGAAGAGCGTGTTTTAAGGCGAACATTAAGCTTGCGGTCGTAAAGAACACCTTGCTTGCAAAAGCAATGGAAGCTTCTGATAAGGAATTTGGTGAACTTCCCGATGTATTGAAAGGCAATACATCTTTGATGTTGTCCGAAACAGGGAACGCACCTGCGAAACTTATCAAGAACTTTAGAAAAAAATCAGAAAGACCCGTATTGAAAGGTGCCTTTATAGCAGAGGCAATTTATATCGGAGACAACTACCTTGACGCACTCGTTAACATCAAGTCCAAAGAGGAAGTTATCGGGGATATCATTGGATTGTTGCAATCACCGGCCAAGAACGTTATTTCTGGACTTAAGTCTGGAGGAGGCAAATTGGCAGGAATCCTTAAAACCCTTTCTGAGAAAGAATAATTCGCGCACAATAAACTAAGTATATTTTTAAACATTTTTATTAAACGATAGAAAAATGGCAGATTTAAAAGATTTTGCAGAACAGTTGGTAAACCTTACAGTAAAAGAGGTAAATGAATTGGCCGACATTTTAAAAGAAGAATATGGTATTGAGCCTGCTGCTGCTGCAGTAGCTGTTGCTGGTGGTGCTGCCGGTGGTGGTGAAGCAGAAGCTGCTGAGGAAAAATCAGAATTTGATGTAATCCTTACAGCTGCTGGTGGTTCTAAATTGGCAGTCGTAAAATTGGTTAAGGAATTGACCGGTCTTGGACTGAAAGACGCTAAAGAAATCGTTGACAGTGCACCAAAAGCTGTTAAGGAAGGTGTTGCCAAAGATGAGGCAGAAGGTATCAAAAAATCATTGGAAGAAGCAGGAGCAGAAGTTGAGCTTAAATAATCGCTTTTCCCATAAGAACTTGGTTAAGGTCTTTCCATTTTTTGGTTAGACCTTAGCCTATTTATATAAGGAGTGTATAAAGCCGTACACCAACCCACTTAGTATTCACGATCAAAATTTGTCCATAGATGTTCACAAACACTATTGAAAGAGTTAATTTCGCATCCGCTAAGAACATACCGGAATACCCGGATTTCTTGGACATTCAGATAAAATCGTTCCAAGACTTTTTCCAGCTTGAAACTAAATCTGACGAAAGAGGAAACGAAGGTCTCTACAACACCTTCATGGAGAATTTTCCAATTACAGATACCAGAAACCAGTTTGTACTTGAGTTTTTGGATTACTTCATTGATCCACCAAGATATTCCATCCAAGAATGTATAGAGCGTGGACTTACTTATAGCGTACCCTTAAAGGCACGTTTAAAACTGTACTGTACCGATCCAGAGCACGAGGATTTCGAAACTATCGTACAGGATGTGTATTTGGGAACTATCCCTTATATGACTCCTAGTGGAACCTTTGTGATCAACGGAGCAGAACGCGTTGTAGTATCCCAGTTGCACAGATCTCCAGGGGTGTTCTTTGGACAGTCTTTCCACGCAAATGGAACAAAATTGTATTCGGCCAGGGTAATTCCTTTCAAAGGATCTTGGATTGAATTCGCCACCGATATCAACTCGGTGATGTATGCCTATATCGATAGGAAGAAAAAATTACCGGTGACCACTTTGTTCCGTGCCATTGGCTTTGAAAGGGACAAGGACATTTTGGAAATCTTCGACCTTTCGGAAGAAGTAAAGGTTTCCAAGACCGGACTTAAAAAAGTACTGGGCCGTAAATTGGCCGCCAGGGTGTTGAACACATGGCATGAGGATTTCGTGGATGAGGATACAGGAGAAGTGGTTTCCATCGAAAGAAACGAAATTGTACTTGATCGTGATACCGTTTTGGAAAAGGAGCATATCGATGAGATCATTGATGCCGATGTGAAGACTATCCTTCTTCACAAGGAGAACAATGCACAGTCTGATTACGCCATTATCCACAACACTTTGCAAAAAGACCCTACCAACTCCGAAAAAGAAGCGGTAGAGCACATTTACAGACAATTGCGTAATGCCGAGCCGCCAGATGAGGAAACAGCTCGTGGTATTATCGACAAATTGTTCTTCTCCGACCAACGTTACAACTTAGGTGAGGTAGGTCGTTACAGAATGAACAAGAAATTAGGCTTGGATATCGGAATGGACAAACAAGTTTTGACCAAAGAAGATATCATCACCATCATCAAGTATTTGATCGAGTTGATCAACTCCAAAGCAGAGATTGATGATATCGATCACTTGTCCAACCGTCGTGTAAGAACCGTAGGTGAGCAATTGTCTTCCCAATTTGGTGTAGGTTTGGCGCGTATGGCACGTACCATCCGTGAGCGTATGAACGTTCGTGACAACGAGGTATTTACCCCGATCGATTTGATCAACGCGAAGACATTGTCCTCCGTGATCAACTCCTTCTTCGGAACCAACCAGTTGTCCCAGTTCATGGACCAGACCAACCCGTTGGCCGAGATTACACACAAACGAAGATTGTCCGCATTGGGGCCAGGTGGTCTTTCCCGTGAAAGAGCCGGCTTCGAGGTGCGTGACGTTCACTATACGCACTACGGAAGATTGTGTCCGATCGAGACACCTGAAGGACCGAACATTGGTTTGATTTCTTCCTTGTCCGTATTTGCCAAGGTGAACAATATGGGCTTCTTGGAAACTCCTTACCGTAAAGTAGAGAATGGTAAAGTGGACACCAAAAACCACATGTACCTAAGTGCAGAGGAAGAAGAAGGAATGAAGATTGCCCAAGCCAACATTCCATTGGCAGAAGATGGTACTATTGAAAGAGAAAAGGTAATTGCCCGTGAAGAAGGCGATTTCCCGGTTGTGGATCCAACAGAGGTGAAGTACACAGATGTTGCACCGAACCAAATTGCATCCATTTCCGCATCCTTGATTCCTTTCTTGGAGCACGATGATGCAAACCGTGCCTTGATGGGATCGAACATGATGCGTCAAGCAGTTCCGTTGTTGAGACCGGATTCTCCAATTGTAGGTACAGGTCTGGAAAGACAAGTAGCTACAGATTCCCGAGTATTGATCAATGCCGAGGGAGATGGCGTAGTGGAATATGTGGATTCACAGAAAATCACCATAAAATATACAAGGACCGAAGAAGAGCGCTTGGTAAGCTTTGACGATGACTCGAAGACTTACCAATTGGTGAAGTTTAGAAAAACAAACCAAGGGACCAGCATCAACTTGAAGCCCATCGTAAGAAAAGGTGACAAAGTGAAAAAAGGTCAGGTGCTTTGTGAAGGCTATGCTACCGAAAAAGGTGAATTGGCCTTGGGTAGAAACATGAAGGTTGCCTTTATGCCTTGGAAAGGGTATAACTTTGAGGATGCGATCGTGATTTCCGAAAAAGTTGTTCGTGAGGATATCTTTACCTCCATCCACGTTGATGAATATTCCTTGGAAGTAAGGGATACCAAATTGGGTGCAGAGGAATTGACAAACGATATTCCAAACGTATCCGAAGAAGCAACAAAAGATTTGGACGAATACGGTATGATCCGTATCGGTGCCGAAGTGAAGCCTGGGGATATTTTGATCGGTAAGATCACTCCAAAAGGAGAATCGGACCCAACTCCTGAAGAAAAGCTGTTGCGTGCCATCTTTGGTGACAAAGCAGGTGACGTGAAAGATGCTTCATTGAAAGCTTCCCCATCGTTGAGAGGTGTGGTGATCGACAAGAAATTGTTCTCCCGCTCCATCAAGGACAAGAGAAAACGTTCCGAAGACAAAGAGGCCATCGCCAGATTGGAGATGGACTACGAAGTGAAGTTCCAACAACTGAAAGACGAATTGATCGAGAAATTGTTCAGTTTGATCAGTGGAAAAACATCGCAAGGCGTCATCAACGATTTGGGTGAAGAAGTACTTCCAAAAGGAAAGAAATACACCATCAAAATGTTGAACGCCGTTGACGATTTCGCTCACTTGGTTGGAGGAAGCTGGACAACAGATGATGCTACCAATGCTTTGGTTGCCGACTTGTTGCACAACTATAAAATCAAATTGAACGATATTCAAGGTAACCTAAGAAGGGACAAGTTTACCATCTCAGTAGGGGATGAGCTTCCTGCAGGTATCATGAAGTTGGCCAAAGTCTATATCGCCAAAAAGCGTAAGCTTAAAGTAGGTGATAAGATGGCAGGTCGTCACGGTAACAAAGGTATCGTTGCCCGTATCGTTCGTCAAGAGGATATGCCATTCTTGGAAGACGGAACCCCAGTGGACATTGTATTGAACCCACTTGGTGTACCATCAAGGATGAACATTGGTCAGATTTACGAAACCGTATTGGGTTGGGCCGGACAAAAATTGGGTCAAAAATATGCGACCCCGATTTTCGACGGAGCCTCATTGGATGAGATCAACAAGCTTACCGATGAAGCAGGCGTGCCAAGATTTGGACACACCTACCTTTATGACGGTGGAACAGGTCAGCGTTTCGACCAACGAGCAACCGTTGGTGTTATCTACATGTTGAAACTAGGTCACATGGTGGATGACAAGATGCACGCAAGATCTATTGGGCCATACTCATTGATCACTCAGCAACCATTGGGTGGTAAGGCACAGTTTGGTGGTCAGCGTTTTGGAGAGATGGAAGTTTGGGCATTGGAAGCCTACGGCGCATCATCTACCCTAAGAGAAATATTGACCGTTAAGTCGGATGATGTTATCGGAAGGGCCAAGACTTATGAGACCATCGTAAAAGGTGAGACCATGCCAGAACCTGGGTTGCCAGAATCTTTCAACGTATTGATGCACGAACTTAAAGGTTTGGGCTTGGATATCCGATTGGAAGAATAGAATACTATATACATTAACTATATCATCACCATATTGTTATGGCTAGAATAAAAGATAATAACGCACAAAAAAGGTTCAACAAAATTTCCATAGGATTGGCCTCTCCGGAGTCTATCTTGGCCGAGTCCCGTGGCGAGGTGTTGAAGCCGGAAACCATAAACTACAGAACGCACAAACCAGAGCGTGATGGGTTGTTCTGCGAGCGTATTTTTGGTCCTGTAAAGGATTACGAATGTGCCTGTGGAAAATACAAGAGAATCCGTTACCGTGGGATTGTTTGTGATCGTTGTGGTGTTGAAGTGACGGAAAAAAAAGTACGTAGAGATCGTGTGGGGCACATTAACCTTGTGGTTCCTGTGGCGCACATCTGGTACTTCCGTTCGCTGCCAAACAAAATAGGTTACCTTTTGGGATTACCATCCAAAAAGTTGGACATGATCATATACTACGAAAGGTATGTGGTTATCCAGCCGGGTATTGCCAAAGGTCCAGAAGGTGAGGAAATCAATAAAATGGATTTCTTGACCGAGGAAGAATACTTGAACATTTTGGAGTCCATTCCTACCGAGAACCAATACTTGGAGGATAGCGATCCAAACAAGTTCATCGCCAAAATGGGTGCCGAATGTTTGATCGAGATATTGTCCAGAATCGATTTGGAACAATTGTCTTACGAACTACGTCACAAGGCGAACACAGAAACTTCCAAGCAACGTAAAACCGAAGCCCTGAAACGTCTTCAAGTAGTGGAAGCTTTGCGTGAGTCTCAAAACAACAGGGAAAACAACCCTGAGTGGATGATCATGAAAGTGATTCCGGTGATTCCACCAGAATTGCGTCCATTGGTACCGTTGGATGGTGGCCGTTTTGCGACTTCCGATTTGAACGACTTGTACCGTAGGGTGATTATCCGTAACAACCGTTTGAAGCGTTTGATGGAAATCAAAGCACCAGAGGTGATTTTGAGGAACGAAAAACGTATGCTTCAAGAAGCTGTTGATTCCCTTTTTGATAACACAAGAAAGGCATCTGCAGTAAAAACAGAATCCAACAGACCATTAAAGTCCCTTTCCGATTCCTTGAAAGGTAAGCAAGGTCGTTTCCGTCAAAACCTTTTGGGTAAACGTGTGGATTACTCCGCTCGTTCCGTAATTGTTGTTGGACCGGAACTGAACTTGTACGAATGTGGTCTGCCAAAAGATATGGCAGCCGAACTTTATAAGCCATTCATCATCCGTAAGTTGATTGAAAGAGGTATTGTAAAGACTGTTAAATCTGCAAAAAAGATTATAGACAAGAAAGAGCCCGTAGTTTGGGATATTCTTGAAAACGTCCTTAAAGGACACCCGGTACTGTTGAACCGTGCCCCCACATTGCACAGATTGGGTATCCAAGCGTTCCAGCCTAAACTTATTGAAGGTAAGGCGATTCGTTTGCACCCATTGGCGTGTACCGCATTTAACGCGGATTTTGATGGGGATCAGATGGCAGTTCACTTGCCATTGGGACCAGAGGCCATTTTGGAAGCACAATTATTGATGTTGGCTTCACAGAACATCCTTAACCCAGCAAACGGTTCTCCGATTACCGTACCATCTCAGGATATGGTATTGGGATTGTACTATATGACCAAGCATAAGAAATCTACCAAAGAAGAGCCTGTTTTGGGTGAAGGACTTACCTTCTATTCTTCTGAAGAGGTAGAGATTGCTTTCAACGAGAAAAAAGTTTCGCTTAATGCCGGAATCAAGGTAAGAGCCAAAGACTTTAACGAAGACGGTGAATTGGTCAATCAAATTATTGAAACCACGGTAGGTCGTGTATTGTTCAACACGGAAGTGCCGGAACAAGCAGGATTCATCAACCAAGTATTGAACAAGAAAGCCCTAAGAAATATTATCGGGGACATTCTTGCTGTTACCGATGTGCCGACTACTGCCGCATTCTTGGATAAGATCAAGGCCATGGGTTACGATTTCGCCTTTAAAGGTGGTCTATCCTTTAGTTTGGGTGATATTATCATCCCTGCAGAAAAGCAGGATATGATCGGCGAGGCAAACGAGCAGGTCGATGGTATTATGATGAACTATAACATGGGTCTTATCACCAACAACGAGCGATATAACCAAGTTATTGATGTTTGGACATCTACTAATGCTATGTTGACCGAATTGGCCATGAAACGAATTCGTGAAGACAAACAAGGATTCAACTCAGTATATATGATGTTGGATTCCGGTGCAAGGGGTTCCAAAGAGCAAATTCGTCAGTTGACCGGTATGCGTGGATTGATGGCCAAGCCTAAAAAATCTACCGCAGGTGGTGGAGAGATTATCGAAAACCCGATTCTTTCGAACTTTAAGGAAGGATTGTCGATTTTGGAATACTTTATCTCTACTCACGGTGCACGTAAAGGTCTTGCGGATACCGCTTTGAAAACGGCGGATGCGGGTTACTTGACCAGACGTTTGGTGGATGTTTCACAAGATGTAATCGTTAATAGCGAGGATTGTGAAACCTTGAGAGGTATCGAGGTAGAACCATTGAAGAAAAACGAGGAGATTGTTGAAACCTTGGGTGAAAGAATCTTGGGTAGGGTATCGTTGCACGATGTGTATAACCCGTTGACCGAAGAGCTTGTCCTTAGAGCAGGACAAGAAATCAATGAAGTTGATGTAAGAAGGGTAGAAGCCGCTCCAATCGAGAAAATAGAAGTACGGTCTCCATTGACGTGTGAGGCTCCACAAGGAATATGTGCCAAATGTTACGGAAGAAACCTTGCTACCAATAAAATGGTGCAACGTGGTGAAGCTGTAGGTGTTGTTGCTGCACAGTCCATTGGTGAGCCCGGTACACAGTTGACGTTGCGTACCTTCCACGTGGGTGGTATTGCAGGTAACATTTCCGAGGATAACAAGCTGGAGTCCAAGTTTGATGGTGTTGCAGAAATAGAAGACTTGAGGCTTGTAGAAGGACAAAACAGTGAAGGTGGTAAAACCGACATTGTAATTTCCAGAACTTCCGAAGTTAAGATAGTTGACCCGAAAACTGGAATCACATTAAGTACAAACAACATTCCTTACGGTTCCCAATTGTTCATTAAGAACGGAGAGAAGATTACCAAAGGAACTGTAATTTGTGAATGGGATCCATATAACGGTGTAATTGTATCTGAGTTCTCTGGCCAAATTGCTTATGAGAATCTTGAGCAAGGGGTTACATATCAAGTTGAAATCGATGAACAAACAGGTTTCCAGGAAAAAGTAATTTCCGAGACCAGAAACAAGAAGTTGATCCCAACCTTATTGCTTAAAGACGGTAAAGGTGAAACATTACGTTCTTATAACTTGCCGGTCGGTTCCCATTTGATGGTTGATGACGGCGAGAAGGTAAAAGAAGGTAAGACATTGGTGAAAATTCCACGTAAATCTGCTAAGGCAGGGGATATTACCGGTGGTCTTCCAAGGGTAACCGAACTTTTCGAAGCTCGTAACCCATCCAACCCGGCCGTTGTGTCCGAGATTGATGGTGTGGTATCCTTCGGTAAGATAAAGCGAGGTAACCGTGAAATCATTATCGAGTCCAAGACAGGAGATCTTAAAAAGTACTTGGTGAAATTGTCCAACCAAATTTTGGTTCAGGAAAATGACTACGTACGTGCAGGTATGCCATTGTCCGATGGTTCCATTACGCCAGAAGACATCTTGGCCATTAAAGGTCCATCAGCCGTGCAACAATACTTGGTGAACGAAGTACAGGAAGTGTATCGTTTACAGGGTGTGAAAATCAACGATAAGCACTTTGAGGTTGTTGTAAGACAAATGATGCGTAAAGTTAAAATCCAAGATCCAGGAGATACCATCTTCCTAGAGAATCAATTGGTGCACAAAGACGACTTTATCAACGAAAACGATGAAATTTTCGGTAAAAAGGTTGTTGAGGATGCCGGTGATTCGGAACGATTGAAACCAGGTCAGATTTTGACTGTACGAGAGCTAAGGGACGAGAACTCGATTCTGAGAAGAGAGGACAAGACCTTGGTAACCGCAAGAGATGCTGTTGCAGCAACCGCTACGCCAATCTTGCAAGGTATTACAAGAGCTTCGTTGCAGACGAAGTCCTTTATCTCCGCAGCATCGTTCCAGGAAACCACCAAAGTATTGAATGAAGCCGCGGTTAGTGGTAAAATCGACACCTTGGAAGGATTGAAGGAAAATGTAATTGTTGGACATAAGATTCCAGCCGGTACCGGTATGAGGGATTATGACAGTATCATTGTAGGGTCCAAAGAGGAGTACGATGAGATCATGGCCCGGAAAGAGGAGTTTAAATTCTAAATAAAAACAAACCCTGGCCTTTAGGCCGGGGTTTTTCTTTTAATATACAAGTAACAGTATGGCCGAAGAGAAGAAAAAACAGAAGCAGATCAATATAGAGTTGGACGAGAAAACGGCAGAAGGGACGTATTCCAACCTGGCGATAATCAACCACTCCGTATCCGAATTTGTAGTAGATTTTATTAGTTTGATGCCCGGCGCGCCAAAGGCCAAGGTGAAGAGCAGAATTATCTTGACCCCCCAACACGCCAAAAAGCTGCTAAAGGCTTTGAATGATAATGTAAGTAGGTTTGAAGCGGCCCACGGAACAATTCAAGATTACGAGCAACCGGCAATTCCATTAAATTTTGGACCTACTGGTGAAGCATAAAAAAACTGACTAAAAATTTTTGATTAATCGTCATTCTGAATTTATTTCAGAATCTCATCCTAATCCTAACAATCGATAAATGTTATGGGAACCTGAAACAAGTTCAGGTTGACGACATCGCGATTTGTAGTCAGATTTTCTCTATTTCAACCAGCCCTTTTCAATTCCTTTTTTCGAGAAGAAAATCAGATAGGCGCCTATTATAACAACGACAATGGGCATAGCATAAGTGGAAGGTCCAAAAGCTTCCACAGCATTGGAAATAAACAACCAATGTATAAACTGAACTATCGCAGCTATTAATGAAATAATGAAAAGTGGTCTTGCCCACTTTTTACGTACCAAAAGACCTATACAGGCAATGGTTCCTGAGAAAACCGTAATAGCGAAAGCCGCTGTTGCCCAGGCAGGAATACCTTCAAAGGCTTCCCGTTGAGCTTGGTCCATACTTTCCAGAAGGGCTACTTGGTTAAAAGCTTGATTGAGATAGTTCATTACTCCGATCAAGTTCCATAAAAGAGCAATTACGCTCACCACCCAAAACCAAGTTGGTGGTTTTACTGAAGTAGTCATAATATCTTTATTTAATTGGTTATGTTATCCAATGTACAAAAAAAAGATATATGAAAAATTCAATATGCTCATATTCAGAATACTGTGAGCTATGTAATATTGAATCTTACTCAAATTCCGAGGTGTAATGCAGCTTTACCGAAGGGTATTTCTGTTGTGTCATTTGCAATGAAAATGGCGAGTCTGCCAAAAACACCAATTGCCCTTTTTTATCGGTGGCCAAAAACTTTTGCTTCACGCGTTTAAATTCTTGAAACTCTTCGTTTTTTTCATCTTCAGGCTCTACCCAACATGCTTTGTGAACAGGGAAGTTTTCGTAAGTACATTTTGCACCGTACTCGTGCTCCAATCGATATTGGATCACCTCATACTGTAAGGCCCCGACCGTTCCAATTACTTTTCTTCCGTTCATTTCCAAAGTGAAAAGCTGAGCAACTCCTTCATCCATGAGCTGGTCGATTCCTTTGTAGAGTTGTTTGGCCTTCATAGGGTCGGCATTGTTGATGTACCTGAAATGTTCCGGTGAAAAGCTGGGAATACCTTTATAGTGCAACTCTTCGCCACTGGTTAAAGTATCCCCTATTTTAAAGTTGCCAGTATCATGAAGCCCAACAATATCTCCCGGATAGGAGATATCCACAATTTCCTTTTTCTCGGCAAAAAAGGCATTTGGACTGGAGAATTTGAGCTTTTTACCCTGCCTTACGTGCAAATAAGGCGTGTTTCTTTCAAAGGTACCCGATACAATTTTAACAAAGGCCAAACGATCACGGTGTTTGGGATCCATATTAGCATGTATTTTGAATACAAAACCGGAAAAATCCTTTTCATCGGCTTTTACCAAGCGCTCCTCAGCCTTTTTAGGTCTAGGGGATGGTGCTATGTTCACAAAACAATCTAAAAGCTCTCTAACACCAAAATTGTTCAAGGCCGAACCAAAAAATACGGGTTGGAGCTCACCTTTTAAATAAGCTTGCTTATCAAAATCGGGGTAAACCCCATCCACGAGCTCCAAATTATCGCGTAGTTCCACTGCTGCATCTGTACCAATGATCTTTTCAAGTTCCGGATTGTCCAGATTGTCAAAAGCTATGGTCTCCTCGATGTTCTTTTTACTGTTGCCACTAAAAAGGTTGATGTTTTTTTCGTAGATATTGTAGATTCCCTTGAAATCGTATCCCATCCCAATCGGAAAACTCAAAGGGGTGACCTTTAAGCCTAATTTTTGCTCGACTTCGTCCAATAGGTCAAAAGCATCTTTACCCTCACGATCTAATTTGTTGATGAATACGATCATAGGGATATTCCGCATTCGGCAAACCTCGACCAATTTTTCCGTTTGCTCCTCCACACCTTTGGCAACGTCAATCACCACAATTACGCTGTCAACTGCGGTTAGGGTGCGGAAGGTATCTTCAGCAAAATCCTTGTGTCCGGGTGTATCCAGAATGTTGATTTTCTTGTCTTTATAAATAAAGGCCAAAACGGAAGTAGCTACGGAAATTCCTCTTTGGCGTTCAATTTCCATAAAGTCACTTGTGGCCGATTTTTTGATTTTATTGCTTTTTACCGCACCAGCTTCTTGGATGGCACCTCCAAATAACAACAGTTTTTCTGTCAAAGTAGTTTTCCCGGCATCAGGGTGGGAGATGATACCAAAAGTTCTTCGTTTCGCTATTTCCTTTTCAAATTCCATCAACAAAAATTTCGTCAAAAATAAGGGAATTAAATCTTTTGTCACTCATTTTTAGGTTGATTCGGAATTGTTGATAGAATTGGAAAAAAATCATGTATTTAAAACCGCCAAAACCAAAAAGAAAGGTAATTTCCGTCCGTTTTATAATCACTGAGCATTTTATCCATTTGTGAACATACAAATGAGGTAGGTAATGATGAGGAAATCGCTTTTTATCGATAAAAATAGGAAGTGAAAATCAAATGGGTTATTTATGTGACCAATTTGTATCTGGGTGTGTCGAAAGCATCAGGGATAATAAAACAAACTAAGAAAGCCCCAATTTTCTTACAATTACGAGAACCACTTAATGCCATGGTGATTAGTTGACCAAAACTTAATCATTTATGGACAAAATTACTTTTGTGAGGCTAAGGAATTACGTAGCTCAAAAACTCACCTTTATGGTGTTGATTTTGGTATTTGGGCTTAATTCGTCCTTTAGTGTTACCTATTTACATACCCCTTCTTTTTTCAATAATTCTGTTGTTCTTGGTGAGGTTGCTCAGGGAACCACCCCTGTTTGGGATACTGCCAGTTTATGGAATCCCTTAGTGGCGGAATTATCAAATGAAGATTGTGATGGCGATGGGGTTACATGTTCGCAAGAAAATGAGGATGGTACAGACCCCAATGACCCTTGTGATTTTGTACTGGAGCATCAGGACTGCTCCCCATCTCAGGAATGGAAAAATGACGACTGTGA
>TARA_R110002012_G_scaffold67378_1_pt1 | contig 30319 bp, 34 predicted proteins | sample TARA_R110002012 | Tara Oceans TARA_R110002012 (sample SAMEA4396515) | marine metagenome | biome: Westerlies Biome; feature: [DCM] deep chlorophyll maximum layer (ENVO:01000326); material: water (ENVO:00002006), including particulate matter (ENVO:01000060) such as... | depth 40 m | reverse complement strand
TACAGGCTCATCTTATGCTGAATTAGGTGAAACACATACCTATGATGCAGACTATACTTTTTATATAGATGAATCAGACCATTATGTAGTTAGTGTTATATTTGCAGTAACAGGCTTAACAGCAGGAACTGATACAACATATTATTTAGCTGGACTTGCAAGTGGTGGTTCAACATATATAAGACATGGTAGGTTTAGAACAGCAGGTTCTCATAGTCCACCTATTATATTAAAAGCTATTGCATTACCAGCAACAATAGTAACTGGAGAATAGTAGATTTGTAAATGAAGAAAATAATTGATTGGATAAATAAGAAAGAGTAGTTATATTTAAATGATATATTTTACATATATTTATAAAGGAGACGTATAATGGCTGGACCAGGTGCAATAAGATTAGCTATCGATAAACAGAGAGAAGAAGAAAAGGAATTACAAGCCTACGAAAATTATTTAGATTATACTCAACAACAAGCTAAAGATAGAGAAGAAGCAGGCATAGGAGGCAAAATTATAGGTGGTATTCTTGGTTTTATGCTTGGAGGTCCAGCTGGAGCTATAGCAGGTTCTACAATAGGAGGAGCTGGTGCTGAATATGAAGAGTCTCATAATGATGCAAAGCATGCAAAAGCATTTTTAGATGATCAAGTTTATGCTGGTGGTAAATTTAATGCTATTGATATGCAGATGTTAAAAGATGATGAAATTGAGAGGCAAGACGCTTTACAAGACGCTTATAATACTGGTTATCTAACTGATGCTATTGTTGCAGGAATAAGTATTTTAGGAGCAGGTGGCTTTGAGGCAAATTCAGGTTTATTAACTACAGATTTAACTGCAGGAGAATATTTGACTCAACTAGGAGGTGGAAAAATAACAGATGAAGCTACTGGACAAGCAATAAACCCTACATTAGGTCAAGGAATAAAAACAGCTCTAACAGGTATGGCAACATTGAATTCACCGTCACAACAGTTAGCATCATACGCATTAACTGATTATAAGATTTCATCTGCTGAAAGATCTGGTGTTCCTATGGATGCAGTGGTAGGAGAAATACTTGCAAACTATTTATTTAATCAAGACAAGGAATCTTAATTATGCCTATTGATTGGGAAAACTTATCTTCTAGAGACTTAGGAGAATTATATTATCAATATATAAGTATGCCTGGAGATTATAGTGCTGAAAATCCATTTCACATAGAACCTGGAGGTTTTGGATCTTCTACTACTTACAATACACCTGAAGAATATTTTTGGCATCAAATTCCAGGTTTTACAAATGAAATGTATCCTTATATGCCTCATGATCATGAGTATGGACCAGCTTCATTTGAAAGATTAGAGAGAATAAAAGATATAGATATAGATAATATAAGGCTTGATAATTTACTAGAAAGAGAATCTGTTGAACAATCTTTTGGTAAATCAGGACTTTCAGGGTCTGGAGATTATTTAAATCAAAAACAAGATTTATGGACTAAGTATATTTTACAAAACACTGGGATACAGGATGAAATGTCGTCATCTATGGATGGTGTATATACACAACAAGGTCAAGCTATATACGATATGATATTAGATTTAACACTTGATGATGTTGGAGGAGACGTATAGTGCCAACTACACCTAGTATAGAAGATATAGTAAGTCCTTTAATGCAATTTTGGGATCAAGATGCAGGACAATATGTTGGTGGAAACTATTATCACGCTACAAACGATTATGTGCCCGATGAGGATGATGCAGGATACTGGTGGAGTCAAGGAATGTATGATAGCGATTTAGAAGGGGAAAATCAGTACTTTACAGATACACCTGGAGCTTGGCAATCAATGAATTTAGATAATTGGATGGATCAGTATGGAATGTATATTGATGCTTTTAACTCTCACGACATAGAGAGGATTTCTGATCAAAGTAAATTAGCAACTCACGCAATTTTAACTGGGGAAACAAATAACTTATTAAATCTATATGAGGGCATAGGAAAAGCAGGAGTAGGTGGACATAGATTAGATGCTGTTATGGGTAATTCTATAGATAAAATAGCTAATAGTTTGTATACTGCAGATATAGCTTCTTTAGAGTCTATGGCAAATATTTTTAAAAGATATGAAAATCAAGTTTATAATGACTTAGGGTATATTCATATGGTAGGAGGATTTTCTGGCGATAATGAAAGTATTTATACTGAGAATTATGATCCTTTTGATAATCAAGAGCAGTATTCAGATATAGAGCTTTCTATGATGAATGAAAATGAAATTTTTGGATGTATGGCTGAAGGATACCAAAACTATAATCCTTTCGCAACTGTTGGACCTGGAAGTACTGGTCAAGGTGCTCATAACAATCCTGTATGTGGTGATTGGGTGGGACTAGATGCACCTGCATTTGGTGGGGATTTAACGCCGCCTGGTGCCGGCCATGCAGATGATTATGGTGGTGATCCTCCAGCAGATTCAGATAACGATGGTATTCCTGACGATTATGAAGATGATATGTATACTCCTAGTGAACAAGAACAGCAAGCGGAATGCGCAGCCAGTGGAGGTTGTTGGTCATATGATCCAATGTTTGGAGGATGGTGTAATCCTCCCCCTTGTTGGGAAGAGTCGGATATAAGACTAAAAGAAAATATTGAATTAGTAGGGCAATCTAATACAGGTATTAATATATATGAATTTGATTATAAAGCTAAAAAGGGAAGATATAGAGGCGTAATGGCTCAAGAAGTACCACAAGCTTCTATTGAAATGATGAATGGTTATTATGCAGTGGATTATAGTAAAGTTGATGTTAAATTTGAGAGGATAAATTAATATGGCTTCATTTGAGCAAAGAATAAGACATTTACAGAATCAAGATGCGTATTCAAGAAGAGACCCTTTAGATAGTGCATTAAATACATTAAGTACTATAGCTTTAGGTGCAATAGATGCTCAACTTACACAAAAAAATAAAGATGATGTTTATGATATGAAATTACGAATGTCAGAAATAGATAGAATTCAAAGTGTGCATCCAGATTTAAGCACTTATGATTATGGTGACCCTATTAAAAATTCAGATGACTTTACTGCATATAGAAATGAAGCTAAACTAAGAACTAATATGGAAATAAAAGGTACACAATATCAGCCTAAACGTGGTATTATGAGCCAAGAAATGCAAGATGATTTATTTACCTATGGAGATACAAGATTTTCATTAGATAATACTGCTGGTATTTTATCTTATGATGATTTAATAAATTACGAGGCGTGGTTATTAGGTGGTTTAGGTGCAGGTAAAGACGTAGCTAAAAGACACAACTGGCAAGGCTTATTAAACGATTATAACGATGATTTAGAAGGATATGTTCTTGATGAAGGTGATTATATAGATTTAAAAGATAAAGGCTTAGTAGACGTATTAGAGCCAACATTATTTGATGATAATCTATACATTCTATCAGAAGGTGAAAAAACTAATCTGATGAAAAAGTATGATTTTTGGAAAAAAGGATTTGTAAAAACTCACGAACTTCCAACTAGATCACAAATTACTGAAAGTATAACTAACAATAATATAGCTGATAGTAAAAAATTAGACACTCTTTTAGGTCAAGAACAGAATAAACTTGCTGTTGAAAATATAAATAGATGGAGACCAGGTAGCGAAAACGAAGGCTTTGGATTAGTCGTAACTGATAATAGGGGCAATGATACATTTGTTACAGAGTATATTCAAGATGATGGAAAACTAATGAATGACAGCTTAACTCAAGAAGAATTTATAAAAGATTTTCCGAATGTATATAATTGGCTATATACTAATGGAAATTTTGAATCTGCTTTTAGAGATTATTATGGTAGTTTAGAAATACAAGAAGAATTAGCAAAAATGCCAAATATATTATCACAGTTTGAAAGTCAGATTGCAGACTTTAATACTATCACAAAAGAAAAAAGAAAAGCAGGTATTGTAGAAAATCAAGATGAATATATTATGGACTCAAGAATTATGGGAGATGCTAGAAATATGGTCTTAGATGATTTGCAAAATATAGGAGGAGGTGTATTATTTAGTGATGAAGCTATTAATGCTATGTCAGATGATAAAGTACAAGATTTAATGCGAGAATTACAAGATTTAGAAGTAGCTTATGGCACTCCAGGAAATATGCATTATAATCCTGATGTTTTAAGATTTTTAAGTCTTTATACTGCTAATGTAACTAAACCTACACGGAATGTAAATGTTCCAAACTTTCTAGGACAAGGTAGTATCACACAGGATGTTCCAGAATTACAATTAGCAGGGGGAATTCTTTTGAATTTAATTAATGAATTAAAACGTAAAGGACAATAAAATTGAGTAACAAACTAGATAATTTATTTCAACAACAAACAATAAATGTTTCAAATTCTTTAGATAGTATCCAATATGCTGATAGTTTAAATCTAGCTAAAGCTGAAGAGGAAGATGCTTTAAATCTATTACAGTTAAGAAATAATAGTTTAGATAGTACAAGACAAGTAACACAAGGAATAGAGGAACTTCAAGCTCATAAATCAATTAAAAATACGATTATACGTGGTGGAAGTTTAATATCCTTAGATGCAAATGAAAGTCAAAACATTGAAGCTGAAATTTTAAATCTTACTAGAGATGTAGTCATGCATGAAGCTAATAATAATAGTTTAGATGATTATGCTGAATTTTTAGCAATGTATGAAGATTTAAATAACATTCATTCAAATTTAAATAGAAAAGGAGTTCCATACCAATCAACTACTAGACAACCAAATAGGGTTGTAAGTAAACAAATGGGAGAATGGACTTATCAAGCACCTGTTTCAGGTAATGATGTTATTTTAAACTCTGATAATCTTAGATATAGAGATGTAAATGGATTAGATAAAATTTTAGGAGAGGGTTTAGGATTACCTGATATGGACTTAAGAGGAGTTACATTAGCTAGATTATATGCTTCTGATAAAGATATACAAAATTATGTTTATGGAACTACTATTATTAATGATAACGGACAATTAGAACATTTAGATGGATTTTCTGATATAGCTAAACGTTTTAATTTATTAGAACCAGACCCAATTGGTACAACTGGATTTATGAACTTTAATTGGCTTGTAAATGAGAATATAGGATCTACATATTTACTTACTAGAGCTCTTGAGGGTAAAACTAGCAATCCAAAGAGTAACTACTTTGCTGACCTCGCTGCAGGAATAGTTCCAGATCCGATACTTAGATTAAAACTTGAAGCAATTCCAGCAGCACAACGTGAAGTAATCATAAATAAATTAGATACTGCTGTTAATAAAATATATTCAAAAGCTCAAACTATCGAGAAAACATTTGGTACTGACTTCTTTACTAAATTTGAAAAATATAAAGAGAGATTTGCAAAAGATCATAAATTAGTAGACAGACCTGTGAGTAGTTATGCAGGTATGTATAACCCTTTTGGTTCTCCTAATTTAACAGTTGATACACCTGGTGAATACTACGGTATTGATCCATTAGAAGATAAAAAGTTTAGGAAATTAAAAGAATTAAAGGATAAATTACAAAGTGCTAAAGATGGCTATAAATACTTAACTGGAGAAACTTACGATCTTAATGAAGCATTAAACTTAATATCTTTAGAAACTTTGAATTCACAACTAGATAAATTACCAGATTATGAAAAAACTGATGCCTTTGATGAGTTATTAATAAAGCTAACAGGAGAACTGCAAAATTCTCCTACAGGCATATTAACTAATGCTCAAGGCTCACCCCCTAATTAAACACATATATGAGTTTAGAACAAGATATAGCTAATTATTTAGCACAAAGCGAAGAACGTAAAACCTCTATAGGTAAGAGACCAAATTCTATTCAAAGCAATACAAATTTAATACAAGAAACACAACCAGGCACTTTACTAGGGAATGTTGGAGAATCTATTGATTCTGAAGGTGATTCTAATATGGCTCAAGAAATTTTTGGTAATTTAGCATGGAATTGGGTAGATGAAGCTTTAATAGGAACACTAGGTATGGCTGAAGAATATGATTGGCTTGAAAGAGGAGCTGATTATTTTTTAGATACTGATGCTTCAGGTTTACAAGAGAGCCTTACTACGCTAAGAGACCTTGCAGTAGGTGATAAAACGTTTATAAGCCCTGATACTGGAGAAAAGTATAGAGCTGGACCACAGACTTTTTATGGTAAAGCTGCGGGTGCTGTTGGTACTGTTGGTGGTTTTATAACAGGTGGTCCTATGGCAGTAGTTAAGGGTGTTAAAGCAGGTGTAGGTGGACTGACACGTATAGCTACTGGCACAAAAAGTACAGCTGGTATATTAAAAGAGGGTTCTAAGGCAGCACACACTATTGCAAATACTATGGGTGATGATATAACTGGTCATGTTTTATCAAAAGACTTACGTAGTGGTATTGGTAGAGCTACTGCATTATCATCAAAACCTGGAGGATTAAATAAAAATGTAAATTATGTAGAATATATACAAGCAGGTATAACTAGCACAGTAGATGATTATGTGGCTAATGGGCTTATTACTAAAAAATTAGGTGATGAAATAGGTGGTGCTTATATGAAATACATAAAAGATAGACCTATTAATACATTTACTGACTATATGTTAAGTAATAGTACGAACCCTAGATTAGCATATACAGTAGGATCTATGGTAGAAGAAGCATTAATGTTTGGTACTTTAGATGGAATCAGAGAAGGTATACATGTATTAGGTTCAGGGGGAGAGCATAAATATGATTGGACTCACCCAATGTGGGGTGCTATTATGGGTACTGGTTTTGGTGCATTGAAATTTTTAAGTCCTAGAGGTAAAGGATCTTTAGGTAAGAATGATTTTAAATCTGCTATAAAAGGACAATTAGCTAGAAGCTCTCAAATACTTAAAAAACAATCCTACCCTACTTTAAAACAGTCTGCTACTATGTTAGGAGCAGATGCTGAAGCTTTAGGTTTACATGTGGTAGATGATGTTATGGTAGCTGGTCAAAAATTTTCATTTAATTTAACTAATGTAGAATCAGAAGTAATAAGAATTTTAGATGCTGTAGGAGCAAAGATAGATGATGTTGCTAAAGCTAGTTTATTAAGAGAAGTGCTAGCAAAAGAAGCAAATGTATATGGTAGTCAGTTATTAAAATGGGCTACTAAGAACTCTTGGGCTTCTATTCAAGAAAATTGGCCTAGAATGGTAGGTGGAGCTACAATGATGAATGCAAGGTCTATATATGATATGACTCAAGGTCATAATGTAGGTTGGGATGATATAGCAATTAATGTAATGTTAGGAGCATGGTTAAATAGAAAAGGAGCTCCTAGAAAAATGGATATGTTTCCCGAACAAGTTCAAAGATTGAGATCTGGTTTACATACATTAGATATATTACCTAAAAGCTATCTTAATACAAATCCTATAACTAGAATACCAACATTAGATTTTGCTACCTCAAGTAATATGAATCCATTTGCATCAGATAGAGGTTTGAATAATATTGTAAAACTTGCAGAATCCTTAGGTCTCACAACTGACAACTTTGATTCTATTGACTCTTCTGTTAGTAGATCTAGAAAAGGAGATGCATTAACTGTAGACTTAGTTGGTGGAAGTATTAAATCTGCTACTCAGTCATCTAAAGATTTAAGGATGTTTAATGTTTTATATAGATTTTTGCAAGGTGCTTCTAGTAAGAAATATGTTAGAAGTTTAGATAATATAGCAGAAGCTGATGCTTTAAAAATACAAGATGCTTTAATCAAAAACTATGGCAATGAAGCTGGTATGAAAAAACATTTAAGAGCAGTTGCTGAAAATATTGGAACTAAGTTTGAAAAAGAATTAGTAGGGTCAACTATAGACATATTAAAAGTTTTAGGTATTAAAACTGGTAATATAAATGATGGTAATATTGGTAAGATACCTGATATTATTGTATTTGATGATATTTTTCTTAAACATGCTAAAGATGGTAAGTTATCTTCTTTGATAGAAAGCTTTGAAGGTGTAAAAAACGAGCCTGCTCTACTAGATTTATTAAATAAAAAATTAAATATTATGTTACAAGGCACTTTAGCTTTAGACAAGGCTTCATTAAGACAAACAGATAAAGCTATTATTATTAGGGATTTAGCACAGTTAGATGCTCTAATGAGATTAGTCAATACAAGAGAACTATCAATTAATACTGAACTAGGACTATCTAATACTTCATCCAATAGATTTACTTTTGATAAAATGGGTGATATGATGTATTATATGAAAAGTAGAATAGTAGGTCAAAAAGTTGGATTATTTTCTGAAATGCTTGATAAAAACTTTAAAGATAAGGCAGATGTTTTATTACAATTAATTGATTCAGGATTAGTTAAATCTAACGACTTGAAGACAGATTTAAGGTTAGTAGAGGGTATAGATCAAATAACTATAACTGAAGGTGGAAAACCTTTAAAACATTCTGGATTAGTAAATGAAGGTAAAATGCTTTTAAGTTCTATTTTAGAAGTATTAGGAGCTAAAGGTCAATATAACACTACTTCCGAACCTGTACGAATTGATATTAGTCAAATTAATAAATTAAAATCATTTTTAAACTCTAAAGGTTTAAATACTGAAGCTATGAGTTTAGCTAATTTTGCTACTGAGGCAGTTAGAAGAATCACATATGAAAATTTTAAATCATCTAATTTAAACGATACAGATATAGCTATCTTTCAATCATTATATCATTTAGGTAGCCCAGATTTAATAAATAAATTTTCATTAATGAAATATGGTAGACCAGGTACTTCAAAAAAAGCAGTTAATATAATAGCTAGTAAACTAAACTATGAAGGTACAGACAGTATATCTTTAGATATTGTTAAAAAATATAATGAAATGGTAGACTTAATGATTGAAAGAGGTAAAGTTGAAGGTAAAACTGAAGCGTTTGTTGTAGAAGGAGATACTTATACTATAACAAATGACAATACTTTAAGAACTGTTCAATCTGTAGTTCAAGACGCTATGGCTACTGCAGATCGTACTGCAAGACATAGTTTAACAGATTTTTTAATGACAACTATAGGTAAAAATAATACTAGAGATGCTGCATTAACTTTTATGTCAGCATATCCAGAACATACCACGAAGTTAACTAAACTGCTTATTAATACTGGAGCATTAGAGCTTAAACCTGGTGAAGGAAAAGCAAAAGGTACTTATGAATATTCTCTTAATCAATCTAAATGGTCTGATTCTGCAATACAGCAAAAAATAATAGAATTAACATCTAGATATGGTGTCAATATGGATACTGTCGATACTATGACTAATAGAGCAAATAAAGACTTAGAAACATATTTAGATGGTATGTATTCATCTGGAGATCATGCAGGTAGTATAACACCAAATAAGTTTTTTGAATCGTATCTACCTTCAAAAAGTCGTAATCCTTCTTATATTAATGAATACATAGATACAAAATTATATAATGAAAGAGGAGAATTTAAAGGCTTTAAAGCATTGAATGAACTATATAATAAAATGGAATTTAAACCTGGTAATGAAACAGAAGCATGGGGACATCTTATGCAACTTGTATCTAATAAACTTCAAAGTCAGACTAAAAAAGTATTTTATTTTTCTGATGGCCAAGTAAGATCTAAAGATACTGATTTGCAAACATATTCTACTCCATACTTTAATTTATTTGATACTATGGGAATAAAATATGCTCTAGTAGAAGGAATGTCACATGATTGGGTATTCCATCCTGAATTTGATAAATTACTTTATCAGCCATTAGATTTATTTCAAGACCAATCTAATATTACGAATAAATATGATTTAAGAATGATACGACAAAGAAAATCTGCCTTTGTAGAAATGTTGAAATCTAAAACAGACGTTGAAGGTTTTGAAGGTGGTTTTGAATTTATTGACATGCCTGGATTAAAACTATCGATGATAGTACATAGCAAAGATATAGATTTGATAAAACAATCTTATTTGCAATTATATAATAGACAAATTAAAAATGCTAAAGACGGTAGTGTAGCAAAAACTAAAATGGAAAATTTTAAAGAATTAGTTGAACAAGCAGATAGATTTGATGGTACTATTCAACAGGCTGTAAAAGAGCTCATTTTAGAATCTATGGTAAGGGGTAAAAATAAAGATTTATATATAGAAGCTTTAGAATGGACTCCAGAACAAATCAATAAATTTTATGTAGGTAGACAGACAATGTTTAATACTATGAAGTTTAAACGAATTGATCCTAAGTTACTAAAAGCGCAAGTTATATCCTATGATACAATGACACAGCTTGCAGGAAAAAGTATTGATATTGATGGAGTATTATCTGCAAGGAAATTCTTAACTAAAAAAGGTTATGGACTTGCTGTATTTGATGATTCCTTAGATAGTTTTGACTTAAAAATACAATTTGAAAAGCAAAATCCTGGAAAAAAATGGGAAACTTATTATGGAGATAGAAAAACTGAATCTAATGTAGATAGTATTACGTTTATATCTAAAGAAATGGCAGATTTTTTAGCTTTCCATTATGGAACACCTGGTAAAAAGGTATTTAAACCTATTATTAGTTCTCAAGGAGAAGGAAATTTAATGTATGGTAAAACAGCTTTTGTATATGATTCTAAATTAGATGGCTTCTTTAAATCAAATCCTGAATTAGATATTCTTATGGCTGCTAGTGCTGATAAATTAAAATTATATCAAGGAAAAGATATAAACAATGTAGCAAGTGAAATGCTTCAAATTCCAAAAGAAAGTTTATATACAACTGGAGCTATTAATAGATCTAAAATTATTAAACTACCTTTAGAATCTATTGGTATACAAAAAATACCAGATCATTACACAGCAGCTAAAATTTCTCCTAGTGTTATTAACAATCATACTGATTTAAATGTAGCTAAAGAAATATATAATGATTATTATAGTGTTGACCTTGCTAGAAACGTAGACAGAATTACAGAAATGCTTAAAAATCCTTTCATAGAGCATGAATTAATGAGACAGTTAAAATCAGGCCAATCATCTACAAAATTAGAAGATATGGAGCTTATGGATGGTGCAGGTGTTAATATGGGTATGCATTTAGAATGGTTGAATATATCAGAGTATGCTTCTATTGATGTATTTGGCTCTAATGCTAAAATGAATCCAATTAAATCTAAATTTATAGATAGTGTTATGGCTCCTAAATCTGAATACTATGATACTAATGGAATACAGCGTAGATATGGTGCTAAATCAGTTATTGCACAACATGCAGGTATTGACCTTCAAGGAACATTATTTAACCCAGAAACAGGCAAAATAGAGCGTTATGGCGAAATGTTGCTTCCTAATGATATTGGTTCAGAAACTATTGATTTTGTAGGAAAGAATTTTGATGTAAGAGTTATTAACAGTAAAACTAACGAAATATTTACTGCTAAAGAGATTTATGAAAAGTTTAGCACTTATTCTAATCTTAAATGGGATCAAATAGTTAAAAGTTCTGAACCTTTAAAAACGTTGTTTAATATATTTGAAAGAGGGGCTTTAAAGGATTATGATATAGGTATACAAGTTATGCGTTATCCTAGAACAAGACCTAATGATTTAACATATTTAAGACTAAAGGGATTTGTTGATGCTAAAAGTGGTAATACAGCAATAGTTAACTCTTACGATGTATATAATATATTTGAGGGTGATTATGATATTGATGCAGTAGATTATTTTTGGGGTGGAAGTAAGGCTTTTTCTGATAATATAATACGTCAACAGAAAGTCTTTGTTCCAACTGCAGATGTTTCTAATGCTACTGAAATATTACCAGCTATAGAGTTTTCTCCTAGAAATCCTAATGGAACGAATCAGCAATGGCAAACTTTAAATAGTAATCAAAGAGCTTTAAGTGGAATAAGAGGAGTAGTACAAGCAACAGGTGCATTAACTAAACATCTTGATAATATAGCAGAAAAAACACCTTCGTCAAACTTATATCCTAATGGAAGAAAGATACTTTTAAAAAATCCAAATGTTAAAGAAAATCAAGCTGGATACTGGGAAGTAGAAATGGATTGGGATAATGCTGATTTTCATTTAAGACAAGCTTTAGAAGGTCAAATATTATTAGATGCAACTTCTCCAGATTCTAATATGTTAAATAATGTACGTCAATGGAGATATGAGTTCTTATTCCCAGAGTTTAGTAGTGGAAAAACTTTATCTAGGGATGATTTATATTCTATTAATCCTAAAACAAAAGAAAGAGTGTATGACACTCGTAATCTTAGAAAATTTATAGATGGAAAAAAGACTCAAACTAATGAATTTTCTGACTATAGAGTAAGATTATTTAGAAGATATGAATGGGTTATGGAAAATGGTGAATTAGTAAGGCAAGAGAAAGATTTAAGAACAATAGACAAAAGACATCTTACTGCTATTATGAGGCAATATTCACAATTATTAGAAGTAACACCAGGTAGGAAAGTACATACTGCAGGGAACAGTAAATCAGCATCTTACGATGATATGCTCTTTAGAAGTCAAAAATATTTTACTTACGCTGGCAATTTTCAGGATGTAATATTTAAAAATCTATTTTATTCTCAGCAAGTAGATCCAATAAATGGTGGCACTGCTTATACTTTCCAACAAAAAGCAACAGATTTAAATACTAAAGATTTTAATGAATACTACAATCCAAAACTAAATTCATGGTATGATTCAAAGGGAAATCAAAAATTTGCTAAGTATAAAAAACATGCTACTACTAGTCCTTTTGCTAGAGGTGTAATAGAAAATATGCAAAAAGTATCTAATGGTGAAATTGGTGGAGTGGTAGAAAGAATGCTGTATAAAATACAATCAGAAGATCCTTTAAATGCTTTACATTCAGACACTAGAGTACTAACTAATGAATCTTATGTAAGAGAAATGAAATTAGTCAATGAGTTATTAAACAATGAAAGTTTTGATGTATCAGAAATGAATAACTTTATTCCTCGTTTAATAGGACAAGTAAAACATGATGTAGGGGTTATTAAAAGATTAAAGTTTCAAGCTGCTATGGTTAATAAAAGTAGAGCAAAAAATAAAAAAGCAAGGCTAAAAGAATTAAACTTTGAAATTAAGGGATTACAGGATAAATTAAAGCCTTTATTAGAAACAGAGTATAATAAGTATTCAAAATCAAAGCCTGTTAAATTTGATATGGTTGACATACAAAATGATCGTAATGTTATTGGAGGAACAGTAGCTTATTACACATTAGATCACTTAAATAAATATGCACAAGTTCAAAATCCTGGAAAATTGAAAACAGATTTAAAAGAACATCGTATGTTTATTGGAAAAAATTATGGTAATTTGATAGAATTAAATGGATTAGGTTATAAAAGACGTTCTATCTATACAGAAGATATACAAAAATCTATTTCTGATGTAAAAACTTCAAAAGATATAGAAATGACTTCAGAGCAAATGCTTACTAAAGGTGTTGTAGAGCATGGTTTATCATATTTATGGAGTTTTGCTATGCCTAAGGTAACAAGTATACAGAATAAAATTGGAGTATTTAACGGTAATGTAATGCCTGTAGCAATTGAAGCATCAGGTAATTATGCTAGAGCTATAAAATGGTTATTAAAAGGACATGCAGGATTATTACCAAAAGAAATATATAAAAATACACCAAAACAAAACTTTACATCAATGTTGAAAAGCTTAGCAGAAGTAGATTTTGTATGGAGAAGATTTTTCTCAGGTACATCTAAACACTTACCTATGGATGCAGTAGAGGTTAATAAAATGTTAACATATGGTGCTCCTAAATGGCATTGGAAAATGAATAGCTTGTTTAGCAATTATACAGATATAAAAATTGATAAACCTATAGATGAGTTTAATCCATTTGGTATGGGTAGGAAATACGATATGAATGTAGCATTTTTTAGATCCTTAGCAAATGTTGATAGAGCTATCAATGGAAAAGAGTTTGATAAAGGAGCTTCTATCCTATCATATACTAACCAACTAATGATGGAAAATGGCTATATGCTGCCTCAAAAACACCTAGCCTTACTTAGTGATGCATCAAAACAATTAGGGCCTGTAATGGGTAAAGTATTTCCAAATCAGATAGATATTAACAATGGAAGCGTTCAACCATTAAAACCTTTTGATATGCTTAATAATCCTATGTATGTATTGTTAGGTGGTGGAACAGGAGTTCAAGGCTCTGGCTTAAGTTTAGATCCTTGGAAAGCTATGAATTCATATGAGCAAAATTCTGTAAATAAAATGATGAAGCAAGTTAAAGATATGAAAAATACTGAAAGAGATTATCTTAAAGAAGCTTATTTTGAAACAGATATTAGACAAGATGTAACTAAAAAACCAGGAGATTGTTAATGGCATGTAATCCTTCAGAAAATCACATGAAGCTATATAAATTAGGAGCAGCATTTCAAAATGATGTTAATGTCAAGAAAATGTTTAAAAATCCTAGTAATTTAGTAGTTAAGAAAATGCAGCAATTATTTGGATTTGAACCTAATGAATGGAAATCTTGGGAACCTAGTAAAACAGATATAAATAAATTTAAAGGTGAATTAAAATATATGTTGAAATGGATTAAAAAGGGAAAGCTTGCTGGTCCATTAGGTAGAAATTTATATACTACTTCTGGTATAGCTAGACGTAATCCATTGCTTGCAAATTTATATGATAATCTTTTAACTATTCAACATAGTTTAAAAGGAAGACAGATTATTGGAGACCAACAGTTTAGCAAAATATTAGATTCTTTAAAAACAGATGGTATTAAAACTGGTATGTTAAAAACATCTAGAAGCTTTAAAAAGGTTAATAAAAGACTACAGAAATATGAGAATCAAATAGAGGAAATACTAGTAGATATTGAAAAAAATGTACCTAGATCAAGAGAAAAGTTAGTAAATAAAGAAGCTGAATTAAACAAGTTCTTAATTGAAGGTGAAGGTAAGGTTTTTAAAAACTTTATAGACTTAATCGAAAGTAAAGAAAACGGACTAAGAAGTATTCCAAAAATACAAGAAATAACTACAGCACGTAAAGGTAAAGACTTATCTGAAAGAAATATAAAAGATATAAAAGATAGTATTCGTAACTCTAAGATTACAGATTCTATAAATATGGAGAACGCCTTAGTGGAATATGTAGATATGATGCATACTGCCTATAAAACATTAAGTAATGGTGTAAATTCGTATATTGATGCTATACAATCAGGAATGTTAACTAAAGGAATCACTGATGTTAGTCAATTAGAAGGCGTTAGAACTAGGTTATTAAAAAAATTATTACCTGATGAAAAAGCTGGTTATTATCCTCACTTCAGATATGACCTTAATGTACAATTTTTAGATGGATTAATGCCTAAACTACAAAAACTAGCTGTAGATTCAAATATAGCTAATGAAGCTGGTATTAAAGGTGCAGTAGATCAAGTAGATTTAATGAAAGCTGCTGTAGATGATATAAATTTATATATGTCTAAAAGAATTAAAGCTAGAACTAAAGATTTAGATAACTCTCTATATTCTATGAACTTTCCTGTAACAGTAAAAAGATATTTAGATGAAATTAATAGATTTAATTTTGTAGCACATACTCAAAAATATACTAGGGAAGTGTTAAAAGATGCTATAAACACATTTAAACAAGGAAAAGATTTAGAAGGGTATGGTACTCAGTTTGTAGAAATGGTTAAAGAAATGAATAGTGCACAGTTAGGAACTAAGGAAATTGCTAATCCTGAATGGAACAATCTTAGTCGTGCTATTTTAAATATGGAATTTGTATCTAAACTTGGTTGGAATGCAAGATCAGGTGTTAAGAATGCTACTCAGGGATTACTAAACTTGGTTGAATTTGGCCCTATGCATATGTTGAAAATGAAATCATTTTATCGTGATGCTAAAATGCAAGAAGCTGTTGATTTAGCAATGGCAGAATCAGGTTTAAGATTTGATTCAGGAACTCCAGAATTAGAAGGTTTTGGTAATCAAAAAGCTTTTAGACATACTATAAACCTTGCTGGTAATGAAATTACATTTACTAAACCATCAAAAATGAGTCAATTTGCAGATGCAACAGGTTGGCTTGCTGGTAAAAGTGGTGTATTTATGAGAGGAATTGAAAATTTTAATCGTAAAACTACTTATAAGCTTGCTTTTTATAAAATGTATGACTCTCTATATAAAAATACAGGTTATCGTGATGCCTGGCAAGGTGGTAAGAAAAGCCCACAAACTGATAAACAATGGAAAAGTCACGTTATGCATAAATCTAGATTATATTCAGAAAGAATGGTTACTTTACTTCATTTTGATTACTCATCTGTTTCAAAATCTCAGTTATTAAGATCACCAGTAGGTAGATTTATGTTTCAGTTTCAGCATTATGGAATGAAATTTGGTGAATATAATTTTGGTTTACTAAGGAATGCTAAACATGGTTTAATGGCTGGTGAAATTGGTTTTAGTGGAGAGGTTGGAAAAGCTTACAGAATGGGTATAGCTTATTTTATGGTACCTGCATTATTAAGTGCTCTTATGAAAACAGATTGGACTAGAGTTATACAGCATGATTCACAATCAAGAATGTCTCAATGGTGGGATTTCTTTACAGGAGATGAAGAAGAATTTCAACGAGCTTCATTTGGTAGAGGAGCTATTGGTGCATTAATTGGTGCTCCTGTCTTTTCAGATGCTTTAGCGTTAGGTGAACTTGCTGAATTATGGGAATTAGACCCAGATGGATGGGCTGCTTTACTTGCTGGATATAATAATATGGGTGAATCTACAGAAGATCAAAAAATAAGAAAGCTTATTAGTACTATAAATGTTCAAATGGGACGAACAATATATACTACAGGCGATATGATATTTGATGGTCATGGTGGTCAAGCAGCATTTTTTGAAGCAGGTTTATTTCCTACTGCTAAAGCTAAGCAATATCAAGAGTTTGGAGTAGACATTGCTGAAAATATTTTACCTAAGAAAGTTTTAGATGCCTTAGACTTATTTGAAGATCACAGGGAAGCAGCAAGATCAAAGTCAGGTGCTTCCCAGAAATCAAAGGGGATTAAGAGGTAGGGAGTTTTTTAATTAAGTTGTTTTTAAAATCATTTAATATTGATATAACTTTATCAACTAATTCTATATTCTTAATTATATATTCAGGATGATTTTCTTGTTTTTCTTCCATTTGTTGAATTAAATCAACTAATATTTGTAATCCTTCTAGTGAATCTATTGTTTTATTGCTCATACTTCTCCTTTATGTTTTCTAAAAATGAATCAAACTTCATTACTACGTATACTTCAGATCTATTTCTTTTAATTACTAATATTGGTTCTCTATATTCACAATTATCTTCACATTGTTTCAAAGAACCCCATAGATTTAATCTTTCAGTATTCTTACATTCAAAACTGTAAGGGATAAGTTTTTTTGCTATTGGAGATAGAACAATATCTTCGCCTCCCATACCCATAGTTTGTGATTTTATATCATCATCCTCTAACTTAGGCATTCTTGTCCATTTGTCAACAAAGATACTTCTTAACTTATCCCTTACTAAATTCTGTAAATTTCTACCCTTTGCTTTCGCACTTTTTGTTTTCATGTTTCCCCCTTATTATTGCTTTTTCAATTGCATCTATATAATTTTCATTAGATGTAGGTTTATAAGCCCAATCGATAATTTCTTGTGGATGAATACTCACATCTATTTTCTCTAAATCATTATCATATTCTGTACCACATTCATCGCATACAAACCATAAATCACGTGATAATTTTCTTTTCATCGATACCCTCCGTTATTTTCTTCCTAGCTGCTAATATTTCTTTTTGATATTCATGGAAATCTTTAACATCATCTTTAAATTCAATATATTGCTTTACAAGATAACCTAAATTATTTACCATATCTACAACTGTATCATTTACTCTATTTAACATTTCTACCTTTGCTGTAATTTCTTTAATTGTTGGCTTTTTTGTTGCCATCTCTTACCTCCTATTTCTCGTTTTGCACATTTAATACATATTCTCAATACTGCATCAGTGAGTTCTCCTACGATTCTATATTTATCACCGTAGGAGTTATCACTGCACATCTCGCACTTTTCAGTTTGTTTACCTAGGTACTCTTTTACCCGCATAGTACTGTCTTTCTGTTACTTTGTAGTATTCCCACACCTTAACATTATTTTTCAATATATCAGCCATATCAGCTAATTTAGGGATTTCATATTCAGAATAACCTAAATCATAACCTCCTTCTTTTAACCAATATTGCAGATAATCTCCTATTTTACTCATTTTACTGGCTCCTTCCCTTTTAGTTTACATTGATATAAATATCTAGCTCTTTTATCCAGCATGCTTACTTTAAGATGCATGTAATCATCATTCTTTGGATTTGCTGCCACACCTATATCAGTTCTTGTTAGCCAATCAAAGTATTCAGTTAATCTCATTTAATTCCCTTCTTTCTAATCCATAACTAGGCATATCTAAGTAAACTTCATAGCCATCTTTATTTACATGTTTAGCAACTTTCTGCCATACTTTCTTTTTTTTTGGGCAATAATACATTTTACTATTACCCCATGATCTTATACTCATTATTCCTCCTTAGAAAATATATCTTATTTTTTGCCATCCTATGTTACTACTATGGATGCTTTCAAACAAGTCTATATATTTCTTCTTTTTTTTGTATTCATACCTAATATTCTCACAACCATAATTAGATATTTTAGTTTCTTGATTATGTGGTGTCCACAACAATTCCTCACCTTTTACATTATTTTCAACATTATACTTATGCATTTCTTTATTATGCGTTAAGAATATACATTCTGCTTTGATTTTAGACTTTATAGAGTCATCAATTAATTTATCTACTTGGCTAAAAAGCTTTAAATAATCTTGCATAAAGTCTTTATATACTATAATAGGTGAATAATTTAAATGAACATCATAACCTGCTTCATAGAAATCATTAACAGCTTTTATTCTATCTTTTATTTTTGATGTACCTGGTTCTAATTTATCTGACATTACTTGTGGCATAATGCTAAATCTAATCCTAATTTTTCTTTCAGCATCATACTTTAACAAGTCTTTGTTAACATATTTAGTTGCTGCTGTACCCATAGCTTTATCATTATCTTTAAAATAATCAAATAAATTATGCCAATCATGATATTTTGCATGTAACACGTAATCTTCATTACAACTAAAGTCATATGTATAATATTTATCATGTGTTTGGTTTGGATCCTTTGGCCATTTTAACAACCAAAGATGCCTTACTATTTCATCTATAATTTGATTAGTATTAGTAGCTACTTGTAGTCCATGTTTAGCATGTCTGCGCATATAACAATAACTACATTTATATAAGCAACCATAACCAAAACTAGGTGTAATAAAATCACTACTTCTACCAGAATCTCTAATAATCATAGATTTTCTTGTTATATATTTCATAATTCTCCTTTCAATACTAAGAGCCTCACATATTCCTTTGCGGAAATTTCCTCAGTAGGTCATTTACGACTTACAGGACCAGTTATTGGCTCTTAGTATTAGTCATCACCTGTTATGTTCTAATAAAGGTCACTGGTGTAACTAAACGACCCGTGATCCGACACCTTCTTTTAGAACATTCTTCAATATCACCTTTTTTCTTAAGTTCATTAACTCTACCAGATACGGCATTAATGTCGAATCCTGTAGTCCTTGTTAATTCCCTTAAGGTTATACCAAAGTCTTTGTCTTGATTGGGTATACTCTCTACTACTTCTTTAATATAAGCACTTTGAGATACCACTGTACCATCTTCATTTATTTCTTTATATGCTAATCTTGATGTTGTTCTATTCATTTTTCCTCCTCTATCATACCCCATAGTATACATAAATATACTATAGCATCTGTTAACCTGCCTTCAACATCTTCTCTTTGCGAACGATGTCCTTTTAAATAAGATGCAATACCATCGATATGTTTCATTAAATATATCCAAAGTACCATCTTTTTATCAAAATCAGTTTGCTTAGCTATTCTTTCAAAGTTTGCAAATACATTATCTTCGTCCATTGCATATTCTTTTTGACCTTCAGTATGTATTTTTTTAACTTCTCCAAATATATAATCAATCTGTTCTAACATTTCTTTATGCTTCATTATTCCCCCCTTGCTATAACTTCAGTTTTACATTTTTTACATTTTCTTTTATGATTTCTCATACCCCAAAACTTACGGCATTTACATCTAATGTGTTTTTCTAAGTCATTCATAGTTCTATCCTCACGTTATTTACATTTAATCTAACATTAAGAAATTCTCTTTCTCTATTCTTATCACTTTTAACTTGTATCATTTCTATTAATCCATTTTCTGTATTTCTATATGGACTTAATGATAGTAGTTTATTAGCATTATAAGCAACTCTAAATGAACCCCTAGATGATGATATATCCATACCTTCTTTAAAGGCTGATTTACTAATTTCACTAACAGCAAATACTACTACATTATATTTTACTGCTAATTCCATTAATGCTTGAGATGCTTCTTCTACTTTCATATTATTATCTCTTTGTTTACTCTTAAATAAGCCCATATGATCTACAACTACAAGCTCTGGTTTAATAGGCATCATAGATATTTTCTTTTCTATATCACTAGGATATGGTGCAGCATAATCTACAGTAAGCCAATCAAATTTATTTTCTTGACCATTCTTTAGTTTACTATAGTGATCTTCTAATTGTTCTTGAGTCCATCTATTTTCTATCATTACAAATCTAGACCATATTTGTCGTGGTGACATTTCCATCTCAATAAAGTATGTAGGTTTCTTAAGTGCTACCATCCAGTTCTGTAATAGCATAGTTTTCATACTAGCAGGTGGTGCTTGTATTATAACTACTTCACCTGGATATATAGGAAAGTCTTGACCATATAGTTTACCTATATTGATAGGCTTTTGATCTTTTGCATAAAACTCTATAAGTTCTTTTTCCATAGATGTTGCATTCATAACACTTTCAGTTCTTAAGCTTTTTCTACTTTGATGTAATCTACATGTACTATCACAATAGAATTTAATAATAGGGTCATCCCATCCATAGGTATAACCTTGTCCACCATGTCCTTCATAACAACCTTTTATAATATTAGCCATTTCTTCTTCTTTAAATGGATGCATTGTACTAACTTTCCTCCTCCATTCTTCCATAACCATGTTTACAATATTTTCAGGAAATCTCCATCTAAGATATGATGCAATACGTAATGCAACCATATGACGTTTACCTCTAGGTGCACCTTCCATCATCTTTTGTATACATGTATAGTGCTTAGTATCATTAACTTGAATATTATCAGTAGATTGTTTCTTTGTTTCCTTAACTATTACATCAAATATTGGTTTACAATCTAAAGTAAATGGTGTTATTTTTTGTGGTTGCTTAGCTAATTCTCTTATACCTAGTGCATATTCTTCTTTATCAACAGAAAATATAGTTTCTAATGTTTCAGCATCTATTTCTATTTTATATAAATTAGATTTTGTATTCTTAGTGTTTACTACTCTAATGATTCTAGTTTTATCAGTAACAGAAGGATCTGCATATTTAAATATACCATGCCTGTTAAGCTCTTCTTTAACTTTTATATGAAGATTTGCATGTGGCTCCCACTTAAAAGCTGAACTTGGTATACCTACATGATAACCAGTACCACTAAAATATACTTTATTGGGAACTTTTATATTATTAAGTAGTATAAGTAGTTTTTCTAATTTATCTCTTGATTCCTGTAAATTATCTCCATCTACATCTAATAAGAATTCATCAGGCATATATATAAGCCCATCATATCCTGATAAAGATTTATGTTTACCGTAAAACTCTTTTACGTAGTCATCATAATTATATAATGAGCAATATGTATCATTATCAATTCCTTGCCAATCACCTATTGCATTAGCATCTTGAAAATGATGCCTATTTGAAATACTAAAAGCAAATTCTTTAATCATTGTCCCTCCTTCATTGTGTGGTTTTCTTTTATCCATAAAGATACATTTAACAATGAATGAAAAATATGATTCTTATTAGGACTTTCTTCGTAATGTTTTTGTTCTTCATCTAAATACATGTCAACTATTTTTATTAAATCTTTAATCATTTATATCCTCTCCTTGTTATTTATTATTATTATAGGGGGCACAACTAAGCACCCCCTATACTTGCAACTAACTAAAACGGCATATCATCACCAGTTGCTACTGATGTTGTATTTGTTTCTGTAGTTGCTGTTGAGGATACAAAACTAGAATCTGCCTCACCTGCTTCACTGAGCTTAGGTTTTACGTAATCTGTAAAGTACTTTTCAGCTCTTCCTTTCCAATATACTACATCTTCATCGGAAAAGGTTTCTGCTACATTTTTGAATGCAATTGGTGCAAATTGTTTTAATATTCTACCATATTTGCCATCTTTATATATGTATACATTAACCTCTTTGCCTGCTAAATTAATAGGATTATCATCCATTTTAATTACCATTTTACCATCTGCTCCTTCTAAACCACCAGTAATTCCTGCATTAGCAAATCTGAAGACTTGACCCATAGCCCATTCTTCTCCATTACTAACTTTAGAATATATCCTAGCGTTAAAGTTTTCAGGGTATCCTTCGAACCAAACATCTAGATATTTAGCATCGTTAAATACTCCATAGGCTGCTCTAGATATAGTTAAAGTTTTCCAACCTTCACTATAATTAGCTCCACCACCACCACCTTTATTTACTGTCATTGTTCTGGCCATTATTACTCTCCTTTTTTAATGTTAATAAGCTTCTAGTTTTACCACTACCTGGTGAACCGATAACAAGTATCTTTACACCATCAAATCCTCTTTTATTAGCAGCATTAATTACAAGCTGATAATCTTGTGGGATTTCTTCATCTAATAGACCTGTTCTATCTTTAGCATGATCATATGCTTCACTTCTACTAGTTACCCATAGATATTCTCTTTTACGAGTTTTAGGGTCAACAGTAGTTCTAGTGTAGAATACAAAATCAAACCATTTAGATATATCTTCTTTCGTTGATCCGTCTATATATGGTGTGAATCTAGTAGTTCCATCATCTAAAGTAGAAGTTTTAGAATGACATGTACATATAACTACACCAGGTAGTCTTGTGATAAATTCAAGACAAGTATCTAACTTATTCTTCAATCTACCCCATTCTTGTAATTTCATTCTGCCTGTTTTATCTGTAAGTGTTCTCATATATTTCTTTGATAGTTCAGAAAATGTATCAAGAATTACTCCATCAATAACAGTTCCATTTTTTGGTAAGACCTTATTTTCACTTTGTTTTACCACTAAGTTACCCACTTTAACATCACTCTCTACAGTTTCTTGTTTGTAAAGATTGCCAATTACACCTTGGAATTGATCCCATGTGCTTGGTGTTAATAATGGATAACCTAATGTTTTTTCGATATGGTCCTTAGATCCAAGGGACTGGGAACCGTGCTCGAAATCGAACATTAGATATTTCATCTATCCTCCTTAGTTTATGTATGTTTTTTTGTATGCCCTAGATGGGTTTATAATATACGTATATTATATCTATTTTGCAAGTATCATTGTCGGAAAATTGAAAGAAAACTTAGCTTCATAAGGCTGATTAGTAATTATTTTTCTAACAGCATTACATATAAAGCTTCCACTCATATTACTACAATAACTTGTTGCTTTCATTGTACATGGTTCTGGGTCAGCATCATGATCAGGATACCAACTCTTTAAATACTTCTTTAGTGTTGGTTTTTGCAATATATATTGCTGATAATGCTCTGCACCCATTCTACCATCAATAATAGCAAATGGTTTATTTTTATGATTAGTTATATTAGTAACAGCATTAAGTCTTGATGACATATTATCAAATCCTAATATTACTATATCACTTTTTTCTGACATAGGTTCGTATGTATTATTCTCAGGAAAGAATCCATGAAATCTATTCACATTATTCTTATTACCTGTAATACTTACAATATGTTTATATAGACAATCAACTTTATTTTTACCTATATCATCCATATTATATTGACTTACTCCTATATTTGCTGCCTCTACATGATCACCATCATATAAAGCAAAATATTCTGCTCCCATTCTTGCCAACTGTATGGCTGCAGAGCTTCCTATTGCTCCGCAACCAAGTATGTGGTAAGAATAGTCCTGCATGTTACTAACAATATCAACAGATCTACTATTTCTCTCCATGTAATACTCCATTTCCTTTAACGTTAAAGCTATCATTATAACCATATAATTCAGCGAATGACTCACTTGGGTCTAAAGATTCATAACCTCTTTCACAAGTAATTAAATCCCAAGAAAATACATGTAATAGCTGATCAAAATTGCATTGCTCTATTAACTCTACTTTTAATGGCATGTCAGCATTTTTTAACCTTCTATTCATATCTTTTATTTTTGAAGAATATTTTTGATAATCTATTTCTCCAGAAATGAATGCAGTATTTATATCATCTACTTTCTCTATTAAGTTACCCCAAGCTATTTCTATAATATTATTCTCTGATTCTCTATCAAATACATTGCCTTTTTCAATCTCAAATAATGATGATTGTTCTTTATTATATTTATTTCTAAAAGCAGAATAATGAGAACCGCTATTATACCAATTAGATACAGGTTTAGAGCATAATTTCTCTACTTCATTATTAATCTTCTTCGGTATTCGATACTTTTCTACATAATTAAGTATATTTAAATCTACATCTTGATGCATTTCAACTGGTTTCCATACAGATACTCTACATTTATACTCTTCTTTTACATTTACGACAAGAGCAAAGCTTAAATCACCATCTTTAAACTCATCTATTGTGTTTATGTCTGTACCACTCCAAAATGCTTCCATTTGAGCATGTGAATGCCACCAACAGAATCTCATAGTGTCATCTTTATACTTCATAGCCATTTTACTATAATATTCTGCTAATTCAGACTTATCTAATTCGCATAATGCCGCTGATACCTCTTGTTTCATTATAACAGGATCTTTTATTGTCCAATTGCCATCTTTATCTTGTATAGTGACTGCCATACCACCTATTTCAGTGCCCCATTTATCTGATGAACATCTGGCATAGTCGATTATTTTAATCCAGTCTTTCTTGTCTATAAATACTTCCATTTTATCCTCTCCTTATTAGTTGTAAAGTTGCATGTTCTAGTGCTTTTTGTGTTATTTCTTCTTCAGTTAGCTCTTTTGTTAGATTAGTATATACACTACAAGTTGTTGTTAATGTACAATATCTAGAGCAATATGATTCATTTTTAATCTCAGATTTTTCCATGTCTACTAAATAACCAGAATACCTACAATCATAACCATTACTTTTTAATTCAGTAAATATATTATAGAATTCCTTGTTATTATCTAGAAATATTGGATTTCCATGATAAGACTGATTAAGACTATTTAATGGACCTGTATTTGTATCGTAATGTGTCATAATCCTATCAAAGAATATTTTTAAAGAGACAAAATCTAATGATTGAACACAAGCATTTATCTCTTCATACATATTACCTATACAAACATATCTATAATCTGAATTATATATTCCATCTCTAGAATGCCAACTATTAACTTTAGATATGTAAGGATGATGTATACCTTCATATGATTCATAGTTACCTCCAATACTAAAAAGATATTTCTTGTTTCTGCTTGAATTGCTCATTACTATTGAATTGCTATTAATCTTAGATATATCATATTTTGCTGATATAATAATATTTAATAACTTAGATAGTTTTATTTTCATAGTTAAATGTCCATCACCTGGTAATGTAATATTAGCAATCTCTTCACTACTATTTGAATGTTTGTATTTTATTCTTACATCACTATAGTAATATGAGATATTAATTGTATAATCAATTATTTCACTTCTATTATCATATGTATTTATTACAGGAATCAATCGTATACTCATATCATTTGTTTTTTCAACTTGTGATATTAAATGATTCTTGATAAATTGCCAAGCTTCTACCACATCATCTGTATTATCTTGCATTATTGTACCATTTTGTCTAAATGTAGATAATGTTTGTTCAATAGCCTGTATAGAACGATGAATGTTACAATATCTCCATCTAGAATCAAGGAATCTATCAATAACCTTACTTAGACTATTAGCCTTTTTATGTAATTGTCCCTGTTTTCTTATTACTTCTTTTATAGTATCATATGCACCAGGTTTCCAATAAAACTTTTTAGTGATTGCTAATTCTTTTGCATTAGCTAATAATGTACTATTATTAGTATTACATAAATATGAAGTATTAAAATCATCTATTAACTCTTGTACTTCAGCTTGAGGTCCTAAACAGCAATTTTGTATCATTGTTGCAATATCAGGCTCATCAAACTGTTCACTTACTATATTGTTACTTCCTGTATTACTCATTTGTATCCTCCTTAATTTTAATAAGGGCTAAAGTAGCTATAATGAGGTAATTCAATACTCTGATAATAACATTTATCACTCTAGCCCTTATTTGTTACACTAATTTAACAACTATATCCACCAGATTTATTATTCTGTACAGCTGCTACTACGGATCCATCTGAAAGTTCATGTGTATCCGAAACATTAGTACCATTAACAGCAATATCTGCAGAACTATTAATATCTAGTTCTGTTCTTAATTGTGCTACAGTACTTGCCTCTACTTCTTTATCTACAAACCCACCACCTGCTAACCATCTTATTACTTTTGTTGCCATGTTTTGGCCCTCCTTGTTGTTTAGTTAACTATCTCCAACTTTCTGACTGATCAACATAACAATCTTCTGCTAATTCAGCCAGTTTTTCCAACTCTAAATTATTACTATTAGTATTTCTTAACTTCATAGTATATTTTTGTATTTTACCATTTTTGTCTAGTTTAGTTACTTTTATCTTTAACATACTTACTCCTATTTGATTAATTATTGGCATACATTACATAATGAGTTCCTAGGTTTCTCTTCTGTCGTGGGTATGCCAGCCAAGTCTTATAAATCTATTAGAGAGGTAATATTGGGAAGTTTGCCATGTTTCAGGCAACACTACATTACATTCGCGATAAAACCAATATTTAATGGGAGCTACCCAACCTCTCTAATAATTTAGCATACAACACATAATGAACCATTTCTGGATTTTATGAACTCGGTATGCCAGCGAAGTCTAAATATTACTATTCTACATCTATATCTTTTAATACTCTATCTATTCGATTAGTTAATCTGTCACCTAATTCAACTACACCTTTGCGAGCATAAATAAGATACATAAATGCTTGTACATCTCGTAAGATATTAACAACTTCATTTAAATCCTTTATTCTAGTTGCCATTTTTAGACTCCAAGAATGCAGAATAGTCATTATCGTCATCTGTACCAGTGCTATAGATATTAGTATTACATCTCTTATGCAATGCATCGGCATGTTTCTTCATAATATACTCAAAGTCTTCATTTAACTCTTTTATCTGATTCTCAGTTAAGTCTGACTCTTGGATCTTTTGCATAACCCATTTATTACTAAATATACTTAATAAAGCATTAATAGCATTCCTTTGCTCTATTATATATTGTACTAAATGCATTGATGTATTACTTTGTAGTATTGTTGTGTCTAGTTTTAATTTAACGTTCATTGTTTACTCCTTGTTTTTTAGTGTAACATGTATAGCATATCAAATTACTATACATTAAATGTTTCTTCACCATGTATTCACATATCACACAGTGCTTCCAGCTTCTGATCCAGCGCATAATGCTCTTTCTGATTGATTTCATTGTATATCCTCCAAGTTATTAAGTTTATTAAACAGAGAACCTTTGCTTGAGGGCTCTAGAATTATTACGGCAACTACCTCATACCTAATGTTGGGTTTTTATTGCAGGCAAAACTCTATCTAATTTATCTATGCTCTATATGATTCTATATCATCATAATCTTTATCACCACCTATTATCTCTCCATCTACTCTTTTTATCATGTTATTATTATCATCTACACTTGGTTCATCATCATTAATATGTGTAGTTGAAAAGTCTTGAGATATATTTCTGCTTGACATTCTCTCTACCTTATCAAATGCTGACATAAATATATTTCTATAACTATCACATTTACGACAACCATCACTACCTGTCTTACCTTTATGCCATAGAATATTCATATGTGACATGATATTCTCATATCTTTTATCACTTTTAGGATAGTTTTTGACCTCTATTACAGGATGATCTGTATTTTCGCCTATTTCTCTTATTTCTTTAGTTTCTCTTAATAAAACTTCAGACTGATAGAGGGCTTTATTAGTCTCATACTTATGTTGAAAATGCTCTACATTATCATATAATTCATCTCTTTCGTTTTTTAACTCTATATTCTTAGTTCTCAGTTCCTTATGCATGGTTAGTAACCAATCATATTTTGCTTCTACCTCTACTTTATCATTTACATCTGTATTATCTTCTTTATATTTATCTTTCATTTTAACTCCTTATTAGTGTAATTAGTTAAATCTATTATGATAGTGGATGTAGCTTAATTACCCTCAATACTCGCTACTAAAGTTATTATTGCTCATTTTCCTCCGAAGAGTTTCGCTTATAATCAATGTCATAAAAGGTTGCAAATCCCTTTATAAAACTTATTCACTTGTAAAGCTAGGCTTTGACTTACATCCACTAAAAGTATGATTTGGATTATAAGGCTCATAACTGCACCCCATATCTTTATATAGTCCGAAGAATGCATCTTAGATTAATAACCTTCTCAGGATTGTTTGATGGTATCCGTTTCAACTCCTTCACGAAGTATGACTATATAAATGTTAATTATATTCCAACTTGTCCATCAGTATCAACAAAAGTTATTTTCTTATCAGCGATACCTTCCAATAAATCTACAACACTATCTTTAAACTTAGGATCATCATTAAACTCTAACTTAGCAAAGACCTTACCATAATGACCTTTATCATTAGGATGTCTATGTGATGTACCTAACATTATAACTGTTTTAGTTGCCATTGTATCATATCCTCCTTTCAAGAGTGTTTAGTGTAAGTTTATACCATAAACAATAGACAATCGCACCGGCGTACATATCTATAGTTAGTACAGTTACAATACAATTACCTATCGTTTACAGTATATATCATCAATTGTGTGTCAAAAGTAGACCAAAAGGCCTACCCTTCCTCACATTCACTAGTCATAGCTTTCAGATTAGCAAAGTGATGAGATAAATCATACCCAAAGAATGTAGCTTCATCAGCAATCTCTCTAATAGTAGAGTTACGTTCATTCTTTAGTTCCCACTTACCTTTCGTCTTAACTCTGAATATAGGATCCCAACCTTTACGCTCAGGTGCACTCTGAATCAGAGGACCATAACATTTAATTGTATCCAACACTCTTTGTACATATGATTCTACTTTAGGTACTTCAATCATTTCTATCTCCTTTATTTTTAATACATTAAATTAATCTTTATTAATTCAAAAAATTCTAAATGAATTTTAACTAAATTTCCATTTTGGAAATCCGCCCGATAGGGCGGTACTATACTAAAAGACCACACATCAAAATGCTATAATTTTTAAAACTTTTTCTAATTTCAATTTAGGATTGATTACCCAAAACCAAACCGACTGGTCGGTCTGTTTTATTACTTATATATATATAGTAGTTACAAGAAAAAATAAAGCTTGATTATTATTTATATTTCTATTAATATATTATTATAAATATTGATTGAAAGGAGATTGTGATATGAACTTAAATAAAAAACGTTATATCTTAACTATAGAATATAATGACAACGAAGATAAATGTGAGTTTATAGAAGAAAGGCTTATAGAAGAATGTCCTGATGATCAAGTAGTGTCTCTGGGGTATATAGAGTTAGGAGACTACTTCACAGAGAGTGACCTTGCTTGTGTGATGGAGTTTAACATAGGAGAGTCATAGCAAACGGCCAGCTGGCGCTGGCCTTCGTTAATAAACGGGAGGGAATAAGATGGATGTATGGAGCTTAGAAGAAAAGTCTAAAGTAACTA
>TARA_R110002012_G_scaffold132551_4_pt1 | contig 30337 bp, 53 predicted proteins | sample TARA_R110002012 | Tara Oceans TARA_R110002012 (sample SAMEA4396515) | marine metagenome | biome: Westerlies Biome; feature: [DCM] deep chlorophyll maximum layer (ENVO:01000326); material: water (ENVO:00002006), including particulate matter (ENVO:01000060) such as... | depth 40 m | reverse complement strand
AACACTTTCATCAATTTTATCAAGATAGCCTTGACCACCACCTCTTAGTTTAGACATTAATCCACCTAATTTTCTGGATTTAGTTGCATATTCTCTTTTCTTTACTGTTCTTCCAGTTTTTGGTGATTTCATTATTTCTTTTACTTTATACACATTTATATCATTAGGATATTCTGTTTGTTTTTCTTTGTCTTTAAACGTAACAATACCAGGTCTTTTATCTATTTCTTTACTAGTATATTTTTTAATTCCAGAAGGTAGTGTTTTTTGAGTATATCTTGATTTTTGTATTCCTTCTGAATCTTTTCGTTTTTCTGTTTTAATTCTTTTATTACCTCTTGTTTTATATTTTGTAATAGCCGGAGATCTTCCGCCACTTTGCAATTTAGACATTAAACCTCCTTTTTTCTTTTCAAGAATTGCTTTTGCTTTACGCCTTACAGTTGCTGCTTCTTTTGGAGTAGTACCTTTATTGCTTAACATAATTGCTGCTCTTGCATGATTTTTATCATTAATAGGAAATCTTCTATTTTTCAAAGCAAATTCACTACTTGGTATATTTTTTCTTTGTTTTGCTGTTAGCTTTGCCATGATTTTTTTTTACTAATTTACTAATTATTTTTATTTTCTTTTGTCTTTGTTGATTCTTTGTTGAACATTACCCTTGTATTGTTCTTGTCGCATCTTAGCTTCTTCCTTATCAACTTGTCCCATTCCATCCAAACTTCTTTCAATTAATATTTTATTAATATCATGTTCTTGTCTATCTTCCCTATCTTCATAAGCCATTTCCATTTGCTGTTGCATTTGTTGCTGTCTTAATTGATTTCTCATTTCATCAGACTTCATTCTTGATTCTTCCATATCTTTCCATCCCTTTTCTAATGCAAGTTGAGCTTCTCCTAATGTACCAGCTAAACTAACTTTTAACCAATCTTGCAATCTAAGTTCTTTTGCATTTACTGAAACTTGTGCTAACATATCTAACTTAGCTTTTATTTCTTGCTCTTCTCTACCATCTATTAAATAAACTCCATAATCATCATTTGCAATATCAGCTGTTGCTTTTAAAAATCCTGTTCCTTCATCTCCAATAATAAGATCTCCTTCTCCAGTATCCATTAAACCCCAAGCTACTTTTACAGCTTCTAATGTTTTTTGAAATACTCTTTCTGTAAATCTTTCCATGTAATAAAACATAGGCTCAGTCATAGTTCTAGATGCTATAATATTACTTTGTGCATTAGTAACTGTCGAAGAAGCTGCTATTTGACCTTGACGTTCTTCTGTAATACCTGTTAATCTATCAGCCATTAATTGAAGTTCGTTTTTTAATGGTATCAATACAGCAATAGTATTACTTATACCTAAGTCAATTTCTTTTATAGTGCCTTGCACCATTACATCTCTACCAATTTTATTACCTTCTTGTGAAGAGTTATACAAATACATACCATCATCAGCCAAATTATACATTACATCTTTCATTGTTTGACCTTTAGGTAGCCCAGCTAAATCATATGCAACAGCTTTACCTTTTGACTTAGCAAGTTCTCTATTGATTTGGAACATTACTACATTATATAAAAATGATATATCATCTAGCATTTCTAATAATGAAACTCTTTGACCATTTTCTGTATTGAATAATAATCCAACATAAGAAAACCAAGGATCATGTGGCGGATCTACACTACGTAGTTGATAAGGCTTTCTTCTGCATCTTATATCAATGTCTGTTCCAATCCTAGTAGATTCCCATAATTCTACTTTCCATTCTTTCCTTAATTCAAACTTTCCGTTTTTTTCGTCATTTTGAATTTTCTTCTTATTTTTTTCGTAATACTCAGGGGATATTTCTGATCTTCTGTTATTAGGAAATATTTTAGTATAAACTGGTCTTGAACTTTTCCATTCTATTCTAAATACTATAATAGCTAATTCATCTCCTAACACCCTATACCAATTTCTATAATAACCATTCATAGAATCAGTATAGTTTCCATGATCACCTCTTAGCTGTTCTAATTTTTCTCTTAGCTGTTTACCTTTTTCTCCTTGAAACTCTTTATCTCCACTAAATTCATTTAGAATGTCATGAACAAACATAAATCTTTTATGTCCGATTATAGGAGTACGTTCTAAGAATTCATCATTTTCTGATTCTATGTAGATTGCATCTTCTGGTTTGATAGGAATATAATCTACTGTACCATTTTCTTTTAAATCAATATAACCAAAACATTCAGAAGTAATCTCTAAGTCTTTAAAATTTTTTGAAAGTTTAGTTTTCATATCCCTTGCTCTAATGTGATAATTTAGAGCATGTTGCATAAAAACCTCATTTTTTAATTTTATATTTATTCTTGGTTCTTCTGTATCATCTTTGTTGGGAAGTTCCATCCCATTGTATATATCTAATCCTACTAACTCTTTTAATTCTTCAAGCTCTGGCTTAACTTCCATCATACCCAATGTACGATAGTACTTATCCATTTTTTTATTTTTAGCTTCTTTGTTTTCAGATTGTACAGTTGAGTTTAGTTTTCTCTTTAACCATTCTCCATTTACTAAATCTACTTTAGGTCTGCCAATTTTATAATCAATAAATCTTGTCTTAATTTTTTTACCATAAGTATTTGTAAGATATTGTATTCTACGTTTATCTATAGTACCATTATAAGCTTTACGTAATCTTAAGATTCTTTCTTGATTTCTATTTAGATATTCAAATTGACTTACAGCATAATCAAGCATTTGTTTACACCAGTCTTTATTTTTCTTAGATTCTGGTATGTCTTGTCGTGGATATTGTGCGCCCATTATGTATAGTTTTTACAAATATAATAATTATGAATTTAATTGTCCACTATATAGCATTTGAAGAAATGGATCTTTTACATCTCCTTCTATTATAGTACCTCCTTTTTTCATTACTGCATTACCTTCTGAATCTTCTCCCCATTCTGGTAATTTGTATGGATCATCTTTAGCAATTTTTAAATCATCGGTTATTTTTATTTGCATATCAGAATTTCTCATAAGAGCTATTCCTAATGCATCAGCTGCATCCCAATCACTTTCTCTAGTAGTTTCATCATAGTCTAATAAATCTTGTAATATTTCTGGAAACCAACACTTGTCAACATAATCATATACCCAAGACTGTATTACTCCTAGCATTTTAGGTTTAGAATATGTTGTTAGTTTTACTCCTAAGTCATGTATTTGCTTTCCACCTGGTGCATCAAATTTCCTAGGTCTAGGTGCTAAATATTTTAACCCTCCATGATTTTTCCAGTATTCTATTATTAATGATTTTTCTGCATCTATTAATACATTTCCTACTAAGTTCCAATATACAGCTGCTTTTAAACATTCATCATAAAAAGTTTCTTTTTGTTTAGGTCTGTAATACAATAATGCAATAGGTGCATCTGATATCTCTTCACTCATAGTATTAGACCTTCTATATATTACCATAGATCCTAACGACTTAGAAGTCATAGATTGGTCCATATCATAACTATCTAGTCCAGCTACATCTAAATTTTTATATCTCGATTTAGGATGCCCATCATAATGTATTTTCCAATCTCCATTCTTGTCTGGCACAGGTTCTACTTTTAAAGGAGTTAGCAATTCTCCTTTTTCATTTTTCTTCCATTCTAATTTAAATTTACCTAATTTAGTTTTTTGACTTTCTATCTTGAACATTTGTTCATTAATCATATCAACATCAAAATTGTTGGAAGAAAATTGCAAAAATGATTCTTTTTCATCTAAAGGATTATTTTGCATATTGTCATACAATGCTTTTTTATTATCTCCTTTTTTAAAATCTTCTCTTCTTGCTAATATCTTTTCTTCTGCAGCTTCCCTATCTTCCATTCCATATCTTTCTTCAATAGTATACTTATCTTTTAAGTATGGAATATCTTCTTTTATTTCTCCCTTAGAATTTTTATATCCCGCTACACAAGGAAAATACATTCTCGTAGCTGGTACAAAAAATTTTAAAAGCCTATAAGCATCAGGATCATAATACATTTTTTTAAAATCCCTAGAATTGCTTTTTACATTACCACCAGTTCCATATACATAAGGAGTACCTATCATCATATCTCCTTCCATCCAACAATCTTTACTTGCATTATAAGCTTTTTCTAATAAAGGAAATTCACCACTTTCCTCAAACACCTGGGCATGTAAATACTTTCCTTTGAATTTATTAGGGTTACGATACATTGTAGACCAATAGATAGTATTCTTTGAACCTCTTTCTTCCCATCCTGTATTAGTCTTTACCTTATAGCCTGAAACCATCGGTACTTCACTTTCAACAGATCCCTTAGACATAAGATGCATTTTAAGTTCGGGAGGTTTTAAAAAAAATTGATTAATTAATTTATTATAAAAATCACTAACATGCTCTTCAGCTCCACCACATACACCAGCTTGATAACCATCTATAAACCTCATTCCGTAATCAATCTCTCCACACATTACATTATAAGAGAAACCTTTCCGTCTTGCCTTTAATCCTATTACACCTTTTCCTTCTGCTTTAGCTTGTTCTATTAAATCATAGAATTCATGTACCAGGTCATAGTATTCAGGATAAATATTACCTCTACTTACACCAGCTATAATACAAAAGTTTAAATAATAATATAGTCTGCCAGAAATTTTTAAACCAGCAGTTTCATATCCCTCTATACAATAATAGTATTGTTCTTTCCACCAGCTTCTCCAAGCTTGTGTGTTTTCTACTTCTGGATATATAATAGAATTTGCATAGTCAGGAATACCAAATTTTGCAATAGGATTAGGGCAAAAATTCTTAGGTTTAATTTTAGGCAAATATATCATCTTTGTGTAAACTATAAAGTTTTCTGCTATTTTGCATTTTTTCTAAAAGAGATAACCTACCACCTCCTTCTAGTTCTTCCATTATTTCTGTTCGTTCTATTTCTTTTTGTACTTCATCATAAGACTTCATCAAATGTTGAATAGAACGAGTAATCTTAGTTATCTCTGTAGTATCTTGTGTTGCCATAAGATCCCTTTCTAACATTTTAATCTTACTTTGATATGTATCTAAAGTTTCTCTTTTAGGTTCGTATTGTAAGCTAATATACATATCAATAGCATTAGTTACAATTTTTTTCTTTTCAGGATCTACTTCCATAGACTTGAATACTTGCGCCCTTGCAGTTCTTTTTCTTTCTTCTAATGGTAATTGGAAATATGGACTTTTATAGTCATACGCTAATATTACATAAAGTAATTGTTTTTCAGTTAAAGTCTTTAATTCAGGACATAACTTATAACAGTCTTTATGTAATATTGCAGTATTATCTCTTGTTAATTTAAATAACATTAATTTAAATCATTAATTAATTTAAATGCTAAAAGTGCTTCAGCTTCTTTCTTCATATATGGTACTGGAATATAACTCCAGTTCATAGGATCTAATGGCGGTATATAAATTAATGCAAGATTACCTATTTTGTAATTTAACATCTCTTCTATAAGCAAACCATATATAGATAGTTGTAAAGAGTATGTATTGTAATTAGAACTTTCTAAATGAGATAATGGCTCTTTTAAATACTTTTTGTATTTATCCTCATAGACTATTCCATTCTTTTCATTTGTTTTAAAATCTCTAATGTCAATTACATTTTTGTTTCGATAACAACATCTATCAATAGTACCAGCTACTTTGTATTTGTCAGAATGTACTTTTATTTCGCTATCTATAGTATTAAATTTCTTAAACAATTTATTTTCTATATCTTTAGCTACATTGTTCCAATACAAATCTTTAGATACTCCATTCTTACTATATTCATCAAGAGCATTGTGAATGTCATTTCCTATTTGTGATGCTAGTTCTCTAGTTGTTTTCCATTCACTCAAAATCTCTTCTTTACTAACTCCTTGTGATTTAGCTACATTACCAGCTATAATGTTGGTTGGGAAATGTGGTTTTACTAATTCAATAACTTTTGATACTGACTTATACTCTATATTGTTTTTAAAATATTTGTGTTCCTTTTCATAAAATTTTAATTCATCCATTATAAATCAAATTGAGGTACATTAGTTGGGGTTGTTTCTACATACCCTTTTGTATTAGTTAATTGATTAATAGGTTCATCAGCTACATAATTAGCAGCACATACGTAAACTTTTTCAATTTGTTCTTTTGCTAATTGAAAATATTCATAATCAGTTTCTGGATTTACAGCTCCTGTATTAAACGTAATCTTTCTATTGTCAACACTTTTTAATGTACCTACTAATGAAAACTTCTCTCCATCATAAGTTATTGTAGTTATTAATAAATCATTGAGTATTCCTACTATTTCAGTAATGTTTACATCATACTCATTCTCTTCAAGATTTAATGTTAGATCCTCTATATTAACAGCTAAATCCCAATTTGTAGGCCAACATCTTACTAGCTTTAACAAATGAATCTTTAACTTATCCATAGAGTTTTCTAATTCTATAGTTACTGGATGAGTATACTTATCAGACCTATATACATCATAATTAGTATCTCCTTTTGTAGTGGTTGTGATATGATTGATTTGTACTCCTTCATATCCTTCTTTAATTAATTTAAGATTTTTTATTTTCATAATTTCCTTCGCTTAATAAAAATTTAGTTTGTTCTTCGTGATCTTCAAATACAAATACTTTTATTTCAAAATTAGACCATTCTTCTATTTTGAAAAAATTTTCAATTTTTGCTGGTGTAATATAAAGCTTTGTATAAAAAGGTAATTCTAATCCTGTTTCAGTAATAGCTAAGTTTGGACCATCTACATCTAAAGATTCTAGAGCATCTTCTAGACTTTTAGCTGTACGTGATAAAACTTTCATATTAATATAGTGTTGACTATTCATGCAAATATAGTTTATATCATTCATATTTCCTCTTATTAATTATTAACATTTCCTATAAAATCTTTATGTACTTTTTTTAATAAGTCATTAAACTTTGGTTCTGCTTCTGCCTTATTATGACACTCCCTACATAATCCCATTAAGTTCTCTATATAGTCTTTTGTCTTGCTTCCCCCCATACCCCTAGGTTCCAAGTGATGCACATCAACAGCTTGCCTGCCACAATACTCACAAGGAACAAAACTTTGATCCCCATGACCAAAGTGATTCATATATATTTTAGTATGCTTTTTCATTATTTTATAACATAAAATTTAATTTTACAATTAGGACACTTTCCTATTAACATAGAAAAACATTTCTTTGATTGATAGCTAGAGTCATAAGCTATTTTATTTTGACATATGCGGCAAATACCATGTACAGGTAAAGGCTTATCGCATTCTATACATTGATGTGGTAAAGGCATAATTATTAATATTGATATACAGCTCCTTGATCTAAAGCTTTTATAAAGAAACTTTCTTTTTTCTTAAAGTCTGCATCGTTAGTATATTCGTTTTTAGTCCAATCTATCTCATTTAACATAGACCAGCTACCATCACTAAATGATATTGTCTTACTGCTTCTTAACCCTCCATTAAGATGTATAAACATTTCACACTCTTTGTCCTGGCATAACTCTTTTAATTGATTAAAATCTTCTATCTTTTTATATCTCATATTATTCTTATTATATCTACATTACTATTAATTATTTCATTATTAAAAGCCTCTTGGAAATCTTTAAAGGTATAAGCCTTTCCCTGATTCTGTGACTCTCTTTTAAACTGATCGTCAGTTACATACCTCCATGAATACTCAGAAGGAGCTACTAAACAATCTACTACATATACTTTTACCATACTTATTTGTTTTAATACCCCACTAATAAACAGTGCCTCTTCCTGTCATTTCTAGGTGTGGAGCTATCGTGAAATATATTTAAGATAAAGAAAAAAACCATAGTCTAGACTGTAATGGGACTGTAGATATTTACCTTTATTATAGCCCTTGTAGTCACTACATACCCTACTACAAACCCCCCACCTATATAAAGGGGGTAGGCATATAAGTACCCCCCCTCTCAAAGTACCCCCCCTTCCATTTTTAAACTCAATAATAAAAACCATTATTAGAAAAAGTCTTATTTGAAGAGACCTGTTAATGGCATTGAACGGTTTTCAAAATTGAAGCTCCCTAGGGGGTATTGGAACCTTATTAGTGCCTTTTCTAGTAATGCCTCTAAGCAATTAGTGTTTTTTTAATTATAGTGTTAGAATAAATAATATAATGGCCAGCGAAGCGTAGCGTAGCGATCTATTGTATTATTTATAGCGTAGGGATTAAATAAAAAAAAAGAACCCCTGACTGCGCAAGTCAAGGGCTTAGAAGCTTTACTGGTTAGAGGTAGCCAAGACCCCTCTCTTCTTTTTTTGTACAAAGGATTCAGAGCTTTCCTTAGTATAAAGAAAAAAGCATAGCTGTTAGGCTATGCTCTCTTTGCCCATAGGAGCGGGACTTACATAATAAATGTATTGCCTTACAATATAGCTTAGTTGCTATACTGATGCGATACGATTAGTAGAGCAGTTTATAGACACTTGCTCAAGTCTTACGGTAGTTGTCATTTGCGAGTAACTACTAACTCCCTAGCTGTTCCAGTTTTAATGGCCTAGGCATTAGAATAAAGAAAAAATATAATACTAGTCCATCCGCTACCAATATCAGGAGTTATTACGAGCATTAGCTCAACTGTGGCACATCAATGGCAATTGTAGTATTATATTAGAATAAAGAAAAAAAGAACGCTGTTAAGCGTTCTCTTGTGTAGCTTCCCAAGCTTTGATTTCTTTATCAAGGTTTTTGTATATTGCACCAATCTTGTTATCTTCTGCAGTATCCCCAATGGTTATCTCGCCAAGCATATCTCGATAGTTAATCTTGTCTTGTATTTTCTTAGGAGCTTTTGAGTAATCAATTGTATTTTCCATAGTTTTTAGTATAAAGAAAAAAGAACCCGTTAGGGTTCCTTAATAGTCTATGAGTTCTCATTAACTTGTAAGCTTAGGTCAGTAAGCAGACCATACTTACTAACACCATACTTAGTCTTATTAAGTATTCGGTAGTTTATCTGGTCTTTCTTTAAGCGTTCACGCTTAAGGTAACAAGCGAATACATCAAGGAGCATATACTCTCCTACATCATGACCAGTCTTTATGTTAATTAAATGTTCGAAGAAAGTATAACCATTACCTAGTTCTATACGAGTAGCCTTCCAATCCTTGATTGCATCTACAGTTGTTTCAATAAGTGTTTTCATAGTTTTTAGGATAAAGAAAAAAAGGAACGCTTTGTTTTGCGTTCCCTTAGAAGTTGCTTAACACACCTCCCCAGGGTGTTATATGTGAAATGATGTATATATTGTTACTGTTGCTATTGTTATTAATCCTATGATACCAATGAATATAGCGTAATCAAAGTACCATGCTGATATGTGATCTATTATTTTTTTCATAGTTTTTAAAAAAAAGAAAAAATAGTAACGCTTTTGGCGCGCATATTTGTGGCGCATAGCAAAACAAATATCGTGACAAAAGTTTCCCGTTAAAAAAAAAGAACCCCAAGTTAATGGGATTCTTGTAGTGATTATAGTACAGACTCTACAGCACCAGCTTCTTGTGGGAATGCTGTATAATGTACGACATCTCTTTGACCATAGCCTTTATTCTCGCTACGAATTGCCAAAGTGACAGACTTACCCTCTAATGACTTTTCAGGGTCTTGGTCTGTATCTGCATCTAAACCTGCATGGAACATAAGCTTACCAATGATAGACAAGCATTGATTTGTTGCTTCATCATCTTGTACTCTGTTGCCTTGCTTATCCGTTAGGTAATTAGGTCGTGAATAACCGTTTTCGTCAACTATCGTTGGCTCTTTAGGGTCACGCTTAAATCCTTGCAGATTGTACCAATTGGTGAATTTTCTTCCATCTTCAGATTTAAAGATGACAGCAAGCTGTTCACTTCCAGTCTTTGCTTGTTCTGTGTACACCTTGTCAATTGAGACTTGGTGAATCCCAGCACTAAGTAGTGGGCTACTATTAATTACTTTTATTTTCACGATATAAGTATTAATTAATGGCTACATTTTATCATAGGAAGTAACCTTCTCCTTAAAAAAAAGAAAAAATAATAAGCTCCGGAGTGGTTAGTTTGGCTTCGTTTATACTGTTCTAGTTTTTGTCTCCACCCTGTGGAGCAATGGCACTTTCTAATCAGGTAGCTGAAAATAGGCTGATGAGCCGAGAGTGGCTAGTTTAGCTTCAGTTTAGTCTAGTTAGTTTGAGAGTTTGGCTTTAGGTTCGGCATAGCTCCATGTCCACGCCTTACCTTAGCCTTAGAGAGAGTGTTGTCGCAGAGTAACAACAAAACAAAGATAGAAAAGAATATTTTATTATCCAAAAAGAGAGTCCTCCCTCTGGTATTCTTGTCTGTTACCCTTTAATCCTGTGGGTGTTTCTATTATTTCTTCTTTAGTGTTCTCTATAGTATTCGTGCTACTGTCTTTACTTTTGACATTTTCCATTATATAGCTTTTTACAAAGGCTACTCTGTCACCGTTAAAGAATATGTTAGGATTAATATAATATATTCCGTCTGTTTCAGCTCTAGCTATTATTCCTTTAGTTATTAGTCCTAGTAGTGTTCTAGCTATAGAGCTATCTCCCGAGAAGTCGCTTTCTTCTTTTAGTATCTTATAAGTAAAGGCTACTTTGTCTTGGTCTTTTCTTATTCGGTGCATTATAAATTTAAGGAGATCCATCTCGCATCTGTTCAGCCCAAAGAAGTCTTTTAGTCCATTATGATATAGCTTTATAAACTTACGTTTGTCTTTTATTACTTTGTTCTTCCATATTACAGCATCGTTCTTATTGATCCTTTGTCCCGAATTATCCCCAGCTGCCAATACCTGTGTGTTGCTGTCCATTTCTATTATGACCGATTTCATAAATGGGTTCTCTGTGTGGTAAGGTGTGCTTTTAATTGAATGTATTTTGTTCATATTATTGGTTTTTAATCTTAAACTTCTATTTAGCCTATTACAAATGTAAGTATTAAAATAGATGTAACATAGCATTACCTCTTCTATTTATTAACATCTATATAGAAGTAATTATTTAGAAGAACTTTAATTTATATGAAGAACTTCTATTTTAATAGTACCAAATAGAAGAACTAACAGCCATAGAAGTATAAGTAACCTAACCATACTATTTGATTATCAGTTACTTATACCCCTTTTTGCTATTTATTCCCTTCTTATATATTATATTATATATATAGGTTACGTATAATAAGATAATATAGTAATAGAGTAATAGAGTAATAATACGCGCGTGTGAGTACTATTGCTTGACTGAGTTAACTAATGAATTTGAAAATAGTTGAGCTAACCTAATTACTCCATAATCATTATCCTTTCTTTTCTTAGCTATGAAGTCTTTTAAGTGTTTATTACTAAAGCCATATATAACTTCTCTTGACTCATTGAGATCCTTAACTACTCCATATTCTAATAAGTAACCCATGCAATACTGTTTAAATGAAATTAGCTCTGCTTCATCTATTTCGTTCTCTCTTGTTTTTATGTTTTTAATTATTCTTTCATCTAAGAGCTTTATATTCTCATAACAAATTTGAAAGTAAGTACCTATACTTGGAACTGTTTTACTTTTACTTATAAGCTGATATTGATTAGCAGATAATACTTTGTCCGACAAAGAAATATCTTTACCTATCATAAACCTTTCTATCACATATAAAGAATTTGTTATATTATCAACCATCTTTTGATTGTTTAATAATTCAGATATCTCATGATCTTCATCTAATTTTTCAATTTTCATAATGTTTCCTTTCATTTATTAAGTTTTTAATTTCTTTTTCACGTATCAATTGACCATCTATAAAAGTACTTAGAATCAAAACTATTGTTTTACTCTCTTGAAAGTCAAATATGTAATCATTAGTAAACTGTGTTAGTTCCCAATCAGTTTCATCACCTCTAAAATATAATGCACTATCTTTTACGCATATTTCATATTTTTCATTATGAAGATTAATAAAACTTGCTATTATATCTACTTTGTTTCTATTTTCCATAATTATAGTAATTTGTATTAAAAATTAAATTATTTGTTTCTTTCTTTATAAAATGATTAAATATAAATTGATTCCATCTTTTTAATATCTCCAATCCATATAATCTTTCTTTAGCTATATTTTCATTCTCTCTCATTTTACCAACAGGAACCATTTCTCCTGTTTCGTCTATTCTATATCCTGTATATTTAGAAAACTTATTATAATATCTTTCTATTGATATTTGTGTTGTATAATATTCCCCTGAACCATTTCCATAAACTGTTGCATCATTAATTCTTAAATTAAATGTGCTTAATACCTCTTGTCTTTCATTACAGTTTGTTGGATCATCCATATCTAATATTTTTATTTCTTCTTTCTTATATAAAAATCTTAGTTCTTCTATATGGATATAAAGGTCAAGCTTTTCATGCTTTCCAAGAAACAAATAACAATTATGATATTGTCGTACAGCTGGGTAGTTAAAATCTGAGTCAGGTAACTTTTCCTGTTCTTTTATGTATGATGTATATTCTTTGTATGTCATAATATTAGTTTTAAGAATAAGAAAAAAAAAGAGCCACCAATTAAGGCAACTCTTTATAAAGCTTCATTCACACTACTTTATTCCATCTCAGGAGCAGCGAATCCACTTTTTCGTTGATCAACTAAGCCTTACTCCTTCCAGGTGAAGTCGGAGTACTATACCAACAATCATTGATTGTTTCCAGTATTTATATAAGGCTTTGTTGATTCTCTTAATCGTATGTTTTTCCTTTGGGGTATACATTGTGTTATGATTAAGAACGGTTACAAAGATAATAAACAATTATAAAAGGTATATGCGATATCTACTGCACTGCTTTTGGCAACCTGCAGACCTTTGTAGTCAATTCACTGTTATTATCTGGAAATTATAGAGCTTTAGGATGGATACAAGGAATCACCTCTTCTTCCAGTCCAATTACGATTGATGAATTCAACCTAAAATTCTATAACTATTAAAGCAAGGAGGTTCGGTAGAGGCCTAAAAAAGAAACTTATCAGTTAATTTAACTCTACCTACTCCCCCTTACATATATGTGGCTACGGAACGTGGTAATGTTTTGCCAGCCCGTAGCCTGATGGCTTACCGTTGTTTAGTAGGGCGACCATCTCCCCTATGAGATCAGGTTCCCACACTTAAGGGGATCCAACACTCAATTTTTTTGTTCTTCTTTTACATGAAAAGTAGTTGTATCTAAAACTGTTTCTACTTTTACTTCTCCATTAAGCTCACAAACTTTATCATAAAATATTCTTGCTTCTTCTTCATCAAAACTACTAGAATTTTGAACTATAAAACCATCTATTGTTGTCCAGTAATATGTTTCTATTACCACACCCTTTTTTGTTGGTCTGTCATCTTTCTTCAAATCTTGATGTTTTATAAATCTTATTGTTTTTCCTTTTTCCATTTTAATCGTTTTAATAATGTTTTATTTACTTTATTTTTTTCTGTTCTTGACATATTGATATATGTTCCAGTCTTTTCAAAAAAGTCACTTAAATCTTTAGATTTTTTCATATTAGTATACCGTTTAGTTAAATTTTAATAAAAAGAAAAAAATGGTAGCTACCTATCAAAAAAGAAAGATCGTGGCTTAGAACGCAAAGGGTAGGGCAATTAGAGCGTTTTATCCATAGTGCAGTATACTGCTATCATTATAGCATCAGCTGTTGCCAATGTTACTTTTAATTGTGGATACAATTGTTGTGCTTTTCCTTTGATGTTATTTTTGTGCTGTGTTTTTGTTTCTTCCTTAGATTTCTTTTGTAAGCTTAATGACTTCTGCCATTTTTGGGGAGATACTTGATCAAATGCTACTCTGTTAGCTACAAGTAATCCTCTAAGAAACCCATAATTTTTGCCAAATTTAAACGAGCTGGCTACTCCTTGACCTGGCATTGAATGAACTGCTTCTATCATACACTTCATATTCAAACCTTTAGACTTTAGTTTCTTGAACAATATATCAACATCGTGTTCAGTTGGTGGCATCTTCTCTGCATATATTGAATCTATTTGCCTACCATCTTGAACAGTTCTTTCAATCCAGCTGATACCTCCTGATTGACCAGGATCTATTCCTATATATATATTACCTACCATTGAATATTCTATTTAAGTTAGTAATTGCATCATTTTCTTTGTACTGTGGCTTTTTAATATGAAGCCCTACATTAATACCATACCTTATACATAACCACAAAATACTTTCTTGGCTTAGACTACTCTTTACATAAGCTCCATGATTAAAGTAGCGAGACAAAGAGGACACTGCTATTGAATGCCCTCTTAATTTCGCATCTTTAGAAACTTTATGTAATGAAATACCTAATTCCTTTAAACGATTTTGCAATGATGTTCTAATAACTGTAGAACTTTTAACTATGCAAGGTATTGGCTTTTTTGATTTCTGCGGCATCTTTACTTAGTTTTTCAAATTGTTCTTCTATTTGGTCTTTATTTAAAGTTTCCTTATATCCTAAGATATTAACTTCTTTACTGTTGTCCTTATCAGTCACAACAACAAAAGATCTATACTTAGGTGGCAACTTATCACTATCAATAATGATATTTAATTCATTCTTAGATGTATAAATTGTAGTTTCTAATTCATATCCTATATCTCTAGTTTCTTTCTTAAGATCACTACTAGTTGACTGTACTATTATCATAATTCAATTGTTGATTTATTTCTCCTGTTTTTGATTTAAACATTTCTACTGTTTCTATTGCTATATCTTTAGTCATATAATCTTTCATCCCATTTATATAATACCTAGTTTTTTCTTCATCTAAATTAGGTAAATTCTGTGCTGAAAATATTATAACAGTTTTAACATCTTCCTTTTCTTCAGTCATTTCATTTTTTAATTGAAATGATTCTTCACAAGTCCAAATAGTTACATTTATATCTTCATTTAATTCATAATAATACTTATCTGGCTCTGACTTAAATGAAGCATAAACTTGTGGTACTAACTGTTTACGTTTATTCATGATTTATTATATTTTTTTCTTAATTGTTTTAGTTTTTGATCTTTAATGTTAATATATGAATAACTCCATTTGGGAGTTTTCATACCATCATATTCTAAATCTTTGTCTGAAGCATTAAGAAATGTTATAAATTCAGTTACTCTTCCCATTAGTATCGTAATCTTTAAGTTGTTTTTGAAGTTCTTTCTCTTTGTTTCTTATCATTTTTATTATCATTTCAACTTGATCTTTAGTTTGAAAAAGTTGATAGGTATTAACATGATATGTTATTTCTCCATCTTCTATATTGTTTATTCCAAAAAGCATAATAGATTTTACTTTTTCTTTTTTTTCAGATTTAGAATTTATTATTTCAAATTTATCTTTTGAAGTATAGACAGTTATATCTATAAGTTTATTTAATTTATATTCGTATTTATCTGGTTCAGATTTAAATGAAGCAAATAAATTTGGAATTAATTCTTTTTCTTTATTTAGTTTTTTCTGTATCATATGCTTTAATATATTCATGACTTTCAGGAACTACTACTCCTTGTTGAGCCAAAAAAGTTATTACTTTACGAAGAAACTCTGTCATCTCTTCTTTTGATATTGCAGCTTTAGATGGAGAATATTTTAATTCTATTGGTATATTATTTATTATTTTCATTTTAGACTTTTGTAAAAAATTACTTTTTAAATAAGCATCTAATTCTTCTTTAGTCCATCCTCCAAATGTTTCATCTTCAAGAGCTGTGGGCAATACGACTCCAAAATAGTAGCCGTACTGCCTTAGTGTAGGATCTTTTTCTTTCTCTTGTATAATCACTTCTATATCTTTTCCTTCATGCTCTTTAAGACAGTGTGTGTAATAATCAATATTACTCAAATGCAACTGCCCATCTATTACTGTTCCTTTGTGTTTTATTTGACGCTTCACTAAAACGGTGAACTATTTCCAACTTGTGGTACTGGAGGTGCAACAGCTTGTGGAGTAGTATCAACTTTAGTTATCGTTAAATCATTATCAATTGGTGGTTGATTTCTGTCTAACACTTTCATATATCTCTTAATATTAGTATATGATTTAGGATGTCCATTGTCTTTCATAATTGGATTGCCTTGTGTATCAACATAATCAGTTTGTTGTAGAATAATAAATATCTCTTTACCAATTGCTAATTGTGGAGATACATCACCTTGCGTATTATCTACTTCAATAGCTTTCATTAGTCCATCTAAACGCCATTGCACTTTTTCTCCACCATAATACATAATATCAGTAAACCTAGCTTTAGAGTTTTGATCTTCTAATACTATTCTCATACTAGGATCACCATTCCTACTTGTAATTTGTTTACCTTCTTTATTAAGATTAGGTTCGATATTAATTATTCTTGCTAAGTAAATTCCTTTAGTTAAATATTCTGGTTCACTTGTTTTGCTTTGTGGTATAATAAAATCAGTCATAATTATTTATTTATAATAGTTTTTAATTGTATTTGCTATTTCGTTTAAATCATTTGGTATTAACATTCTATCAAACATATCCTTAGGGCTTTTTGCACTCGTTAACCCATCAGTCTGTGTTTCAAAGAAATACTTTGTTGAATTATCTTCTGTATGTATTCTGGTATAAAATACAATTGGAAACTCTTTCTCAATAGATCCTTCCCATTGCTTACCAGCTACTTTAAGTCTTTTCTCTACTATGCCATCCATTCCTTCTACATTTTCTGGTATTCCTAGCATGAATATAATTTTAGATTCCTGAAACTTGATAGCATTCATCAGTTTAGAAATTTCATCATTATATTTTTTATAGATATCATATCCAGTTTCGTACTTTTTACAAAAATCAAGAAGCATTTCTGCCCAAGTAGTAAAGCTATCAATAACGATATAATCAAACTTGTTAGAAGATATTCCATTGATAAGCATTCCATCATTGTTATCTCCGACTAATTCCCTATAATCTTTTATACGATATTCGTGTAGAAATTTCTTTCTAAAAGGTAATTTCTTATTTTCTATATTGATTATTAAGGTTTTGTCTGGTGGTAACAACTCTATGGAAGTTGTTTTACCTGTTCCTGATCGGCCTACAATGGCTACATTACATGCCCAATCAGTTGTTACTGTTTTTTCTGCGACTGTTGTATTCATAAATATATTTTAAATTAAAGAAAAAATTCGTTGCACAAATATACAACAATTAACTATAGTTATCAATACATTTCACTCTTATTATGACTTGATATTCTTAATAGCATACCACATCATTTTTAATGTATCTTTCGTTCTTTTGTTGTTTTGACATATGTTTAATAGTATACATAATATTATTAGTATTAATACCCATTGCGCTACTTCATTAAGTGCAACCCATTCTTGTGATTCTCTTTCAGTCATTACCTTTTAAATTTAATAGTTCTCGTAACTTTTTGTTTTCTTGATGTGTTTCTAATAATTCCCAATGGCAATTTGTACTTCTTTGTTGCCAATCGTTTACTTCTACTTGTAGTTTAATAGGATAATAGTGTATTGCTGCATGCCATACTCCTAGTGTATATATTCCTATAATAATTAACATTACTAAAATTGCTTGTATTTCGGATAATTGTTTCATTTTATTCTTTCTTTTTTTTCATTTTTAGGTTTTTAAAAAGTTGCTATTATAAATGACCACCATATATGTGATATTTTTTATCATCATATATATCAAATCTATTAGTATCAGCCTCTTCTAAGCTGTACTCATCAAAAGGGATTTCTTTTAAATCTGCTTTTTCAAATAATTCATTTTGGTTTTTAATTTCATACTCTTCTTGTAAAAAGGTATGTATTGCTTCATCATTTTTTTCTTTTATAAGGTTATTATCTATTATAATTTTTACTTCTTTCTTATACACTCTCGTTAGAGTTACTTCTATCATGTTTTCTTTTTTCATTATTTTTTAATCTATAAGTACGTTTATATTTTGTACGATTTCTATTATGTTTTTTTATCTTATTTAATTTTTTCCATATAGAAAAATAACTTATCCAAAACTGACCAAACTCTTTAAGGTCTACCATTAAATAATTACTTAATGCTTTCTTCATACCGGAACGCCCAAAGAACCTGGTTAAGATCCTTTGGACTTCTTTTTCTTCTATGTTCAAGTCTTTAGCTATTTGACTAACAATCTGTATATGTAATTTATTTTTCATCTCTAAATCTTCCGTTTACAGGGTTAAACCATAACTCTCTCATAGCTAATTTGCCATTCCATTTAAACTTAATCTTCTGTGTAATGAATAATGTAGGTAGGTTACCAGCTTCATCAGTTCCTTTGCCAATACCTTTCCTAGCTATACTTACTACATTTAAAGATTTGTTACCCCACATTGCACCACCACTTATATCTCTAGCTTTAGCAATTAATGTTCCTGTCTTTAATCCAGCATCCATTGGGGGATTCTTTGGGTGAGCAATTAACCAACTATGAGTTTTGTATTTAGCATCAAACTCTCCATATATTTCTAAAAACCAAGATATATACTCTTCTATAGTCATTTCTTTTGGTCGTTGATGATCCATTCTATTAAAAGGATCGTCAATAAACAACTGACAACCATATCTCAACACAAGCATTTTTTTTCGTTCTAACAGCTCTTCTGGTGTCATTGGATGACTTCTGCTTCTTTCTATATAAAACACATGCTCATTCAACCATTTCTTAGTTTCTTCCCATTCATCTCTTGATATTGTTTGACTAGGATCTCCTATGACATTAGCTGTTTTCCATGCTTTACCTGTGAATTTCTCAGCTAATCTTGAAATATGTATTTCTGTAGGATGCTCAGGACTAAATATACCTATTCTCATACCTTTAGTTCTAGCAAAACCCATTGCCATATCTTCTATCAATTCACTCTTGCCACTACCTTGATATCCTGTTACTGTTGTATTTTCTCCTAATGCTACTTTATAGATATCATTGATATTATTGTATTGAGTATCCATTCCTGGTGTTATACCTTCATTAAACAATCTATCTAACTTATCTACATAATTAGAAATAGTAAATATTCCAGAAATAGGATGTGGTTTAGCCTGTATTATACAATTGATTACAGCTTCTTCACCATGCAACACTAAAGCTTCATTAATATCTTTACAACCATCAGGATACTTTACTGTATAACATTTTTCTAAACCTATTCTTCTTACAAGTTCATCTTTCAATGTTATACCAGGTCCATCATTATCAGTAGCTATAACTACCATTTTAGCTTTATCTAGATATTGTTCTATCTCTTTAAGCCAATCTAGTTTAGTACCAAAATCTGATACATTAGAAGGTGGCGCTCCATCAGGAACAGAAATAACAAACTTTTCTCCACATTGAATTAAAGCCAATGCATCCATTTCTCCTTCTACAATTACAAAGTGATCAGCAATAATACCATCTTCATTTTGATTACCTACTTCATTTCCTAGTTCTTTTAAACAATCTATATTATATGGGATTCTAGGCGCACCCTTAACTTGGCTGAAAGTTTTCTTACCATCTACTTGTGGTCCTCTATACTTGATATTAACTACTACACCATCTTGTATGTATGGAAATTGTATAGTAAATACTTCTTTCCCTATTTGTGGCATATAGTGCATACCAGAGCTTATTTTATATTCTTCTAATACATCTTTTTCTATACCTCTGCTGCTAAAAAAATCAGTAACACTTGTTTGTATTACTGGTTCTTCATAATTAGGTGGTATATATTCTTCTTTAGGTGCTTGTGATATTTGACTAGAAGGATTGCTTTTTCTTGTTTCTCCACGCCATAGTGATCCAGCCCAATCACAATGACAACAATGCCAGCCCTTAGTATCAAAGTTTACTCCCATAGTTTTAAGCTTTCCTTTCTTCCTGAATGGAGAGCAAACAGGGCAAGTTGTTGCTACCTGCCCTGTTACTTTATCCGAAACTTTAATATTAAAATCCTCCCAAGTGTATTTAGGATTATTCATAATTATTATATTTTACATTTGAAATTTCTCTTCTCTATTATCTTCTTGTTTTTCTTCCAATTCATATTCATCATTATATCTTTTACTAACTGGATTCAGCCAAGTAGAACAATGCATTTTGCCTTTCCATTCTGTATTTTCTAAATGTTTCACATACTTTGCATGTTTTTCAAGTAAATCTTTATAGTATATTTCTTTAACAGCTTTTAAAAACATTTTTCTTGCTTGTTCTTTATTACCTATTCTTCCGTATACTTCCCAAAACTCTTCAAATTTATCTTTGTTAACATCTACAAATTCATTGATCCATTTGTTAGTAACTACTAAACCATGACTTTCTTCTATAAATCCTTTATCTATAAGGTTTACAGCAAACTTCCCAAACTCTGGTGGATACATACCTATAGATTTCCATAGATTATCCATGTCACCATAAGCTGTAACCTTATTTGCATCTTTATTCATATTATATATGTATTCTAATACAATATATTCATCTCCTGTGATTTCTAGTTTATGTTTAATTCTATGATTAATAACTGTAGAGCCATAAATACCCGCCTCTGCTACTCTCGATACTTTTATTTTCATAATTTATTCTTTAGGTATATTAATTCTTAAATAAGGAGTTTCTGTTAATTTATAATCACCCTCTTCTATTAATTCTCTTTCTCGTTCTTTACATACTTTCTTCATCTCATCTATAAATTCATCTTCAAACTTAAATGTCTTTCTTGTAATTACATCGTAAGTAAGATTTTGTAATCTTCTCTTGCTTTCAGGTGTAACTGTTGCTTTTTCTAATGCATCTTTTGAAAGTATGTCTTTAAGTGTGTTAAAGAATTCTTGTACTGGCTTTAGTTTTAAAGTTGTATCTAAAGGATCTTTTATATGATTAGCACATTCTTGTGCTAGTTTTTCTATTTCTGCTTTCGTAGCAGTTTTTGAACTAACAGCTGCAATGATATTTTCCATTGCAATAGCTGTATTTACAACTGGTTGTATGTCTTTTCCCATAATATAATTTTTAATGAAAAGTAAAAAATCAGAGTTTTGATATGAAATTTTTTACTTGATTTAGTTTATGTTCTTCATAAGCAGTAGGTTTGCCATTTCTTTTGTTTATATCATCAAAACAAGCCTGTGCCTCATCTCTTGTTAATGTTTCATTTACTTTATAACCTTTTCTAGCTAAAACTTTTAATTGCTTATCTGTTGCTGGTAAACTACCAATGATCTTAGATGCCATACCTTTAGTATAGTTATCTGTCAATACATCATATCCTAATGTTGATAGCCAATTAATCTGTTTTTCACTAGCTGGTTCTTTAAATGCATCACTATAAAAGCTTTTGTTTACTTTAGGAACTTCAAATAAATCTATTTGTTCATCTTGTTGAGATAATAAAAAGCTTTCTATCTCTGCTTGATGTTTTTCAATTTCTATTTTTCTGTTATTTTCAGTAATAAAAACTTTCTTTTCTGGTGGCTTATCTTTGTCTAATGTCCAAGTATTGACAATTTTATGACGCTTACATACATCTACTATATCTAAGATTATGCAATCATTAGAATTATCTTTTAACCTTGTTCCCCTACCTATACATTGAAAATACTTAGTCAATGATTTAGTAGGACAAGCCATTATAACACAAGATAACTCTGGATAATCAAATCCATGTGTAAGTACCATTACATTACACATAACTTGTATTTCTCCAGACTTAAACTTCTCGATTCTATCTTCTCTGTCAGGACATAGTTTCTTATCTCCTACTACAAATGAAGCTGAGATACCATTATTAATAAATTTTTGACATAAATCAATTGCATGTTGAACATCTACGCAAAACACAACTGTAGGTCTTTCTTTAGCATATTCTTGATGCTTTTCTACAATTAGTTTATTTCTTTGTTCACAATTAATTATTCTTAAATCTTTAATATTTAAATCACCAGCTGTTGTCTTAACTGAATCTATATTTAGTTGAGTTCGAATCCTGTAAGCATCTATTTCACATAAAAATTTATCTTTAATACCATCTTGTATATTGTATTGATAAACTATTTTGTCAAAGAGATCTCCCAATGGCATACCATCACCCCTCCAGGGTGTAGCTGTTAGCCCTAACTTTAAATCAGCATCAAAATGATTAAATGCTTTTTGCCAAGTCTTAGCCATAGCCATATGCGCTTCGTCAACTATTAGTGTATCGAATTGTTTACTATCTATCATATCTAATCTTCTCCACAAGGTTTGAATAGATGCAACAACAACATCGTTGTCTAATTCCATTTTATCTTGTTTGATTATACCTGTAGTAAATCCTTCGTTTCTCATAACTGAAGCTGATTGATTGATAAGTTCTTCAGTATGAGTTATCCATAAGGTCTTTTTGTTTTTGATGATATTAGCTGCAGTAAAGGTTTTACCCGTACCTGTTGCCATAACAAGCAATTGATTCCTTATGTCTTTATCTAAGTTACTATTAACACTATTAATAGCTTTTTCCTGATATGTTCTTAATTGTTTCATAGTGCAAATATAATTAATGTTGAATAATTAGTCAAATAGTAATTTTTAAGAGTTATTAACATCAACGTGTATACTCAACAATAAGCATTATAGTAAGCACAAGTAATACTACTATCCATATTTCTCCTATTACTATTTCTTTTCTAATCCAGCTTTTTATAGGCTGTTCTTTAATGTATTGTCCTTTTGAATTTCTTTTTGCATTTTTTCTTGTAGCCATAATATATAATTTAAAAAAGGGGAGCTTTTACACTCCCCTTGGTTATTAATTAAAGAAAGGATAGTAGGCCGCCACCTTGTTACGGTTTTCGCACTAATTTCAAGCTCTATAGAGCTACCTATCGTTCTGTTTCTTTTACAACGAAATCGCCTCATTCTTTAATTATAATTAATTTAGATTTAAGTCTAATAGAAAATGTTTTGCTATAACATTACTAAACTTATGAGTTGTATTATAAATAGAAGTTAAATCTCCTCCATCTAATTGAGGTTTTAAATTATTAGTACCCCAATTAGTAACATCCCATGCTGTTATTTCAGTTTTATCTTGTTTTTCCTTTTCATAATTGTCAATTAAACGTAATGTTTGACTAACATTTAATGATCCTTCACCTTTCTTAACATTTCCTCGTTCAGCTGAATGGATTAACCTACCTAAAACTTCAAACATTTCATTCTCTCCTATTTTTCTTTCTTGTAAAGCTTTAACAATACTATAATCTTGCTCTCTTTTTTCTTGGAATCTTTTCATCCAATCATCAAAAGCATCCATCATAATACTAAACTTAACTTTATTAGCTCCGAATGTTGACATAAAATTAGGACCCCATACTAACAAATTACTACATACATTAACGTGAGTTCCAAAAGCTACTTGTATTCCTTTATCTGTATAACTTAATCCTATAGCAGCTTTATAACCTTTATGTTTATCCTCTACTAATAATTTAGTTACTACTCGTTCTAATAAATAATTTTCAATTGGACATTCTCCTTTTCCATCAAACATTATTTGTTTAGCTTGTCTTTCAGACGTATATATAGTATCTATTTTAGCTTCTAGCTTAGTATTGTCTTGTATATTGTCTTTAAGGCTTGTAATGAGCTTATAATGCTCCATAGGCCTATTTACAGGCAAGCCTCCTTTAGCCATTTCATACTTAACTGTTCTTTCTAATGTAGATAAATCTAGTTCTGCTATGTTATTTTCGAATTTCAGTGTATTCATTTTTCTTTTCAATTATATTAGTAATTTCTTTAATTAATGTTGGTACACAATTACTTTCAGATTTTAAAAGCATTTTTTCAATACTGCGAGCACTAGGAATAGGAATCATATTATACTTCTTATATAATTTATCATATTCCTGTATCTTAGTCTTTTTCAAATGCACTAATATTTCATCTCTTGCAGAGTTGTATGATTTAAAATAAAGACCTGTAAAATCTTCTTTATTTTCTATCTTAGCTTTTACTCTATCACATGCATCCTGAAAATCTTTTTGTAGCTTTTTAATTACTAAAGACTTCTCAGTAATGATTGTTATTAAAGTTTGAAAATCTTTTAAGACATTTCTTTCACATTCCTTATCTAAATCTTCTGCTGATTTAATTTTATTGTTTTTAGCTTCAATATCTTCCTTTATACATTCGCATATTAATTCTTTATCTTTATTATTTAATCTCATTTTATTTATTTTAAAGTTATACAGGGTATTTCCCTTCAATTATTTTATAACAAGTGCTAGAACAGTAATGACTATCAGCTTGTATATAACCGCCTTTCATTCTTTTTTTACAGTTACAACAAATCCAGCTATTACTTTTTATATCAGATTTTTTATTTACATATGTTTCTGGTTTTTTATTTACAACTTGCTCAATTCCAACTATGTTTTCCATTATTGGTTTCTTTATGTGCCATATTTCAGGTGATTCATTTTGTAAAGCTTCTAATATCTTTTTAGCTTCATTTTGATCATCAGCTTCTACATAGGCATAATAAGTTTGAACTTCTATTTTTAATCCTTTAAATATCATGATTGTACAGTTTCTTTAGCTTTTCTCAGCATACTGAAAGGACAATTGTATCCTGCTCCTTTTCCTGATATTGGCTTGATTACTACTCTTTTAATGTTAATCTTCTTTACTGTCCATAATGCTTCAGGATCTTCATTGTTTGCTATTATATTTACTATATCTCCTTCAGATAATTCTAATCTAAAAAGTTCATCTAATTGATTTTGTCTTGCTTTAATATATTTTCTTGCTTTATCTAATTCGTCAGAATTTAGATCCATTATGCCTTTTATAGTTTCGTTGTTTTCCATTTTATTTTTTTTTATAGTACGTAAATAGTTTCTTCTTTTTCTTTATTTTGATAAAACATAGCACCACCATCATTTCCTTCATCATCTGATTGTGGAATTAAAATACTATCATCATCAAAGTATATTATTAATGGTCTTTTGTAAAAACCAAAATCATTTGATTCTTTATTACTCATATACCTAACATGAGTAATTTGTTTTCCAATTAGAAAATTGAATGTTAATGCATGTTGTTTATCTGTCATTGTCATTTTATTAATTATTAGTTATATATCCTTCTCCATTGCAATTTTTACAAGGGATTCTGAATAATTGAAAGAATTTAGTTACTCCTTGCCCACTACATTCAGCACATTCAACGTCTATATCACAATGCTCTAAACACTTTGGACAGAATGGATAGTCAGGGAATATTTTTGCTCCACAACAATTTGATATTGATTTAGTTTCCATAATAAGTTTTTAAGAATAAGAAAAAAATTGAAGGAAAGAAGAGGACTAATTGTCCTCCTCTTTTTCTTCTCTGTACCATTGCTTAGCTTCTTTGCTCACAGCTCTAGTAACTTCCTTAAAATCTAATCCACATATTTTAGAAATAAAGAATCTAATAGAATTATCTTTTGTGTATGTACCATTATCATACGTGCTAGATAAATCTCTTATAGAATTACAAACAAATAACAACTTTTGAAGTTTTTCTAATGTATCAATAGAAGATATTAATTTATTATATTCTGCATCTAAATCATCAACTTCCATTTCTCTTAAATCATGTAATCTAATTTTGAAACTTTCAGAATCTGCATATGATTCATATAATGCAAGTATTAAAAATTGATCTGACCAGCCTTTAGTATCAAATATAATATTTGCTAATTGAACTGTATAATTATCAGATACTGCAAAATCTTTTTTAGCAAAAATTGCATGATTTAACATTAGCTGTTCACTTCTTCTTTTTAATGCTGCTGCTTTTACTCTGGCTTCATAATCCTCAGTATCATTTTCTTTGCTTTTCTTTACTTCTGGATTAGGTTCTGGATAATCAATGTATACAGTAGTATGCAATAAGCTTTCTGATTTATCATCTCTCCATCCCATATTATGAGCTTTGATAAATACAGGAGCCTTAAATTTTCCATTTACCTTTGTTTTAAACTCTAAAGATTGTCCTTTTATCTTTTCAGCTTTTATACTTCCACCAGAAATCTTTACAGTTTGATTATCATTCCAATCAGTTTCAATACTACCTTCATGGAAATCATAAGGAAATGGTAAACTTGCTTTAGCATCTGCTCTTTTCTTACTTGCTTGTTTCCTTTTCTTATGATTAAAACATACCTTATCTCTGCACCGAGCATTTTCATCTAATACAGTACCAAACAAATTAGTATTTACTCCTGTATTCTTAGGACATTTACTACAAGCTGGTAGTTTATCAACTCCCCAATCACTTTCAATCTTCTCTTTTCCTTTAACTGGAATCCCCACAAAATCTTCATCATCTATATCCCAGGTTATTTCAGACATTGCATTAGTTTTAAACTGATCTATATATCTTTTTAAATCAGTTAAGGTACTGTGATGTGGTGTTTCACTCCAATTTAAAAACTTAGCACTCCATACTGACTTTTGATCTTCATGAGTAAGCTTTGCATATTCTAATGCTATCTTTTTGTCAATAACATTTTTTAGAAATTGCTGAGCTACTTCATTTGTCAAACTTGCTAGTTTTATATTCTGAGTTATATATGAAACACTCTTTCCTACTTTCTTAGATATGTGTCTTAAACAAGCTTCTGGTAAAGTAGTTTTTCTAAGTTCATCATACATATCTTGAAATGCTCTAGCTTCTTCCATTGGATGCACATCAGCTCGTTGTAAGTTATCAATAACCATCAACTCGTCTGCTTCTTTCTTAGAAACATCAGTTACTTTTACATCTACTTCTTTTGTTCCCAAAGCTTTCAATGCTCCATAACGCCTATGACCAGCTATGATCCTGTATTTCTTTCCTTCTTTTCGTACTAATAAAGGCATAAGCTGACCTCTTTGTTTAATGTTCTCCATTAACTCTTTATCGACTTCTTCATCTCGTATTTGACGAGGATTGTTTGCCGATTCTACTAATAAATCTATATCAAGTTTTTCCATAATTTATTGTTCAAATGATTTCATTAATTTTTCTATTTCTGCAGTTATGTAATCAGAAGTATCTTTTTTACTTTCTTTGGATACATGACTTGTTAAATCATTACTAAATAAAATATCAGGAATTTTTGTTCCTATTTTAACTGCTTCTAATAAAGCTTCTTTGAGCTTTATTGTTTCTACTATTATTATTCTATTACTCATTTATTATTGATTTATATTTGTTTTTAGTTATTATTAAATGATCTACTAATTTTAAATTCATTATTTCACAAGATTTTGATAACTCTTGTGTTAATTTAATATCAGCTTTACTAGGTTCTATTGAACCTGATGGATGATTGTGCGCCAAAATAATAGCACTAGAAAAAGATTTTAAAGCAACTCCTAAAATTATCCTAATGTCAGCTATACTAGCTCCAATAGATCCTTCTGATACTTTAAATATTCCTTTTACTTTAAGATTTTGACTTAAATAAATAGCATATACAGATTCTTTGTATAACATTTCTTCTTTCATATACTTTCTAAATATGTTTACTGTCTTGCTTGGTTCATCTATTTTAGGCGCATCATCCAATAACATTTTATTGTTATATTTTAATTTGATTTCCTGTACTTGCATAATTATATTTATTATTAATTTGATTATCTATTACATTCTTAAGATCAAGCGTATACTCTCCTTTTATGTATGCTGTTTCTTTATTATGTAACTCTACCCAATATTCATCATCGAGGTTATTAGCTATAGCTTGCTCTTCAAACGAGCCATAGTTATCTTCAGCTACCTTAGTAGCCAATGCTTTCATTTTTCCCATAACTTTAGATTTAATTATTAAGAAAAAGAAAAAAATTAGTGTTATTTAAGCTTCCATTGTTTCTTAGGTAGCTGGGGATATCCTAAACGAAATAGAATAGTATTGATAAGTCCTCTTTGAGATGAATAAATTTCACATAAGCCTAGCATCTTTTTTCTTGCATGACTAATAGAGCTGTGATCTCTATCTCCAAATATCTTACCTATCTTAACATAAGTTTGTTTACTTATATGTGTAGTTATAAATATAGCAGTATGTAAAACATCTGCTACTTCTCCTGTAGTATACTTCCTTTTAGTTCCGAATTGATTTTTCTTGCTGTTTATTGCTTTGTCTAATAGCTTCCTATGCACTTTCATCTCATGGCATGTTGTATCGCATACAACTTCTTTTAATGCTTCTAAATGATGCATAGTGTGGAATTCTATTGGCTTAATTTTGAGACCTGGTATTGCAGTATAACCTAATACTTTAATATGTCGTTTTACTCTGTCGTAATGTGGTTTATGTATGGCTTGTTTGTTTAATCTTCCCATTTTCTCAACTTTAAAAGTTAGTATTTTGAAAATAAGAAAAAAATCAAAGACTTTAAATTATCGTTTCTTCTTTTTCCACTTTACTTTAGTTCTAATAGTATCAACGATATGTATTCTCGTTGTATCATATATGGTATCTCTTACCATATGATGTTGAAAGATTGTATCGTGTATAAAATGATATATAATAGTATCTCTAAATACTTGTACCCTTGTTTCATACAACTCTATTTGACCTTCATAGCTTACTATTTCTTCTTTATGTACGTAAATTTGCTGTCGAAGGTTTTGCATTTGTTGCGCAGTCAAATTAGTATTATGATGCAACTGATCCCTAATAGAATCTATATAGATTTTTTGTTTGTTTTCTTTCTCTACAAACAAATCCATTACTTCATCTGCTAATATTAATAAACTGTCTTTGGTAGGAAATGGCTGAAGCTCTTCTTTAGATTGATTATTATTATTACAAGAGCATAAAGTAATAATAAGAAGTATTATGCACTTCTTCATTCTTTAAGTTTTTCTATCAGCTCTAAATACTTATCTTGTAAATCTTCATAGTCATTTTTTATTGTAGATATTTCTATCTTCAATTCATCAATACGTTCAGTTAATACAGATTTAACATCTACGTACAAATAAGCAACGACAATTACCAGAAGAAAAGCTATAGCTGAAATAGGATTCTTTTTAAATTGCTCAAACGATACCGGGACTTTCATTCATTTAAAAAAGTTTTAGTAATTCCTTCAATTGACTAACATCTATCCATCCAGCTAATACTGCTACTAATAAAACAACAGGTATTAACGAACTAATAACTTCTAAATATGGGATTTGTCCTTTAGGACTATGATCAGTATCATCCAAAGTTTTTGTAACTGCACCTCCCAATGCGGCATTATCAACTACTTTTAAAGCTATATTGCCTATTTTCTTTAAATTTTTACCTAAGATTTTTTTTGCAAGAAATTTCATAATTATCATTTTTATGGTTTAACAATCTTTAATTTATCTGACTTAGTATCTCTTATATCTATATGACACCATGTTGGAGCATAAGCTCCATCTTCTATTGTAGTTAAACCAACTTTTTTGTAAACATCAAAGTTAGTAATTATATCTTCACGAACTTCATCAGCTGTCATTCCACTTACTTTTAAATCTATTCCCCTACCGAACCTATGTTGGCTTAATTTAGCTCCTATAGTACACTCAGGTGGTCTAAATCCAGAATATGAATACTGACCGCCATTAGACCAATTATTGATTGTACAAGGCTTTCCTAGACGTTCTCTTGTAAATTGTGCAAGATTTACTATTCTAGGATCAATAAACCATATTGAAGAATCCCCATACTTTGCATATGTATTAGGATCTATAAACTCTTGTAATGTAAAATTTGCTGTTAATTTCATTTTGATTTGTTTGGTATCTTAACGATATCTCCTGGTTTTAGTTTCAATTCTGTATTATAAATAATTACACTTTTATTTTTAATGTTTTGTGTATGCCATTGATTTTCATGTACTCGTTGAATAACTTCATATTTATTAGAAACACAACTTGAAAATAACAATATACTAAATAATATTCTCATTAGTTTTTAAATAATGCTAATATAGAACCAAAAAACCCTAACACAGCAGCCATAACTGTTCCCGCTATTTTTGCTTTTTTAATATCTTCTTTAACTTCTAAACAATCTTTTTTCAATTTCTTATGACTTTCCACTAATCCTTTAGCTCCATACTCATCATCTCCCTTAAGAACACGCTTAACATCACTCATGTCTTTAGAAAGAG
>TARA_R110002012_G_scaffold321931_1_pt1 | contig 30375 bp, 21 predicted proteins | sample TARA_R110002012 | Tara Oceans TARA_R110002012 (sample SAMEA4396515) | marine metagenome | biome: Westerlies Biome; feature: [DCM] deep chlorophyll maximum layer (ENVO:01000326); material: water (ENVO:00002006), including particulate matter (ENVO:01000060) such as... | depth 40 m | reverse complement strand
TTTTAACTTTATCTCGCAAGGATCGTCATGAAACAGCTCCTAATACTCATGGTATTACTTACTGCTTTTATTCAAAACAGTGTTGCAACTGAGGCTACGCCATCAGTTTCTCCTTATCAAGTCATCGAAGTAACAGGTAATAACTTGTTCAATAGAATTGCTAATAATCAAGAAGCTTTGAGCAAGTTTCCTGAGTTAATGCGAGAAATTGTTGAAGAAGAGCTGATGCCATCTGTTGATTATCAATATGCCGCGTTTAAAATCTTGGGCAAACACTTAAGAAACACGACAGCTGATCAAAGACTTAAATTTATTACTGCTATGCGAGCTTATTTAGTGCGCACTTATGCTAATGCACTTAATCAATACCAAAACCAAAAGGTTTTATTTGAGCCAGAAGCACCTTTAAAAGCTAACGCAAAATCTGCCTCAGTTGATGTGAAGATTGTTGATACGGGTAAGCCAGATATTAAGTTAACTTTTCAAATGCGAAAAGACTCAAGATCTGGTGAATGGAGAGCTTATGACATGATTGTTGAAGGTATTTCTTTAATTAGTACTAAGCAATCAGAGTTTAACCGCAAAATAGCAGAGTTAGGCTTAGACCAAGTAACTATTGAGCTTGCGTCAATTACCAAGTAGTTTATTTTTACTGGCATAACGCTTTATCGCGATAGTACTTTTCATATATAGCGCTTATTCAGACATAAAAAAAGCCAGCCTAGGATCAAGTGCTAGGCTAGCTTTTTGTTTACTGCGCTTTACGCGTTATTGTGCTGTTGAACTAATTGTCATCTCAGAAACTTTATTCGCTTCAATATCTGCTTCAGTAAAACGTAAAGGTCGAAGTTGCGGTTGTTGTGAATATAACAAGGTTTGGTCTAGGTTATGATCACTGCCATATTCACTTGATTGTGAGTAGCTTAGCAAACCTCGTGCAACGGGGCCTTCGTCAGTAAAGTTAACCACTGTCATCCAACTACTACCGTAGTTAATATGGTAGCCCTTACCTTCTGCACTTAAAATTGACTCACTGTTTTGTGCTGGGTAAATATGGCGAGGCAATAATGAACCGTCATTGCCTGTGCGAGTATCAAATACATTAAAGCCGCCTTCAATATTATGAGATCCTGCCCAAGGGATCTTAACGCCTGAAGCACTACCGTTGGCTAAACTACGCTCAACAAATTGTACTGAACCTAATGTCGCATCTAGCGCTAAACCTGCCGACTCAACATTAATAATAGCTTGCGCAAACTGTGCTAGCGTTTTGTCATTATTAACTAAACCACTAGGCGTAGTTGCTACATTATCAAGTGAGAAGCTTTGCTGCCATTGCGGGTCTTGATTAAACAAAAAAGCAAACTCTCTAAACAAGTGTGCTGCACTACTGTTTTTATTAAATGTGCCATCCCAAAGTGCCAATGCTGAACAGCCATTACTAATATCAATATTGTTTGAGCCAACGGCAACAGGAGTACTACCTTGGGATTGACAAATAGCTAACAGCTCGGTCAATGTGCTTTCAGAAAGGTAACTGCGATTACTCATTAATGCTTGCTCAACTTCAGCAGGACTAAATAAACCATCAGTACCTGCGCTATTAGCTAAAAACTTATGCGCTAATCGCGAACGTAAAGATTGCTGGTTTTCGACAGGTCCATACAAAGGCGAAACACCAGTAATAGGCGCATCAAGGTTGGTTAGCCAAAAACTGTCATTTGAATTTTGTACGTAATCAGTACCTGAGTACTTAGGTGCATTTTCGTAAGGTACGGCACGCTCAAAATCAAAAGCAGATAAATAACCCGGCAATAATGTAAAACCCGCAGCTTGCTTAGCGCCTATCAATGCCGGGTTTGTGGTTAGGGCATTTATAGCTGTGCTTGTTAAATTAGGCACGGTTGAGTCGTCAATATAGAAAACATTACCCTCTTTATCTGCCGACATGGTGTTGTTAAATATAACGCCATCGTAGTCTTTAAAAGCTTGTTTGAATTCTGTCATGTTACCGGCTAAATTCATTGCCAGCCAATGATCAATAATATCAACATTACCTAGGTTAGCATCTTTGATCGCAAAAGCACTTCCTCCAGCCCCCCATTCAAAATTCCCAGGAACAACCACCATAGGGCCATGATGAGTAGAGTAGCTCATTTTTGCCAGTTTAATGGTTTGTCCCGCGCCTACAGCAACATCAATTGAGATTTCTTTGCCGTTTATTGTGCGGTTTGTGCCGTCAATGACTTGCGACTTTTGTGTGGGATCATTCGGATTTAAAGTCAGCTGATACATAACAAAATGCTCAGCAGTAGAGAAAGTATGGGTCCAAGCGACATTTTCATTGAAGCCAATATTTACCACTCCTGGCATGCCCGTTAACGAGCCGCCCATCACATTTAAATGATCCGGAATAGTGATATGGAATTGCCAAAAACGTAAATTGCCGGTATGTGGAAAATGCGGGTTAGCTAACAACATACCTTTACCGTTTTCTGTTTTGTCTTTACCTAGCCCCCAACCATTTGAACCTAAGTCATTTGGATTATGCTCGGGCAATGTCACAACAGGGTTAGCATTAACGGTATAATCCGAAGTGCTAGCTGTAAGCGGATAAGGTGCAAAGCTTTCGCCCGGAGGAGCCGCTAAAAACATTGGACCAAGAAAGTTCGCTGCACCCGGCAATAATGCTATCCCTAAAGAGTAGGTCAGCATATCAAGGTCAGTAATCGGTTGTACCCATGGCATATTTGCACAGGCAGCATCTATATTTTCAACACCGGTATCAGCTAAATATTTGTTATAGCCTTGCGCATAACCCGACAGTAATGCCTGACTATTCGCCGATAGAGAGTTTATATTCTGTTCAGCGTGCTCTCTAATGCCGAGTGTTAAAAAGCCAAAGTCATTAATCAAATGCTCAGCATCGCCAGATGCCGGCACCAAATCTGGGCCATAATATTTGGCGCGCTGTGAATTATATTTTAATATTTGATCAGCCATGACACAAATATTATCTTTAGCAAAAGCATAGCCAACACCATACGACATACTTTCAAGGTTGTCGGCAGTAATATGTGGCACGCCATAGTCAGTCCAACGGATATTTGCAGTTAATTCACCGTCGCTATCAAATGCAGGTACTGGTGGCTCTACCACAACAGGTGGTGTGACGGGCTCCGGTGTTACCGGTGCTGGTGCGCCTATATATTTATACTCGTCACCGCCCCCGCCCCCACAGGCAGCAAGTAAACAAGATATACTTAATATGGTTAATGGTGTACGTAGGTGTTGTAATGAATTCTTCAAAGTAAACTCCCTCTAATCTAACTATTATTATTTTAATTTTTACAACTTAATCGCTGTATACAACAACAATAATTGCACAATAATCAAACGATAACAAACACATATTTATTTGAAATATGTAACAATAATAACAACGCTATTTTGCTTTGACAGGCTTTAACTTAAGCGAAAAATACAGCAAAAAAGCCATTATGTTGAAAAGATATAAAAGGATCTTTGGGTACTTAAATTAATAAAAAATTAATTACCTCAATAGTTTACCGATTAAAAAAACAAATAAAAACCATATATTTCAGGTGTTAAAGATTATTTCTCAGAATTTAAGCTAAATATTTAAATAGCACTATACTAGTTGGATGGCCTAAATTTTACGTATTGATTCATGCTTGCTCCAGCAACCCCGAAAAATGAAGAGTATCGATTAGCATCATTGTATGCACTGAGAATATTAGATACCGCACAAGAAGAACGTTTTGATCGCGTCACTCGGCTCGCTAAAACATTGTTTAATGTTCCGATTGCACTCATTAGCTTAGTAGACAAAGACCGTTTATGGATTAAGTCTTGTATCGGTTTAGATACAAAGGAAATTCCTCGAGATATCTCTTTTTGTGGCCACACTATCAATCACAATGAAGCGCTAATTGTTGAAGATTTGCTTACCGACTCTCGTTTTTCTGATAACCCATTAGTCACTGCCCCTCCTAATTTACGTTTTTACGCTGGACACCCCATTACTTCGCCAAGCGGTGATAATATTGGCACCTTATGTGTTATCGATAAACAAGCAAAAACACTTAGCCAAGATGATATTATAGCTCTGGCTGACATGGCTTCATTAGTATCAACGGAGATTATGTCGTTGCAACTGGCTAGTATTGATGAACTGACCAGTATAACGAATCGACGAGGTTTCAAACGTTTAAGTCAACACTGTCTTGAAGTAGCGGTTAGACAAAAAAGTATTTGTCATTTGGCTTATTTTGATCTGAATAATTTTAAATTGTTCAATGATAACTTTGGTCATATTATCGGCGACAAAGCCTTACAAATATTTGCTAAACAAATGCTTAACACCTTCAGGGTTTCAGATATTTGTGCTCGTATCGGTGGTGACGAATTTGTTGTGTTACTAAGCGATACGCAGTTAGAAACGGCAAATCAAGCCATTGCTCGCTTTGCTAGTAATTTACGCATGGTCAGTAAAGCTTTAGGATTGCCTTATCAACTCTCTTTTTCACACGGTGTGGCAACCTATGATCCGCAAAAACATGTCAATATAGAACACTTACTCGATGATGCAGATGCTGCTATGTATAGCAATAAAAGAAACGCTAATAATAATTAACCAAGTGCTTAAATCGCTATTTTGCCCTCACCGGGGTCCTTGATATAAGGTTTCAAAATTTTTAATGTTTTTCTCCCATATCGGCACATCTTTACCAATATACTCTCGAACTGCATCAAAAAATAGCCGAGTTCTTACCGGTAAATCACGATGAGGGTATACCGCATACATGGCACTGTAGTCTGCTAATGCTAGGTCTGTTAGCATCGGTATTAATTGCCCTTCTGCCACTTCTCGATCTACGATAAAAGCAGGTAAAACCACATAAGCACTGCCAGATAGCGCCTTAAGCACTAACACTTCACCGTCGTTCGCTCGAAATACACTTTTAATTGTTTTTTCACTGCGAACTCTTTCTTCATTTATGTAGGTTATGCTGGTTACACGCAACGCATTACTGGTGTAGGTTGCAGCAGGCAGTAATGCAAGTTCGTCAATGGTTTGGGGCATGCCATAAGTTTCAATAAACTCGGGCGCGGCCAGAATAATGAGACGATTACGCGCTATTTTACGGGCAATTAAGGTTGAATCTTTCGGTTCGCCAACGCGAAAAGCTAAATCAATCCCTTCTGCAACAATATCGACCACACGGTCATCCAAGCGCAATTCAACTTCAACTTGAGGGAAACGCTTTTGAAAATCGTTGATCACGGGTTGTAAATAACGTTTAGCAATAATGGTAGAAGAGGTGATTTTTAATACCCCTCTTGGTTCCTGATGGTAGTTTTCAGCAAGTCTGACGGTGCTTCCAAGCAATTCCCTTAACTCTCGTGCTTTTTTGATCATTTCAGCCCCCGCCGCAGTCAGCGAGAATGATCGTGTGGTTCTATTTAATAATCTAACGCCGAGCTCATCTTCAAGTCGACTGATTTGTTTTGAAATAACCGAGCGATCGATATTCTTACTTGCAGCAGCACTGGCAAAAGAGCCTTGTTCAACCACATCTAGCAACATCAACAACCGACTTGTTGTATCCATAATTATCTCAATAAAAACCTAATTGGTGCAATTTTGGCACTAATGAATTTAAAAATACAGGTTTTTTTTTCACTAATTAGCTGCGTATCATGCTCAACATTAATATTGGAATACTATGTAGAGCACACGAGAAACCCTATGAGCAAAAAAATCTTAATTGCCGCCATCATCGTTACTGTCAGTTTAGCCGTTGCTGGTTGTTCTGGAGAGTCTGCGCAGGCGCAAACACAACCATTACAACCCATTGATGTGGCAGAGGTTTTAGTTAAGCCTGTGCAAAACTGGCATGTATATACCAGTCGCTTAGAGTCACCTGAAGAAGTCGCCTTAATGCCACGTGTTTCTGGTGTTATTGAGCGTATTGCTTTTAAAGAGGGCGATGAAGTAAAGCAAGGTGACTTGTTATTTCAACTTGATGAACGCCCTTTTGCTGCGGTTGTTGCCAGCTTAGAAGCGCAAATTTTGAGTGCTGAGGCTGCATTAGAGCAAGCAAAAAGTGAAGCTAAACGCGCTACACGCCTGACTGAGCGCAATGCTATTTCAACTGAACAAGCACAAGCGCGTACCTCAACGTTACACCAACGTCAAGCTCAACTAGCCGCATTACAAGCACAGCTAACGTCTGCTCAACTTGATCTAGAGTTTACCGCGGTGCGCTCGCCTATTAATGGCGTTATTTCGCGCGCCAATATTACGCGTGGTAACAATGTTTTAGCAGGTCAAAGTGTTTTAACCTCGATTGTGTCAAACCATGAAATGTACGCTTATTTCGATATTGATGAGCGCACATGGAACAGCTCATTCTCTGATGTTACTGCCGACAGTAAACAGCAAGTTGTTATGCAAAAAGTAGGACAACAAGGCTTTACACATGAAGGTTATATTAACTTTATTGATAACCGTATTAATGCTTCAACAGGTACGTTACGAGTGCGCGCACTTTTTGCTGATAACGCACAGTTACGTGCTGGCTCATTTGCCCGTATTAAGCTAGCAGCAAATGCTATTACTGAGCAAGTTATTGTGCCAGAGCGTGCTATTGGTACCGATTTAAAAAATCGTTTCGTACTGACATTAGATAAAAACAACGTTCTAGCCTACAAATTGGTAGAAGTAGGCGAACGTTACGGCAAGCTACGTGCGATAACCTCTGGTTTAGCTGAAGGCGATATTATCGCGGTTAATGGTCCTGCGCGCGTAGGTCCAGGCATGCCAGTTAACCCGACAACCGTTGCTATTGATACAACAGACGTTGCCTTTACTTTATCGGCAACTGACGATACTAGCCTTGTTGCTAAATACTAAGAGCTGAACATGAATTTTTCTCATTTTTTCATTCAACGTCCTATTTTTGCGGCAGTATTGTCGCTGATTATTTTGATCGGTGGTGGTATTTCATTATTCCAACTGCCGGTTAGTGAGTACCCTGAAGTTGTGCCGCCAACAGTTGTGGTAACAGCAAGTTACCCTGGTGCTAACCCAACGGTTATTGCCCAAACGGTAGCAACACCGCTAGAGCAAGAAATTAATGGTACTGAAAACATGCTTTATATGTTTTCACAAGGCACTAGCGATGGCCGCATGACGTTAACAGTAACCTTTGCCTTAGGTACTGATTTAGACCGTGCACAAGTACAAGTACAAAACCGAGTAAACAGTGCCTTGCCGCGTTTACCTGAAGAAGTGCAGCGCCTTGGTGTAGTCGCCGAAAAATCATCACCCGATTTAACTATGGTGGTGCATTTATATTCGCCTGAAAAAACTCATGATACGGCGTACTTATCTAACTATGCTGATTTACACATTAAAGATGAAATTGCCCGTTTACCTGGCGTAGGTGATATTCGTTTATTTGGTGGCGGTAAATACGCCATGCGCGTATGGCTTAACCCTGATGCCCTTGCCGCACGTGAATTAACAGCCACCGATGTCGTGACTGCATTACGTGCTCAAAACCAACAAGTTGCTGCCGGTAGTTTAGGTGCACAACCTATTTCTAACGACAGTCAATTTCAAATCCTGTTGAACGTTAAAGGTCGATTAAACAGTATTGAAGAGTTCGAACAAGTTATTATTAAAGTCGGCGATCAAGGCCAGTTAACACGCTTATCTGACATTGCTCGTGTTGAATTAGGGCAAGACTCTTACTCGCTTCGTGCAGAGCTTGATAACCAACCAGCACTCGCCATGCCTATTTTCCAACGTCCAGGATCAAATGCTATTGAGCTTTCTGATCAAGTACGTGAAACGATGGCGCGCTTATCAAAAGATTTTCCTGCCGGTGTTGAATACGACATAGTTTACGACCCAACCGTATTTGTGCGCGGCTCTATTGATGCGGTTATTACCACTTTATTAGAAGCGATTGCTTTAGTTGTTATTGTTGTTATCGTATTTTTACAAACTTGGCGTGCCTCGATTATTCCATTAATTGCAGTACCTATTTCACTCATTGGTACCTTTGCGGTTATGCAATGGTTAGGTGTGTCAATTAACACCTTGTCGTTATTTGGCTTAGTACTAGCAATAGGGATCGTGGTCGATGACGCTATTGTTGTTGTCGAAAACGTTGAACGTAATATCGAAAAAGGTTTGTCGCCGCTTGAAGCAACTCGTGTTGCAATGAGTGAAGTTACCGGCCCTATTATTGCTATTGCGTTGGTATTGAGTGCGGTATTTATTCCAACGGCTTTTATTACCGGTTTATCGGGTCAGTTTTATAAGCAGTTTGCTCTAACAATAACTATTTCTACCATCATTTCAGCTTTTAACTCGTTGACCTTATCACCAGCGTTAGCAGCATTATTATTAAAACCCCATGATGCAAAACCAGATGCTTTCACACGTTTATTAAACACCTTATTTGGTCGTTGGTTATTTGAACCTTTTAATCGTGTGTTTAACCGGGGTGCTAAAGGTTACGAAAAACTCGTACAAAAACTTATTAGAATGACCGTAGTGGTTATGGTGGCTTATTTAGCTTTAGTCGGCGGCACCATTAAGTTATTTGATACCGTACCTGGTGGCTTTATTCCACAACAAGATAAACAGTACTTAGTGGCCATTGCGCAACTACCTGATGCTGCCAGTCTTGATCGTACTGAAGATGTACTGGCGCAAATGCAAAAAATTGCCTTAGACGTACCAGGCGTGGCGCATACCGTCGCCTTTCCAGGCTTATCAGTGAACGGCTTTACCAATAGCCCGAACAGCGGCATTGTATTTACGCCACTCGATAGCTTTGATAAGCGTACCGATCCAAGTCAATCTGCCATGGCGATTGCCGCGCAGTTAAATCAACGTTTTGCCGCTATTGATGAAGCCTTTGTTGCGGTATTTCCGCCACCGCCAATTCAAGGCTTAGGTACAACAGGTGGTTTTAAACTACAAATTGAAGACCGAGCAAACAAGGGTTTTGAAGCCTTATTTAATAGTCTACAAGCGGTTATTGGTAAAGCACAACAAAATCCCGCGTTAATGGGCCTTTACTCAAGCTTTCGTATTCAAGTACCACAAATGGATATTGATATTGACCGCGAGCAAGCACTTATTCAAGGTATTCCACTGAATGAAGTGTTTGACGCACTACAAATTTATTTAGGCTCAGTGTATGTAAACGACTTCAACTTGTTTGGCCGAACTTACCAAGTAAACGCCCAAGCCGATGCTGACTTTCGTTTAGACCCCGAGCAAATTTTAAACCTTAAAGTACGTAATCGTGCCGGTAACATGGTGCCATTAGGCTCAGTATTAACAGTAACACCGACCATTGGTCCTGACCGTGTAATGCATTACAACGGTTACCCAAGTGCCGAACTTAATGGTAGCCCTGCGCCTGGTTATAGCTCTGACCAAGCACAAGCGGCCATTGAACAAGTACTTGCTGATACTTTACCTAGTGGTATTGAATATGAATGGACCGAAGTAACTTATCAACAAGTCCTTGCCGGTAATACCATGGTTTATATTTTCCCATTAGTGGTGTTATTAGTCTTTATGGTGCTTGCCGCCCAATACGAGAGCTTACGTTTGCCATTGGCGATTATATTAATTGTGCCTATGACCATATTCTCAGCTCTGCTAGGCGTTTGGTTTGTCGGTGCCGATAACAATATATTCACTCAAATAGCATTAATTGTACTGGTGGCCTTGGCCTCAAAAAATGCGATACTGATGGTAGAGTTTGCTAAAGACAGACACGACTCAGGCTTAACACATTTAGAAGCCATACTTGAAGCTTGTCGCATGCGTTTACGCCCAATTTTAATGACTTCAATTGCCTTTACGGCAGGTGTTGTGCCATTAGTGTTAGCCACAGGGGCTGGTGCAGAAATGCGTCATGCCATGGGTAATGCGGTATTTTCGGGCATGATTGGTGTTACTGTGTTTGGCTTATTATTTACGCCAGTATTTTATATGCTAGTCACCAGTAATAAAGCGAAAGCGCAGGAGAACGCTCATGACTAAGCTAACCCAAAGGTCATTTGCGAAGTCAGCGAAACCTGCAAGGCTTAAAGCTAGCCTTACCGCGACAGCAATAATAATGACAGTGTTTTTATCTGGTTGTGCCAGTAAAGTTGATGTTGCCAGCGAGCAAAATTTGGTCAGCGAGTTTGTCGCTCAGGCTAATATTGGCGGTGATTTTTCTGGCGAATTCGAAGCGAATTTAGCGGGTGAAGATGAAACAAACTGGTGGCAAAAGCTTGATTCAAGCCAGCTAAACCAGCTAGTTACTGATGCATTAGCCAACAATCATAACTTACACACGAGTCAATTAACGCTAAAAAGTGCTTTAGCGCGCTTAGGTGAGCAAAAAGCACAATACCTACCCCAAGGTGGTATTGAAATAGGTGCTCAGCGTGGTGGCTTAGGTGAGACAAATAGTCGTCAATCTAGTGCAAATGTTGCGCTAGATTGGCAGCTAGATTTATTTGGTCGTATTACTGCCTTGGTTGATGCTGCTAATGCATCGGCCATGAGCCAAGCTGAAAAAGCGCGCTTATTGCAAATTGAAGTGGTTTCATCAGTAGTTAAAGGCTTTGTAAGCTATCAAGGTAATGTTGAAAAACAACATATTCTTAACTTGCAAATTGAAGCCTTAACGCAAAGTATCGAGGTACTGCAAGCTTTAGTAGATGAAGGTGTTGCCAACGATCTTGATTTAAATCGTACTATGGCACAACTTAAGCAACAACAAGCCTTAATGCCTGCTATTGAATACGCTAAATACCGAGATTTATCGACTTTAGCCGTATTAACGGGTCGCCTTGCGCAAGATCTGAAATTGACTAACGAGCAAGCGGTTTTAGCGCATGAATTTACTGTTGCATTAAGTTCACCTAATAAAGCGATCGCCCTACGACCCGATATTAGTCGCGCACTTTATGACTTTAGCCAAGCCAATAGCTTAAGTGTTTCAGCCAGTAAAGCATTATTGCCTGATATTAGTTTAGCGAGCTTTGCTGGTGTTGTTAGTATAGGCAGCAATGGCTTTAGTGATACCCAGCAGCAATGGCAAATAGCGCCACAATTGCAATGGTCATTACTGAGTTACCCTGCCCTGTTAGCGCAGCGCGATGCTCAACAATTTTTGAGCGAAGCCGCGTATAGTGATTATCAACAAGTGGTATTAAGTGCCTTGAGTGAAAGTGAACTTGCTCTGCAGCTGTTGGTTAGTCAAGCACAGCAAAACAGCTTTGCTGAGCAACGTTACCTCTATGCTAATAAAGCTTTTTTACAAGCACAAGCCATGTATGAAGAAGGTCAAATACCTTACTTAGAGTTGTTAGATGCCCGTCAGGATGTTTTAATAGCACAAGAAAATGCTGTTGATTCAACCATTTCGTCATTGCTCGCTAAAGTAAATGCCTACCAGTCATTTAACGGGCAATGGAGCTATGCGTTAAGCAATACTAAATAAGTCGAGTACTATAGATGCCACATACTGATACTTTACCTGAAAACACTGAAGCGCAGTCATTTGATGCTAAAGCGCTTGTTGCCAAGACAATGCAAGCCATTGTGCTAAAACAAGCAAATGAAGCGATTCAACTAGAAAGTAATATTCTAGATGTACCGCAGTGTAGTGACAATGAACTATTAGTAAAAGTTGAATATGTGGGTCTAAACCCTTTAGATGCGCAGTATGCTAAAACCGGCTTTTGCCAATGGCAATACCCACACGTACTTGGTTTAGATGCCGTAGGCATTGTAGTTGATGCGCCTAAGGGCCTATACCCTAATATTGGCAGCCGGGTTATGTGGCATGCCAGTATGAGCGGTGACGGTGTACTCAGTGAATTTGCTAAAGTACCTAACTATGCCGTATCGGTTGTACCTGACGGTGTTGACCCAGCGCAAGCAGCAACCCTGCCTTGCGCCGGCATGACCGCGTTAATTTCTCTAGATAAATTACAAATTTCTGAGGGTGATACCTTATTTGTAGAAGCCGGTGCAGGCGCTGTCGGGCAAATTGCCATTCAATTTGCCAAACTACGCGGTGCTGATGTGTTTACTACGGCGGCGAAACGTAATCATAAGTTGGTAAAATCACTAGGAGCTGATGTTGCCTTTGATTATAAAGATAAGAAACTTTGTCAGAAAATTCGCCGCGAGTTAGGACCGCAAGGTTTTGATGCGGTACTAGACTCTATCGGTGGTGAAACAACCGTGCGCAATATTGAATTAATGCGTTTTTGTGGCCGCATTGCCTGCTTAAAATCTTTGCCAAACTTTGAAGATGAATTACTGTTTAGAAAAGCGCCGAACATTAGCATTGTGTCATTGGCTGGAGCTTGGTTAGCTAACAGCCTATGCGCCCAACAGCGCATGAGTTTTATGAGTAATTTACTGCTAGAGAGCTTAGAGAAAGGCGATTTAATCGTACCAAAAGTTAGCTTAATAGACTTTACCCCTGAAGCTATTTCTGCCGCATTAAACAAGCAGCTAGCGGGAGGCTTTACCGGAAAACAGGTAGTGAAGTTAGCCATTACCTAGCTAAAAACACTGCCAGTAGAAATATTTACACAGAGCTTAGACTGTCTAAAAGGAAATTCTTAAAATCTTCAGCAAACATAGGTTTGGCAATATGATAGCCTTGACCTAAGTCACAGCCAATTTCTTTCAACTTTTGATATTGCTCCAAGCTTTCAATACCTTCTGCTGTGGTTTTTATTTTTAGTGTTTTAGCTAAATTAACCACCGCATCTAAAATCAGCACCTTGTTACTGATTTCATTTAAATCATCAACAAAGCTTTTATCTATTTTCAAATAATCTAAAGAGAATTGATGTAAGTAGCTTAATGACGAGAATCCTGTACCAAAGTCGTCTAGTGCAACAGGAATATTAAGATTTTTGAGTATGTCTAAGTGATTCTTCACTACTGCAACGTTAACAATTAAACTTTCTTCGGTTATTTCAACACATAAACGTTCGGTAATTGCAGCGCAATGTTGATGCTGTTCTTGTAAGTATTGAATACAAAGTGGTGAGGAAAAGCCTGATGTTGAAACATTTACATTCAGTTTAAAAGCTTCTGGCAGCCAACCTGCCCAAGTATTTAATTTACTTACGGCTAGCTTCAACATATACAAGTCTAACTGTACTATTTGCCCAGACTTTTCTAGCGTTGGAATAAATATATCTGGAAACAATAGACCTAATTTAGGATGCTGCCAGCGAACTAACACTTCAGCGCCTATGACCTCACCTGATTTAAAGTCAATCAATGGTTGATAACTACCAATGAACTCTTGATTTTTAATAGCACTTTCAAAGTCATATTCAAGCTTTACATTGGTTGATCTTTTTTGCGCTTCAAGCGATTCAAAAAATACATACTGATTACGGCCGGTTAATTTAGCTTGATACATTGCATGATCGGCATCAATTAATAATTGTTCTGCACTGTCGCTGGTACTATCATAAGTGGCAATACCAATACTGACACTACTCGCGATATTTAAACCGTCAATATTAAACGCTTGCGCCATAACGCTAATTATACTTTCTGAGATCCGACAAATGGTCTCAAGATCAATATTACCATCAAGTAATATCGCAAATTCATCACCACCTAAACGCGCTAAAGTGTCAGTTTTTCTTAATACAGTGGTAATTTTTTCTACGATAGAGATAAGTAGCTTATCACCGACATGATGGCCATAATTGTCATTAATATCCTTAAATCGATCAACATCAATAAACAATATCGCAATATTGTCATGGCGATTGTTTTGACATTGTAAAAAGGCATGTTGAATACGGTCTTGAAATAGTGAGCGATTTGGCAAGCGTGTTAATGAGTCATGTAAGGCTAAAAATTGCAGTTTTTGCTTAGCTTCCATTCTTTCGATAGCGTTATTGATATGTTTGGCGACAAACGATAATAGCTTTTTATCTTTTTCTTGAAATAAAAAGTCTGTGCTATAGCTTTGTACAACCACGATCCCCTTATTATGACCTTTACCAAATGGCACTCCTAACCAAGCTTTAGGAATAGTGCCACGAATATAAATATCGTTTTCATCAAGCATTTTTTGAATGTCTTTTTCATAAAGCAAAAAAGGCTTTTCTTTGGCTAAGGTGTAACCGGTAATACTTAAGAGTTTAGGGTTAATATCTATGCTTGCAAATGCTAGGTCTGGATCAAATTCATCAATAGCATAAGGGAAATCAATTCTTTTTCCGTTGTCTTTTAACAAAGCGACAAAAAAGTTTTTCGCAAAGGTCAGTCGACCAATACATTGATGAAGTTGTTGATAAAACTCTTCAATGCTTTCGGTTTTAAATATTAGTTCGGCTATTTCAAATAATGCATCTTGAATTTTATTCGAATATTCCAAGTTTTCGATTATTTCTTCTAAACCATCAACCTTAATAATTTGAGATATTTTGATTGCGGTGATTGACGCTAATGCCGTCAGTGTTTTCAAATGAAATTCAGTATAGAAATCCACTTTAGCACTTTCAGAGTCAATAACGCCTAAGAGCTGATCTTGATATAAAATTGGCACGGCTAACTCTGAGAGTGTGCTTTCATCATCAACAATATAACCACTAAACTCTCGAGTATCTTTGACTATAATAGGCTTTTTGCTAGCCGCAACTTTGCCAATGACCCCTTCATTAAAGGGAATAACAATACGATTAGCAGAGGTATCTCGAATTTGACGCGTATCTTCTTTGTTTGTTGAAGCTCTTATGTCGAAGCCTGACATTCTGCCCAATGTTTTACCATTAGCGTCTAAGGTATAGATAACAGCATCGTCGAAGCCTAGTTTTTCCACGATATTCTGTGCTAGATATTGCCAAATTTCATTAGGCGTATTTAGCAACAAAATATCAGTAGCAAACTGATTAGTAATAACTAAACTTTTTATCGTTTGTGAGGTAGATAGTGCGGACAAATTTTAATGCCTAACGTTTTTAACAATACATGATGACGATAATCAAGCTATCGCAGCATGAGGGTTTTCATCAAGTAGAACAAATTTACAGCCTGATGTCTAGCTAAGCCGTAAACTTTAAAAACCTTTATTAATTATATGCTTATTAAATAAGAAAGAGGCTATATAGGTATTAATACTGAATAGGTTACGTCGAGACAGCGGTAAATTACCGTGGCCATTACCTGCTAATTTTTGGTGAGAGTGTCGCTGATTACCTTCCTTCTGATGAGGCAAAACAGTCTAGCATAGCTGCATTTTTACAAACCACTAAAGTTATCGAAACACTCTTGCCAAAAGATGCAACCTTTGAGCAAAAGCGTAATGCCACCCTACAAATATGGTCCATTGTGCATGGCTATATTGGTTTAATGCACCATGCTATTGCAGAAGAAGTTGATAGTGCTCATCGGTAAGGTTTAATGCTAGATACTGTTAGCCTAAATGTTGACGCGCTGCAAAAGCTTCATCAGTCAACTAACTGATAACGCGAAACAATCACGGTGCAAGAAATCAACTCTCAGCTCTGTCACTTAAAAATACTATTTCTGATGGCTTAGCTATAAACGCAACGGCTATTACCATTTGATTCAATAGTAAAAAGTGTTAAGTTTAGTATGCGTTGTTGATAGTATATTGATATTTCAACTAAATTTTCATACTACAAATATTGACTATAAAGAGTGCTCGATAGCCTGGGTGAATATTAACATGAAAACTTCAAATAAAATCATAAATTTAAACCAATGGCATACTAGCGGCGATTATTTTGATTTTCACGGCCAGCAAATTTTTTACCGAGTCAAAGGTGAAGGCGTGCCATTACTACTAATTCACGGGTATCCAACGGCAAGCTTCGACTGGGGTAAAGTGTGGCCTCAATTGAGTGAAACGTTTCATTGTATAACACTCGACATGCTTGGCTTTGGCTTTAGCGATAAACCCCAACAGAGTTATAGTATTTTCACTCAAGCTGATATTTATTGTGCATTAATTAAAAAGTTAGGGATTAAATATTGTCATATCATCAGCCATGATTATGGTGACACGGTTGCTCAAGAGTTGTTAGCTCGACAAAATGAAAAAACACTGCCTTTTAAGATCAAAACTTCGCATTTACTTAATGGCGGTATATTTCCTGAAACCCATCGCCCTGTGCTGATGCAAAAATTACTTTTAAGCCCTTTAGGCGGCTTACTTGTTAGATTGATGAGCAAAAAAACATTAGCAAAGAATTTACAGAAAATATTTGGCCCTAATACCCTTCCAAGCACACAAGAAGTAACAGACTTTTGGTCGTTAATACGTTACAACAACGGCCATCTGGTGATGCACAAACTTATCTCTTATATTGTTGAAAGACGAGTCAATAGAGCAAGGTGGGTCGGTGCATTGCAACATACGAAAATCCCACTTCGCTTGACCAATGGCTTGTTTGACCCAATATCAGGTGCTCATTTAGTAACACGATACCAGCAACTTATTCCAAATGCTGATGTAATTTGCCTTAAAGACATTGGTCATTACCCACAAATTGAAGACCCTAATGGAGTTGTTGCTGCTCAATTAGACTTTATTACCCCTGAGGGAGTTAATCGGTTTTCAACGCAAGTTAAGTAACAATTCGATTTTTGTAAAAAAGAGGAATAACATCGCTGTTATTCCTCTTATCGTTGTGACTTATTTAGCGCACTTTATTTACCTATAAGTAACTAGCACTAAAGCAGAAGGCCCAGATACTTCCATATAAATTAGCTTGTTTGGCAAACTTCTAAGCAAAAGATTAATGACCTAAAGTTGACCACATGAAAATAATCACCTTAAAAATATGCTTTAGATAACACCTAATAGAGAAAAATTTATCTCTAATAAATTAAAGTACTTAAACTTATGTGGCTGCTTAAATTTGGCTAGTCTTTTACCAAAATTTTTGATTTCTTGCAGTCTACACGCCAATCTTCTGTGCCATGCATTACCAAGAATACTATTTCAATGGTTAATCCCTTACAACTAGAGAATTACTACGCCTTTTATCTGAAATATGAAAAACAGCTAAAAACCACCTGCCATCATATTATGGCATCAGTTAGCTTTTACTGGTTTTTAGTTTACTCAAAACATCTTCTAGCGCGATAATATCAGTGTTAATAATCATCGCACTTTGTTTAGAAGCTTCAGATAAAATTAACACTTCCTTGGTAGCATCTCCAACAATCACCATATTTCGATTAAGCTCTTCTGAGACTTGGCTTTGCTCCTCTGCTGCCGCAGCAATTTGAATGATATGCTGAGTAACTTCACTTATTTGCAGAACGGTTTCTTTCATTTTAACAAAAGCCGCATTAGATTTAGATGCTGCGACTTGAGCCTTTTCAGTACCTTGCTCAATAAGATTTACTGTCTTGGTCACTTCTTCCTGTAATGAAGAAATAACTTGTGATATTTCATCAACAGAATCCGCCGTTTTAGATGCTAGGGCTCTTACTTCATCTGCAACGACACTGAAACCTCGACCATGTTCACCAGCTCTAGCGGCTTCAATGGCAGCATTTAAAGCCAGTAAGTTGGTTTGATCAGCAATCGCACTAATAACGTCTAATATTTTTCTGATATCTTCACTACGCATTGACACTGCTTTTACTGCATCTGTAGCAGTTGCCATCTCGTTCGACAACGTGGTAATTTCAGTGGTGGCCAAGGAAACGTCAGATTCTGTGCCTTTAATTGAGTGACTTGCGGCGTCAGCATTGGTTGCAGCATTAGAGGCAGTAGTGGCAACTTCAGATGCTGTTGCTGACATCTCAGTAATGGCCGTAACAATGCTATTAACTTCCATCTCTTGAAGAGATATTTGTGCATGGGTTTGTTCAGCGTTGTGCTTACTTTCTTCACTTTGCTCAAGCACCATTTGCCCTGATTTTTTTGCTTGCTCTAATAAATCTCTAACGGTTTCTCTAAACTGGTTAAAGGCGACACTCAAGCTAATTAACTCAGCATGTGAATGCACCTGAAGCTCTTGCGTTAAGTCACCACCTTGACCAGCAAGCTCAGCCATTTTATCTGCTACAGCTTTCACTGGTTTAACAATACTTCGAGTAAAGAAGTTAACTAAAATTAAAGCAAAAATAGTAGAAACTAAGGCTAGCACAAGAAAGCTGATCAATATTTTATTAATAATTTCGGTAATATCATTAGAGATTTTAGCTACGGGTGACATAGCAATATTAATATCAATACCAACAATTAAATGCCATTCATTATCTGCAAGATTAATTTTAATAGGCCGAACAACGTACAATAAACCATCAATAACTATCGATTTATTTTGTCCAGAAATACTCAGCAACTCAGTACTGCTGTCGAGCGCTTCTTTAATTGGACGTGCCAAGCTATCTTCTTGTTCTGTAGCTGCCGCCAAAAACCCGTCCTGACTGACAATTAATACACTTGATTTACCACCATAAAGTGACGCTTTTAATTGTTGTGCTTTTTCTTGTAATATCGGTAAATTAAGATCGGATCCAACAACCCCCCTAAATTCTCCATTAGCAATTACAGGTACAACTAAACTCGTCATAAGTTCAGTATACCCAGGCCTAATTTCATATTTATAAGGGTTACTAATACAAGGCTTTAAACTTTCTTTTGAGCATAGATACCATTGTGCTGCGCGGTTGCCAAACTCATCTAACGTTTCATCGTATTTTTCTGCTGAGTCGTCAACGATTTGCTGAGATATTTTATTATCTTGCTCTCGAAAAAAATAAACTTCTAAACTACCTGAGTTAGTAACAGAGTGACTATAACCTGAAGTGAAATTTGCATCCTCACCGTCAAACTTATCAGCATCAAACTGTGCATACATTGAAGAAACTTTGCTATACGACAAGCTATTTTTCACCATAGCTTCAACCTGCCCGCGACTATAAGGCTCTGGCAATTTACCTTCAATACTCGCAGCAAGCTGGTTCGCTAACTTATGCGGGTAAACGTAATTTTCATTGAAAACACTCGAAATATCAGCAGCAATTGCACTAGATTTAGCAGCGACTGTTTGCTCAATTTGAGCTCTAACTTCAGTACTTACCCCTGAAACAATATCTTTTTCAGCATCATTTAAGGATATTGAACTCACTAAAATAAAACTTAGCGACATTAAAATCAACAAGCCTCCAACCACTAGCAGTAACTTCAGGGATAAGCTTTTCTTTTGTAATAACATTTATTAACCTCAAATAAGATCAGGTCTTAGTAAACAGACCATGACACTTCAATATGTAGAATTTAGCTTAAAAAACGATATAGATTAGCTTATTAAAATCCATAGCATCTTGTACTTCGTTTTTATTCCAGTCCTTCGTGAAAAAGGCGTTAAGCTCTGCGTTATCTTAATGGATTTAAGTACTTATATTATGTTGGGAACATATAACCTTTGTATTAGTTTGAAAGCCACACTGCATTCCTAAAAATACGTCTTGAACGAGTTATATTAAATAACGCTGAAACACGTTATAAAGTATTATAGCTATATATCATAAACATAACTAACCATAGTTAGATAAAGTCATTCTCGCCATATAAATTATGGCTTTGTTTATCCTAAATAACGAAAAATATTCAGAGCCAACTGAGTGCTGTTTTATGCGGCATAAAAAGGGGAATAACATCGCTGTTATTGCCCTTATGTAACAGCAATTAATTGAATCGATTCGTGATTTTTAGAGACTATATAGATGGTATGTTGACATTAAAAATAAAGGATTTATTCCAATACAACAATATCTTTTTCTTGTTGGCTAGGAGTCGTAAATAAACGTTGGCTACCATCAGCACTAACATCAATTATTTTATCAAATATGGTCGGCAATATACTGAGGTATGTTGCCTGCTTTCCTTTCATATCAACCTGCCATAATTCTTTGCTCTTTGTTCCGTTATCAGCTTCATCATTTAGTTGAAATAGCACTCCATCACCAATAGAGACTGAGGCAACAATCTTCTGATCATCACTTGCTTTATAAAGAACAAGCTCATTATTTTTTATGACTTTTACAATGCTGTTATCTTTAATAATAACAAGTTCGTCTTCTACTAAATGAGCATAGTTGATATTCCCACTTGTTATTGGCGTTAACTTATTAGTGTCTAAATTATATTTAGTAATAGTAATTCCTGTGTCACTTCTATAATCAACTAACAAGGCATTCTCCTTTTGATACCAAGCATAAACATATGAAATATCTATTGATTTCTCTAGGAAGTGATTTTTTTTAGTCAATGGGTCAATAAACAATAATTCCGAGCCTAAATTTATTAAAACGGTTTTGCCATCATTTGACCACAGTGGTGCGCTATCTATGCTTTGCCGATTTTTATTAGCAAAAAGTAATTCAGTTGTTCCCGCATGATAGAGATAGACTTGTTGATACCCAGCATTCTCAGATAAATAAACAATGCCAGTACCGTCAGGCGAAATATCTGCACTTGAGTCTATTGCATTTGAGTTTGCTACTGTTGTTACCTCGTTATTGTCATTGACCGACTGAAGTAAAAGATCAACATCTGTCATCGATAGAACCAAGGCTATTTTATCTCCTTGACTGTTAAAACTTGGACTCTCTATATCTCTAAAATTTAACCAATCAATGACTTGTACATCACCTTTCAAACTAAGAAGTTTTAGCGCTCTTAGGTCGGTAAGCAAGAGATACTCGCCTAATGGGTGCCAGTTTATTTGTGTATAAACGGGCAAATTAGCTATTAAGGGCATCAGTGACTTATCTTTAAGATCAAGTAACTTAATATCAGTTTGAAAACTTTGTCCGTATCCTGACAATGCCAGAATGTTGTTATCAGGAGATAAGCTCATATCATAAGGCATAAAGCTATTATTTTGTTGCCAAATCAAATGAGCAGTCTTTGTCATCAGATCAACAGAGTGTATTGTAGCTTTTGTTGAGACTAAATCTTCATTTGGATAAGACAGGTAATACAGGTGATTGTTCTTCCCCCATTGTATTGAACCTATATGCTTATTACTTTGAAAGCGATAGATAACGTTTGCACTAAACGGCTTAGACAGCGACTTCGGCAGATCAAAATATCCTAGTTCAAAACCACTGTTTACTCTACTAATATATGCTATTGCTTTGCCATCGCTTGACCAAGTTAGCGATAGGAATTCTTGGCTATCCTTACTCAGTCGATATTCCTTTTTTGTGGTCAAATGCTTTATCCACAAGTGTGTTTGATGTCCATTGTCTGTTCGAATAAATACAACAGTATCGCTCATAGGGGAAAGTTTAGGTTGATACTCAAAAGATTGTGTTGAAGTGATGGGAGTCAGCTCACTAAATTGCGTTTTAGCAGCTGAGGGGCTGTATGCTTTCCACATGATACAGCCTAGCAAAACAAAGCTGATAGAGTAGATGCATTGATAAAACCTACTTTTTGCGCTTTTATTAACAACTCGCTTATCTTTTGAAAAGATGTTCGTAATCGCTAAACGGTTTTCTGAGCCGCTTAATTGAAATTTTTTTAAAGACGGATCAGTAAGTTGTTCGACTTCAAGCTTTAGGCTATAACCACGTTTTGCGTGCGTATGAATAATAGACTGTTTTTTTGCATCATCGCCTAATGCTTTTCTTAATTGCGCAATACAACGAAGAACTGAACCGGAACTAAATAAGCTATTTGGCCAAAGCGCTTTAAATAGCTCTTGTTGGCTCACGACCTCACCTTGATGTAGAGCTAAATGATGAAGAACATCCATAACTTTGGGTTCTAATAATATTGTACGACCCAAAATATCCAGTTGATTACGTTTCACATCAACATGATATTCACCAATTTTAAATTTCTCCAACACTTACTTCCTTTTTGCAGCGAAAAGAACAGAACATATCCTATTGATTTAATTGAACATCATATTTTAATCATAAAAAAATATCATCGTCATCATCGCCTATATTTTTTATTAAGGTATAAGTAGTGGCAATAATTTTTTGCATTTTATCAGGTAAAAGTTCGTACAAAAACTATTTAATTTTTCAATAAATTTGACCTAAAAATACAGATTACCAATACAATAATAAGGCTAATAAAACGATGCTTAAATATCATATTAAAGTAACACTGCTCATCATAGTATTCTTCACAGCAACTATGGCTGAAGCGATTGTGATTCGACACGACATTGACGATAAGGATTATCAAAAACTAGCAGAAAGATATAAAGACTCAATAACATATAATGATGGCTGCGTTGGTACAGTTATAGATCCCTCATGGGTACTCACCGCAGCGCACTGTGTTACTCCTAAAGAGCAACGCCCTCTTTTTATCGAACACTTAGGAAAAAAACACCCCGTTGAATTGATCAAAGTACATCCAAAAAACAACACCGAAACAAATGCTTATGATATGGCATTATTACGGTTAAAGTGGCCAATGAATAACTCGCGACCAGCGCTACTTTACCCTTTGTCTGATGAACAGGGTAAGCAAGTTACTTTCGTTGGTAATGGCAATTTTGGTAACGGTATTAAAGGGATCACAAGTACAAAAGCTATACTCAGGGCCGCGACAAATATCATAACAGGGGCTAGCCCAAGCCAATTATCCTTCACATTTGACAAGCCTGAGCATGCTCTGAGATTAGAAGGTATAAGTGGTCCTCACGATAGTGGCGGACCGGCGTTTATTGAACAGGATGGCAAGCTTTATATTGCTGGTGTTAGCTCTTGGCAAGATAATCAAGGTATAGAGGGTATTTATGGTGTAACGGAATATTATGCCCGAGTGTCACCCCAACAGCAGTGGATTAAAAATATATTGCAAAAATATAAGGCCACTCCTGCTATGCAGCACGCATTATTAGTAGCGATTAAAACAGCTTCAGCCGACACGCTAACAAAACAATTCTCTCAACATCTCACATGGAAAAATAACACCAATTTAACCAGAGAACTGCTTATTCAACTTATTTATCAATTACCTTCTGAAAGATCACAAAAAGTCATCAATGCTGTACCTGAGTTAGCGACTTTAACCCTTAATAATATCAGTTTACCCAGTTACGTTATTGAGCAAGGAAATTGGCCGTTATTTGAAGCTTTAATAGATCTAGGCATCAATATTCATGAGAAGAATATTTATGGTGAATCCTTTTTAACGCAATTGTTAATGCCATACCCTCAAGCGTTAGCATTATCTCCATTACTCGATAAACTATTAGAAAATAACTTAGATATTAACGCCAGAGATGAACGAGGAAATACCGCCTTAGCTTTAGCCACCTATTTAGCTAATCGTGATAATAATTTGCAACGAGTGCAGTTATTGCTTGAGAAAAATGCGGATCCTAACATTGGTGATTTAGAAAATTACACCCCTTTAATGTACATAGCGAGTGTTGGGAACCGCGAGCTAGCAGCTTTGTTTTTAAAGTACGGTGCAAAAATTGATTTAAAAGATAGCACAGGAAAAAGTGCGCTAGATCACTTGAGAGAACATAATCGAAAGGTATTAACACCATTACTAACTAAAAATTAACTAAAATTTAATTAAAAAAGGGTAATAACATCGCTGTTATTACCCTTTATAAGTGATTGCATTGTAAACAACTAGTGGTTTTCAGAGAGCATATTGATGGTACATTCACTTTAGGACAAATTTTTCAAATAACAGCCGAACGAACATATTGGCCGTTCACAGCTCTATTTGGTTTTCGCTCTATAAAATTAATACCATCACTTTCTATCAAATAGCCAAACTTGTTTACCTTAAATCATTCAACATATATTTAGTAACGCTTACCGTGAATAAAGCTTTAATACCGGACAATTAAAGCCTCGTACATGAGGCTTTAAAAAGTACCACATATTATTCACTAGCACCTGAGTCAATTAGTAATTGAGTTATAACGTCATTATTATCATTTTTAGCCAGTTGAAGTGGGGTAACGCCGTTAATATCCTTTACATTAATATTTGGCTTGTTAGATGCTTTTAAAAGTAACTTCATCATTAACTCATCGCCCAAGTAAGCAGCGACATGGAAAATTGATAAACCTTCAGATGCAACAGCATTCACATCGGCTCCAGCTTTAATCAGTTTTCTTGCCATTTCAAGTTGATTTCCCCCTACAGCCGTATGAAGGAAAGTCATCCCTTCATTGGTGCTATAATTAGCGTTAATTAAAGGGATTAGCTCACTGAAAGCAGCAATATCACTATCTGAAATTGCTTTCATAAGCATATCTTCTTTTGTTAACTCTCTAAGTTCATCTTTTTTTGCAGATCATAAACTTGGACTGCTAATTCTTGATTTTCATAGTGTAACCAAATGCTTGAAGCGATTAAGCAAAATACAGCTATGATTATAATTTTTTTAAAAATTTTTAGCCTCCGCTATTCAACTGGTTCCACCAATTATCTTTGCCTTCATTTATTGACTTCTGAAGGAATGAATTTGGCGTAGAATAATATTTTGAATACTTAGATCGAATTAAATTTAAATATTTCAATGCATCAGCTTTACTTAAGCGAATATTCTTCCCTTTTCCATACAGTTTTTCGAAATCATCTTTTAGCTTTGAATCTAGCACTACTTCTTTTAATGATAATGCCAAAATACTGCGTCCTTTTAATATTCAATTCCCAACAAAAGCATAATTGCTATTCTAAAAATCAAACTAACAATTATTTATTCTTCTGTAAAACATGATGTTACTCAAAGTAAGTTGTTTTTGATGTGACGCAACAAAAAGCCAAGGCTAGCGAGGCTTTGGATTCAATATTAACTTTAAAAAATTAAATCTCTCCGCCAATCATTGTATGGAACTCAATAGCAACCCACATAAACTCCAAATAGCTTAAAACTACCCCTGCAATAAAGGCTAAAACCATTAAAAGAATAGACTTTTTAACAAATTTATATACATAGAGACTATAAACAATTGGCAAAGTTAATACGAGTATACTTAAGGTGTTGTACCAACCTTTTACTTGGTCAGCTCCAAAGACAAAAAACAAATCTAATACGCATAGCAAAAACAAGTAAGTTATGGCTATCGCTAAAAGCTTCAATATATGAAGCAGAGAACTTTTTGACATTAAGGATTACCCCTTTTACCCATTGTATTTTGAAGCATTTCAAGTTGGTTGTATCTTTTGATAACGTCAGTAACGAAATCTTGGCAGTTGTTTGTTACAAAATTATATCCATCATTTGGATAGTTTTTCTTAACATCTTTAACGGCACCCCGAACTAAATCATCATCATAACTTTCTGCGTCACATTGATACTTCCCTTTGTTTTTATTGTCATCAAAAACTCCACCTTTAGTGTAACCCCAATTATCACCAGTTCCATCTTCTGAAAAGATATGTTCGTGGAATACTGCTAAGTCCATTCCTGTTGCCCCACTTGTTTGAAAATCACCAGCAAATGAAAGAGGTCTAGTACAAATTTTTGCTAACCCCAGAGGGTCTACAAAACTAATAGGATTACCACCAACATACCCATAAGTATTTATCCCACCTGCTAAACCAATTGGATCTGACTGAATATAGCGCCCCAATTCAGGATCGTAATCCCTAAAGTAGTTGTAAACTAATTTAGCTTCTAGGTGCGATTGTTCCTGCATTTTCGTGAGGTTTAATTTTTTGATTTACAGGTGTTTAGGGAGGGTTTTGGCTGGTGAGTTAGCATATACATTTCCTTGTATCAGTTTAGTCTATATTTGCATTTTTTGTACTCAAGTTAAAGATAATTTATACTTAGGACAATATTCGCGAACATTCGGATTATCGATTAAATAAACCAAAATCGGTTGACTAATACATCCCTAATAGGTATATTTGATCTTAACAACGCCCGCTACTCCATTTATTGGAAGTCAGTGGGTTTTTTATTTCTAGGGACTGAAAAATAATAATTAATGCCATATCAACTATACAATAAGCCATATTGTGCTCCACGAGACTTGGTTACTCATATAGAGAATCAAGGGTTGACCATTCAAGATAAGGCAATGGCAGAAAGCTTATTGTCAGACATCAATTATTATCGCTTCAAAATTTACCTGAAACCGTTTTTCAATCAAGCCAATAATCAATTTCATGCAGGCACAACATTTGAAAATGGTGTTGAATTGTATCGATTTGACGATGAATTACGAGACATCTTATTTTCGTTTATTGGTAGAATAGAAATAAAGCTTAGATCTAAATTAGATCAAGTAGTAACTTGTCAAACACAAAATCCGTTTTGGTATTTAGATGATGCAAGCTTCGCTAATACAGGTGCAGTTTTTGGTTTAAGAAATATTTTAGCTTCTCAATTTCAAAATTCGAAAGATGACTTCTCTACTCACTTCAAACAAAACTATTACAACGACACTAACCCAAACTTTAAGCAGCTTCCGCCATTTTGGATGATTGGTGAACTAACAACATTTGGCAATGTTGTTAGTTTGTATAAGTCTATAGATAAGGGAATATTCAACGACCAGCCCAACCCGAATAAATTAGATGTTTTAGCAAGAGAATTTGGGGCAAGAAACCTTAAACAAATAAATGATTGGATTCGTGCGATTAAAGATGTTCGTAACCGTTGTGCCCATCATTCTAGAGTTTGGAATGCAAACTACAGGGAGCCAAGTGGTATCACTAACATGCTAAATATTGCCCCTGCGCACCCAAATAGATTATATCTATTCATAGCTCTATCACACAAAATAACCAAGTCACTAGGTATGGACTTTGACATTAAGACTTTAATGTCGGACCTATTCAATAAATATCCAGCGGCTAGCGCTAAAGCTAACTCAGCCGGATTTCCTAATAATTGGGAAACTGATCAATTCTGGTCATAAGTACATCACAATAAAGAAGAGTTTATTTTACTACTCACTTATCAACTATAAGTATAGAAATGATAGTAAATATAAACTCCTGCGAATTAATATCAGCTTAAGCAACTTATTGAGAGTCACGTTTATTCGAAAACGGATGCGTCTTCTCATGTACTTTTTTCAGATGCTTAATGCTAACAAGGGCATATAATTGAGTACTGCTTATATCTTCATGCCCCAACTGTTCTTGAACAACTCGAATATCAGCACCATTCTCCAACATGTGGGTTCCAGTCGCATATCTCAGGATGTGACATGCTCCATCTTCTGAAACACCAGATCTACGCACGTAATCTCCTACCAATTCAGTTAGCTTACTGCTAAGAATGCGTTTTCCTGTCATACCTAGAAACAATGCATCACCACTTTCAAATGTTGCTAATTCAGGTCTTACATTCTCAAGGTAGTCATTCAGTGCATCAATTGTTCTTTGCACAATTGGGATCGTTCTATCATAACTTCCTTTGCCTTTTCGAACTGTGACGGTTAACTTCTTAGCATCTACATGTCGAATATCTAAATTAGCCAATTCATTTCGTCTAATGCCTGAAGCATAAAACACTTCAATGATAGCTCTATCTCGAATACCAATCTTTCCCTTAACCAATGCTTGGTTAATAATTAATTCAACTTGCTCTTCATCAGGAACGAATTTTGGTAACCGTCTTCCTGTTCTGGGCAACGTAAACTTAGAAAAGTAGTTATCAGTGATAATATCGTAGTAAAACATTCGGTCTAAAAATGTTGTTAAGGCAATCAAACGTTGTGCCTGAGTAACAATCGACAAGGGTTCGTTATTTTTAGGTTTTCGATAGGCCGATACATATTTTCGATAATCTTCCATCACATATAAGTCAATGTCTTGAATACGTTCAATCCCCTGAGTCACTGCCCATCGGATAAACATTAAGACGAGGTTATTCTTCGTGTTAACGGTTGAATTGCTTTGACCTCTCGCCATACAGTCTTCGATGTAAAAAGCTAAACAGTCAGTTAATGTACTGAGTTTTTTAATTAATTCTTTCATATTAGTTCACCATATAACGATGTGATGAATTGAGTAACTGCTGCAACTCATCTTTCGGGTTAATTTCCTGGGTAATGAAGCTATTCGCATCAAAGCCGTTGGGGTATAACACCAGCATTACCGCGATGCGCTTTCTCTTAAGTAATTTTGCAATACGTCTAGCTTCAATTAACGTATTTTTTGTTGTCCCCATTGCTAAATAAATCGTTTTTATACCGTTATCCTTGAGTAACTTTGCATGTTGTTCATTGAAGTCACTACTCCCAATAGTAGAAATGGCATGAGTAAAACCATTGACCCACCAACTCAGTGCATCAATGGGGTTTTTACAGTAAATGAGTTGCTCATTATCTTTTAAAGCGGTGCAATTAAAAAAGCCGATACCATCAGAGTACCAATGTCTATGGTAAATTTTTCTAGGTTTAGACTCTGTTGTTATACGCCTTCCATAGCAGCTAACAATATGCCCTTGTTGGTTTAATAAAGGAAAGGTAACAGCACCATAGAACAGTTCATGCCCTGTAGATTTTAATAGCCCTAAACGCTGTAATGCGCCTCGGCTTATCTCCTCATCATTTTTAGATAACTTTTGTAATTCAAGCCCTAACTTTCTATTGGAGAAACCTAAATTAAAATGTTCGATAACCTTATCGCTGTATATTGCTCTATTTTTAAGAAACTCTATCGCATCAACAGATTGTAGTAATTCTTGATGATAAAACTTCATCGACACCTGAAGCATTGCATCATCACTAGACACCATGCTTAAACAGGCATCATCACTGGAAAGCGGATAGGCAATTCGCTCTCCAATGTTAATCTTTGGTGTGATTTCAGAGTTATGCATTACCGAAAGTTCTACATCAATTAAGCTTGATAGCGTTCATTGCGCATACCTACATTAGATAATGCACACGTTAAACGTTTATCAAACAACTGCCATTGAAAGGTATCCCATTCGCCAATATGCCGAGTAAGAAAAGGTAAATTCACCTCACATAAAGTTATACCGTATCGTTGAGCAATATAACTTGCCTCAGCAATATCAAAGCTAACACCTAGTACACTGGTAAAATAAACGATGGTTGATGTACCCAGTTGCTTTAACTCATCAATGGTCGTTTCTGACAAGCAGCTACCGAATTCACAAAAAGTATTTTTGTAGCCGTGTTCGTTAAAAGCAATCACATCAAGTGGTGAATCACATTTGATAGCGACATTATCAAGCGCTTCTAGCGTGAAGATAGGCTGATAAATAGGATTAAATACAGAGCCAATACTGTCACTTTCTGTTGGTATTATTTTAAGTCCAAATAGTTCAACCGTATTATCGTCATATGCCAAAGGCAAAGTAATACAGCCTTTGAATAACGAATGTTCAAAGACTGCGGTATCACAATAACCAATGCTATAGGTAGATAGGCTCAGTTCATCAATACCCAGCATTTTTACAAGGTAGGTTTTTATTCTTGGGCAATGTGCTAAACAATTACTATATTGTGCAACAAAACTGACAGGAACATTGCTAACGACAGAGTGACTATTTTCCACATGTGGATTTGAAAACGGTATTGAATGTTCAGTTGATACAGATAAATTATTCATCAGTATTTCCTCATTTAACGTTGTACTTATTAGTGTGAAACTTTAGTAACTTCTCTAAACTTGAGTTCGCGCACGTTATCGCATACCAATTCGGTTAAGCGACTTGATAGCAACGGCTCATCTAAGCTATTCGCCCATTCTTGTATAGGTGGATCAGATGTAATAAGTAGTGAAAGAGATGGCAGAACCGTTTCCAAGAGTGAAAACAACAAGTACATATCAACCAGCTCTAACTCATCTAAATGCCAGTTGCTAAGCATCAATAGATCTAGTTTTGATAGTTTTTCAAATAATTCAGTTAATTCATTATTTTTCTGTGCTAAGCGCAGTTCGAAAATTAATTGATTAAACTCAAGATGTTCTGTTGGATGCATTTGTTCTATCGCATGATTGGCAAAGCCACAACCAAACTTAATTTTGTCTTTTCCTACTGAGCCATGAATAACTAGATGTTGTCCTTTGGCTATCCAATTTAACGAAAGCAAATGTTCAACTTGACTACGCTTAATACTGGGTTGCTGCTTTAAATCAAAATCAGAAACCTCAGCACACGGATAAGGCAATTTGGCTTGGCGCTTAAGTCGCTCTACCTTTTGAATATCCTGATTTTCACTGACAATATCGAGCATAGAGAAGAAAAACTCATCTTTACTCATTGGCTCAAATGAGGGTGATGAACGAAGGCGAACATAAGCTCGCCCAAGCCCTCCCATGCGAACATCTTTGCTACGGGAAATTATCGC
>TARA_R110002012_G_scaffold134500_2_pt1 | contig 30387 bp, 17 predicted proteins | sample TARA_R110002012 | Tara Oceans TARA_R110002012 (sample SAMEA4396515) | marine metagenome | biome: Westerlies Biome; feature: [DCM] deep chlorophyll maximum layer (ENVO:01000326); material: water (ENVO:00002006), including particulate matter (ENVO:01000060) such as... | depth 40 m | reverse complement strand
AAGGCCCACCATACATAAATAGAGAACCCGTGCGTGTAGGCGAGGCTGGCGTACGCCACAAATACGGCACCACTGTAGCCCGAAACGTGATGCGAAATGCCCGATAGCCACCAGGGCAGCTGGCCACTGGCCACGAAATAGTCTTCGGCTGTTTTGTTCCTGGCCATCGACCACAGGCCAATGACCAGCATAAGCACGAAGAATAGGCCAATTACGATAAAGTCAGGAGTGCTTAGTTGCAAAGTAGCGGTTGATTAGGGTGAAAGGATTCTGTTGTCATTAACCTCTCGCTTTATTCATTACTTCCGCCAGGGTCACCTTGCTGCCACCACGTCGTTTGCTCTCATCGGCGGCTTCCATAAAGGCGTATATCTCCAGGGTTTCCTCCGGGCTAACCGGTGCTTTTCCTGTTTTGAAGAACTTGATGACCTCCACCAGCAAGGGTCGGTATCCGTCGTAAGGCCCAACCGGCGCAATGCCATTTTCGCCGAAGACGGTGCCACCGTAACCAGTTTTTTCTTTGCGCATCCCTCTGAATGTTCCAATCCGGTTGTCGTTCCATACACCAACCACCATGTCGGTGTCGGGTGTTTGCGTCCTGGTCACTTCTTTGCAGCCTGCTCCCATCACGGTAAAAAGCGATTCCACTCCATGAATACCATACCAGAAAAAGTCGGGATGATGAGGCTCCAAATGTGCCGGACTGTAAGTGTCTGCCCCTTGTACCTTGCCCACGAGCTTCCCTTCTCTGGCCTCATTGGCGTCCTTCATATAACGAAGTGAGGAGGCAGAGAAGATGGGAACTCCGGCTGCTTCCGCTTCTTTGTAAATGGTGAGGCAATCTTTAAGCGAGGCTGCCACTGGCTTGTCAACGAACATGGGCTTTTTCGCCTTGATTACTTGCCTGGCCTGCTCAAGGTGAAGCCTCCCATCATTTGTTTCAAGGAGAATGACGTCGGTTTTTTCGAGTAGCTCTTTGATGGAGCTGGTGATTTCTACGCCCAGCTTTTTCACATCTTCAATGTATCCTGGAATGCGGCTCACACTCGATTCAATATCGGCGCTGCCATGGGGGTAAGCTGCCACTACCCGGTAACCAGCCAGGTCAGCGGCCACCTCCGGGTCGTTGAGTAGTTTGGTAAAAGCCACGCTATGCGAGGTGTCGAGGCCGATAATACCAACCCGCACTGGCTTTGTTTGGTCGGGACTAAAGGCTACAGCCTCGTTGGCTAAAATGCCAAAACCAACGCCGGCCACGGCTGATTTCTTTAAAAATGTTCTTCTATTGAGGGGTGTCATAAAAAGGAAGTCTTTCGTGAAAGTTAAACTTTTGGTTCCCAGCCCGGCTCATAGCTGCGTTTCCACAGGGCCATGGCTTCATCGGCACCAATCACATTTCCGTTCTCAGGATTGCAGTTCAATGACCGGCCCACCCTTTGGGAAATATTGCCGAGGTGGCAGAGTAACACACTTTTTCTGGAATCTTTGTAATCTGAAACGGGCGTTTTACCTTCTTTGATGGATTTGTAGAAGTCGGCAATATGATCAGCATCCAGGTCGAAGCCCGGCCCTGTGGCATCCAGTGGTTTGCCTGTGGTTTCGGCACTCGCTCTTTTTACAAGCTTGTCCTGGTTGTCATACACCACGTAGCTGTTGCCGTCAATCACCAAAGTTCCATTTTCTCCATGAAAGGAAACACCGGCGGATTCACCTTCGAGCTTGTGGCCGTTGCAGCTTCTCCCTTCCCAGGAGATTGTTTTGTTGCCAGCGAAGTCCCACAGTGTCATCTGTGTGTCGGGTGTTTGCCAGTCGTCTTTGTAGGCATACCGGCCGCCTTGTGAGCTAACCTTTGTTGGAAATTCCACGCCAAGCCCCAGGCGGCACAAATCGACGAAGTGCGTGCCGTTGTTGAGCAGCTCGCCGGTGCCCCAATGCCAGAACCAATGCCAGTTGTAGTGAATGAGGTTGTCTTTATAGGGCATTCGTGGTGCCGGGCCCTGCCACATGTCGTAGTCGAGGCCGGTGGGAATCGGGGCTACTTTGCCATAGCCAATAGAAGCACGGGTGTTGGCATACCAGCCTTTGGCCAGGTACACATTGCCAATGATACCGTTTTTGAGCTCTCCAAGTGCTTCAGCCACAAAAGGCCACGAACGGCGCTGGTTGCCCATTTTCACAACCTTACCATATTTCATCGAAGCCGAAGCGACCATTTCTCCCTCATAAGGGTTGTGGCTTCCGGGCTTTTCTACGTAAACATTTTTCCCCGCACTTAGTGCCAGTAGTGAGGCTGGTGCATGCCAGTGGTCGGGCGCTGCGATGACCAGCGCATCCACCCCTTTATCATCGAGTATTTTGCGAAAATCTTTGACAGCTTTGGGGGCTTTCTTCTGGCCAGCGTTTGCTACGGCTTTCAGCCCATTGGCCATGGCATTGTCGTCCACATCGCAGATGTAGGCGACTTCTATCCCTGGTGTTTTGGTGAACCCCGTCGCCAGTGCAGAGCCTCGTGAGTTGACACCCATAATGCCAACCACCAGCTTGTCGCTGGCTGGTGTACTAAAGGCGTTGTAGCCATTACTGCCCAGCAAGCCAATGCCAACACTGGCTGCCGTGGTTTTTTTCAGGAAGTCTCTTCTGTTCTGATTTGCTGACATAATATTGTAGTATTAGTAGATGTCAACAATATACTGAAAAGGTCATCCAAAATCATGGCCGTTTATCAAGCAGTTGACCATGCAAAGCAGGCTTAGGTGCCCTTTTGTTTTACTTCATAGCCCTTCCATCCATAATAGAACAGGTAGATGTAACAAACGACAGGAAGCAGGAAGGACATTTGTATGCCAAACTCATCGGCCAAAAGCCCTTGAACCGGTGGCACCACAGCGCCACCCAGCACTGCCATTACAAGCAGCGAAGAGCCCTGACTGGTGTATCGACCTAAGTCTTTGATGGCAAGAGTAAAGATATTCGACCACATGATAGAGTTGAAAAGGCCAATGAACAGCAACACCCACATAGATATGGCCCCATTCATGAACACAGCAATCAGCAGCAACACAATCGCTGACAAAGAGAAAGCAGCCAGCACTTTGTTAGGATGTGCACCGAAGATCATGAAGATAACATAGTTCAGTGCCAGGCCAATTAGATAGGGTAACGAGTCCATGAAGTCGACCCCAGCGATGAGTGAAACAATGGCGTAGCCGGCAACACCTAATGCAAACATGCCCACTAGTTTCTTACCGGCCGTAGATTTGTCGCTCATCATAATAGCCCCCATGAAGCGACCAATCATGGCCCCGCCCCAATAGAAGGAAAGCAATTTGCTGGCAGCCCCTTCTTCCAGCCCAGTAATGTTTTCAAGCCCCATAAAGTTGATGAGCAGACTACCAATAGCTACCTCAGCACCCACATAGGCAAAAATGGCAAAGATGCCTCCTCTCAAATGACTGAAGCCAAGTACTTTTGCTCCCTTTTCGATCACATCTTCATTGGCAAATTTTGGCAGTTTGATAAAGAAGATAACCACAGCCAGGAGCCAGAAAAGACTGGCCAATACGATGTAAGGAATTTTCACTGCCACTTCACCTGCAGAGGCATCGGTTACAAAGTACTGAAAGATGAAGAAGCCCCCAATGACCGGCGCAATGGTTGTTCCGAATGAGTTGAACCCTTGTGCCAGGTTTAGGCGGCTGCTGGCGGATTCTGGCCTGCCAAGCAAGGCGACATATGGGTTGGCGGCAATTTGCAGCATAGTGAGGCCCAAACCCAGACAAAATAAGGCGCCGAGGAATAAACCGTACTGTAGAAATATGGCTGCCGGATAGAAAAGAAAACAGCCAGCACCAGCCACAACCAGCCCGATAATGATTCCATTTTTATATCCAATGCGGTTGATAGGGTCGCCAAATCGCACCGAAAACAGAAAGTAAAACAAAGCTCCGAGAAAGTAGGCGCCGAAGAAGGCAAACTGCACAAGTGTTGCCTGGAAGATGGTGAGTGTGAATACCCCCCGCAGATAAGGAATCAGGATATCATTAAGGCAGGTGATAAAACCCCACATGAAGAATAGTGAGAAGAGCGAAATTTGAGCCTGAAGCTGGCCGCCGGAGGGTGCTCCCTGAGATGTGCCTGAAGTAGAATTTACGGAGATTGAAGCCACTATGGTAGTTTGTTAGGTGTTGCAAAAGTGGGCTAATATACTGTTTTGCTGAGAAGATTATCAAATGTACATAAGCTGAATTTGAATCGCAGTTAAGTCGGGGGGCATATCAGTAGCTCTGTCGCCCCCGCACTTTTAAAATTGATATTTTTTTGGTAAATTATCCAATCCATTAATCACCCTGGAGACATTTTGACCCAACCTAAATACATAGTTGCTGCTTGTCTGCTTGCGCTAAGCTTTAATGTCCGGGCAATTATTGCTCCCGACAGCTTGAGAATGGACTTGATTAATAAGCTAACGATCGAGACTGATAGTCAGAAGCGAGTAGACTTGATGAATGAGCTATCTTACAATTATTTTGACTTCAACGATACGGTTGCAATCTCTTATGCGCAGCAAGCACTGGCGCTTGGCAAAAAGATAAATTACTCATCAGGAGTTAAATATTCCACTCTGCTTGTCGGTCTTGGGTTCTATGGAGGAGGGAGGTACGATTCAGCAATTGTTAAGTTTGATGAATCGTTGGCCATTGAAGATGCCGGTAGCCGGGAGAATGACGTTTATGCAATGGCGTTAATTGGGGAGTGCCTGACTGCAACCGCAAAATATTCTGAGTCGAGACGTGTTTTTCAACAAACTCTTCCTCTGGCTAAAGAAACTAACTCCTATTGGCTGCCAAGGGTTTACCTTGGAATGGCCAGAATTGCTATAAACCAGTGGCGAAATGAGGAAGGCATCGTCTATCTGGACAGTGCCGACAGGCTAATTGATTCGTCGCAAATTGACTATCGTCGCCTGGAGCTATTGGCACTTTTCGGAGAGGTATACAGCAACGTGCTACAATTTGATAAGTCGCAGGCTGCGCTAAATGAAATGTGCTCCATTGCAGAGTTGTTAAAAGACAGGTACCACCGTATAAAATGCGATTTGCAGCACGCTGAATTCTACCACCAACGTGGAAACTTTCTAGAGGCTTTGGAAAGGATCCGAAGCGCTATGGAAATTACTAAAGCCTACTACTATCCGGCACAGCAAGCAAAAATTTATTTCCAGGCTGGAGATGTTTATATAAATCTGGGTGAGTTTGACCTTTCGCTTGAGTATTTTTTCAAAGCACTGGAAATTAGTGAGGCTATCGGGCTCGAAGCAGAAACGGCCATGATCTATGCGAAAATTGCGTGGGTCTTCAAGGAAGAAAGAAAACTTGATCTTGCAATGGAGTACGCCAGGCGGTCGATGGAGCTAAATGAAAAATTGGGTAGTGCCTATGGCATCTCGTATGTGCAAAACACGATTGGTCTTGTCTATTTTCTCCAGGAAAAATACAGGGAGTCAATCAGGGAGTTTCAGAAATCGCTAAAAATAAGAAGAGAGATTAACCACACCAGAGGTGTGGTGGCTACAATATTTAATGAAGCGCTTGCTTTAGAAAAACTTGGTGAAAATGAAAAAGCGCTGGGCCAACTAATGGTGGCTATCGAGCAAGCCAAACCGATAAAAAATTCGCTCAGTTTTGCCTATCTCTACAGAGGGGCGGCACAGTTGCTGATGAAATTGAAAAGATACAATGAGGCGGAAGACTTCTTGGACAAAGCGCTCGAATTGGACAGTAAGGTCTTTTCAAAACTTTCTCTGCGAAACACCTATCATATGTACTCTTTGCTCCACGAAGCAAAGGGCAATTTCAAATTGGCGCTGGATTACGGAAAGAAATATCAAGTGCTTGATGATAGTATTTTTACAGACAAAAGTACGGCCAAAATAGCGGAATTGCAGGCGACATATGATCTCAGGCAAAAAGAAAACGAGATTGAAGCTTTGAAAAAGCAAAGGGTGTTACAAGAAAACCTTTTGCAGCTTCGCAATGCAGAAATCAGAGATCAGAAGTTGCAGATTTATATTGCAATCTTTTTCCTTTTTGTTGTTTCCGTGTTTGTAGCAATTATGATATTCCTATACCGGAAGCTCAATCAAACGCAAACCAATCTTGCCCTGGTCAATAGCCAGTTGAAAGAGGCAAACCTTACCGTGTCGGATGCCAATGACAATCTGGAACAAAAAGTAAATGAGCGTACGAGTCAGCTTCGGCAAGCGTACGCTGAGCTCGACACCTTTTTTTACAGATCATCGCATGATTTCAGAAGGCCACTTACAACGCTGATGGGCCTGGCCGATGTTGCCAAAATTACTGTCAAAGACGAGCAAGCCATCGAATTGTTCAAAATGGTGAGGGTGACTGCCGAGAACCTGGACAAGATGCTGTATAAGTTGCAGTCCATATCTGACATAGGAGCTATGGAGTTGTCCTATAAAAATGTGATTGTGCGGGATCTTGTTGAAAACTGCCTCGAAAAACATGCGCAAGAAATAGAGGATTTGGGTGTTGATGTCATCCTGAATGTTCAGGTGGAAGGGGCTATTACCACGTATCCCGTACTTGTTTCAATCATTATGGACAACCTTATTGAGAATGCCTTGAATTTCTCCAGCAGATCGGAACCATATGTAAAAGTCAATGCTTACCTGAAGGGAGACAGCCTGGTGATTGAAGTGGAAGACAATGGCCATGGAATTCCCGACGACCATAAAATGAACATTTTTGCTATGTATTTCAAAGCGACTGAGAAGTCGAAAGGGAATGGCCTTGGCCTCTATATCGTTTCGAAGGCCGCTGAAAAGCTGTCTGCCACGGTGCGTGTAGAAACAGCTTATGACAAAGGGAGCAGGTTTATCGTCGAAATTCCGGACTGTGTGGACTCCGGGCAGGCAGTGTCAGCTTGAATGATCTGATGGCCCATGTTGCGTGGCGGCCTGTCGCAGCAATACACTACTTTTTTGATCTATAGGCAAATAGTAATTACCTTTCCGCCAAATAACTCGAATAATGTACGAAATACTTCTTTTTACTCACTCCTGGCTTCGTTGGGTCACCCTTATTCTTTTTGCTGTCGTGCTTTTTAACTCCCTTGGCGGAATGAATGGAGGCAAGGAATACTTAAAAAAGGACAAGACACTGACGACCTCCTTGATAGGAACGCTTCACCTTCAGCTGCTGATTGGGTTGCTGCTTTATTTCGTATATAGCCCCATCACTACTACAGCAATGGATAATATGAAGATCGCCATGAAAGTGGGTGCTGTGAGATATTGGGCTGTTGAACATATCTCAATAATGATAGTGGCCGTGATCGTCGCCCAAATTGGAAGTATCCGGGTGAAGAAAACTTCTGTTGATAAGAAGAAATTCAAGCTTCAGGCAATATTTTTCGGCATCGCATTGATACTGATTCTTTCAAGAATCCCCTGGTCAGAATCAGCTCGGTTGTTCAGGTTCTAAGCTTGGGTTCCACTTCCTTTGATGAAACTCGAATGTTATAAGAAATGAAGTTTAAAGGAGCGTTGCTGATTTTGTTTGCATGCGCTGTATTGCATTCGTGTACCACCAGAAGCTCATTGCCCGAAAATCTTCAGGCACTTCAGAAATTTGACGTCATTATAAAAAATGGTTTGGTGGTGGACGGTTCAGGCAAGCCCGGGTATCCAGCGTCAATCATCATTCAAGCCGACACAATTGCTTTTATTGGTCAGCTGGACTCCACCAGAACTGCCACGCTTGAGATAGATGCCAACGGTAAGGTGGTTACGCCTGGCTTTATCGATGCTCACGCACATGGCGACCCCATCAAAACACCTCAGTTTTACAACTTTGTTGCCCAGGGGGTTACTACCATTTGCCTGGGGCAGGATGGGTCAAGTGATTCAGAGGGTGAGTTTGGCGCATGGCAGGCTTCTGTCGATAGCGTTGGGCCGGCACTTAATATTGCTCCGTTCACTGGTCATGGTTCATTGCGAATGGCGATAGAAACACCGTTTGACGAGGTGATAAGTGAGGAGGACATGGCGATGATGGCTACTGAACTGGATCATCAGCTTCAATTGGGTAGCTTCGGCCTGACCATGGGGCTGGAGTATGTGCCAGGCAGATACTCAGGAGAAAAGGAATTGCAGGCGCTGGCAAAAATAGTGGGCAGCTACCAGGGTGTGTTAATGGCACACATTCGCAACGAAGACAACGACAAGCTGGAGGACTCGTTAGATGAGTTTTTGAGCCTGGGCCAATGGGCTCCTGTGCACGTGTCCCACCTCAAGTCTGTATACGGCGAGGGGGCCAAGAGAGCCCTGGAAATTACTTCCATTCTTGCGAAGTATGAATTGCTTGGCTACAGGGTAAGCGCTGATGTCTATCCCTACATGGCCAGCTTCACAGGCATCGGTATTGTGTTCCCCGACTGGGCTATTCCTCCGGCCAATTTCAACAAGGTTAAAAAGACGAGAAGGGGTGAATTGGAGGAGTTTCTGCGAAATAAGATTGCTCAAAGAAATGGGCCGGCTGCGACCCTCTTCGGCACAGCTCCCTATGCAGGAAAAACGCTGGCCGACCTTGAAAAAGAGCTCGACAAACCGTTTGAAGACATACTGATTGATGATATTGGGCCGAGGGGAGCAAGTGCGGCTTATTTTGTGATGAACGATTCGCTCCAGGTGGCTTTGATGAAAAGCGACTATGTGGTGGTGTCGTCCGACGGCAGCCCTGGCATGAGACACCCGAGAGGCTATGGCAGCTTTGGTAAAATGATTGAGACTTACACTGTGAAAGGTGATTATTTTACGCTTGAACAAATCGTTCATAAAATGAGCGGACAAACCGCTGAAGTAATCGGGCTGAAAGACAGAGGGCTACTGAAGGTGGGCTACAAAGCTGACGTCGCAATTTTCGATCCGGCTAACGTCAAGGTAAAGGCCGACTTCCAGCATCCGCACCACCTCACTGAGGGTGTCGATTTTGTTTTGGTCAATGGTAAGCTGGCGAGAAGCAATGGAGAGTTTGCGGAAGAACGAACCGGAAAACTACTAAGGAGGGAGTAGCCGGAAAAGCTGTTCACTGGCTTTGCCGGAGAGTGGTTTCGTCGCTACTAATTCCCCTTTTTTGTAGTGTCGGCCTCAAACTCGAAAAATTCATCCTTCTTTAACTGTAAAGTGCCAGGCTTTTTTGCCGGATCCTTCCTGATTTCCTCAAGCAGAACCTTGCCTTCTTCTTTAATGTTTTCAATCAGACTTTTTGCGGCGCTGCGGGCGTCATAACTTACCCGATAGTCGTCAGTTGTGCCAGCGATCTTCACGTGGGCGTAAATGTTCCCCCTTTCGTCTTCTTCTATAGCACCAAAGCTTTCATCATTGTCACGCCGGCGTTGCCTGTTGAATAAAGGAACCTTCAGGCGGTAGTCGATTTGCTGATCGAAAGTGTGGGTGCCGCTAAGGGTGATATTGGATACATTAGATTTGATATCCATGCTGGGAATCAGGATTCTCCTGTTTTCGATAAGGAACTGGTTGGTGATTTCACCGAAGGTTAAATGGCCCAGCTTGTCTTCTCTTACAAGCCTGGAGAGTTCCTGCATTGGCTCGAAGTTGATGAGTTCTCCGTTGACGCCACGGGCATTTATCCGAGCCCTGAAAAGGTCTGGGAGGAAACTAAGGTTGTTACGCACACCCATGTCTACATCAAAGTCGGCAAAGAGCTGTCCTTTAATGTGCTTGCTTTGCATCCAGCTTTGTCCGAAGTCATGAAAAACATAGAAGACGCTGTCGATGTAGAGGTTTTTCACTTCTCCTGAGAAGTAGGTAAGGAGCGTGTCGCCGGGCTGATCCGACAAGTTGCCGGTGAGCTTGATATCGCCTCCCATGGTGGAGAAATCAAGTTTTTTAACATATACCTGACGGTTTTGAATAAGCACTTCGGCATTTACATTTTTGCCAGTAAAACGGTCAAAAACAACTGTTTCAGCCTCTGCCGTTAGTTTCACACGCAACCTTGGACTTACTGTAAGAGAGTAAGCGCCGTCTTCTCCGTTGGTGGTATTTTTATTGGCTAGCAATTCGTTAAGGTCGAGCCTGTTGGCGGACACCTTCCCTTCTACCAACAGAAGGTTGTTTTTGCCCTCGTAGAAAAAATGAAAGTTTCGTAGCAGCCCATTAATTCTCAGATCACTGTTTCCCAGCTTGCCGGTAGTTTCTGTAAAAGCAACATCACGGTCGTTGAATAGTAAAATTCCACTCCACTCCCGGAATAACAGCGGGTAACTTTGCCATGAAAAAGTAGCATCCTGGATAGTTGTTTCTCCATCTATCAGCCAATCGCCTGTTGCTTTTTCATCCAGCCTTCCCTCAAAGCCAAGCAGGTAGCTCAGCGTGCCGCTTTCGCTTTTGATACCCCACTCGGGTACAATTTTCTCAAACTGTGCCAGCGTCATATTGCCCTCCAGCTCAGCCCTGGTGTGCATGGTGGCCATATTGGTGATGGTAGCATTGCCTTTCAGTGGAAAGCTGTTCATCGTGCCTGACAGGTTTTTCAATTGGAGGCTCGTGCCTTCCGACTGAAGGTTCGTTGTCAGCCGACCATCCAAACTAAAGTCCGAAAAGGCTAGCGGGCGACTAGGGTAAAGGAACCGGACATGCTGTCCGCTAAAGTCCGTGACCAGGGTGGGCTTCCCATTTTGCTTTGTATAGCTTCCTGTGAATGTCGCTTCGCCTTCTAAATCGTAACTGGCCCAGTCAGCTGGCCATCCGGCAGGTATATTGCTAAGTAGATCTGCCAGTGATTTTGTGTTGCCAGCCCACTCCAGAAGCAGGTCGTCTGGGCTTGATGACGACAGCGTGCCGGTCAGGTTATGGCTGGCCTCCTTTAGCTCCCAAGCCTTGATTTCGGCCAAATGCCCCTTGTCGATCCTCACTCCCAGAAGTTCTATTTCCAGCAATCTTCCCTCCAGGTAGGGAAAGCCCTGATAAACCGTTTTCAGATTGGTGCCTTTCCAATGTCCCGAGAAAAGCTGAGGGCTATTGATGGATTGGATATCGAAGTGCGCCTGGCTGAACTCCCAATAGCTTAGTAGCTCCGCAGGTATGTCTTCGTAGCGGATTTTGCTGTTGGAAATTCTCACCTTACCAATCGTTAGCTGAGGCGACTCCTCATCCACCACCTTCTTTTTAAACACGTCGAAATTTCTGATTCCATTTTCATCTATCAGCAGGTTGATCTCGGCTTTGTCCACATTGAGCTGACGAATGTGGTAATTTTTATCAAGGAAGTTCCAAAGGTGAAAACTGAACGATAATCGCCCAATGCTTACCAATGGGCTTTCGGGTGTGCCCGCTTCAACTTTTTGCAAGACAATCGATATGTTGGGGAAACTGTCCCAATACGAAATGTCTATGTGGCCCACCTTTACCGGCGTGGTGAGTCTCTCGTTCACATTGTCCAGAAAGTATTGAATAAACTCATCACGGTTGATTTGAATGTACAGCAGGCAAGCCAATAGCGTGGCAGTGACAAAAGCAATTACTCCGGTAAGTATCAGTGCGGCTAGCCTTGGAATTTTCACAGGATAAAATTAAACAAATCAAAGGCGTTTCTACGATACAACGCTGACGATATAAATTTTATGACAGAAGAAATATTTTTTATTAACCTATTTGCAAAAATACAAAAGGGTACTACATTTGCACTCCCTAACCGGGAAGCAGGTTGTGAAAACAGCAGGCTTTTTTGAAAAGGGGCTCATAGCTCAGCTGGTTCAGAGCACCTGCCTTACAAGCAGGGGGTCCAAGGTTCGAATCCTTGTGGGCCCACAAAAGTCACTCAGAAATGGGTGACTTTTTTTATTTTCACCCATGACCTGCCACTTTTGGATCAAACGGAAAACCGAATCAAGCGGAAAATCTGGGACAGGCTTGCTATTTAACGACGGGCCGCCGCCGCTTATGGCGGATCAAGCGGAAAATCTGGGGAGTAAGACGCTGAAATAACGTTGTACCATTTGGCGAACGATAGACAATAAAGAAGCAAAACTGGTTCAATGCGTCTCGCCCGGCCGGGTTAGGCTTGGACCTTTTGCTTCTTTATGTAATGAGAAGATACTCTTGCAAAAAAAAACAATCCCCAGAAATATTGCTTGATCCTCTAAAACTCAAATTTACTATCTTAGGCGCTGCTGAGAGATTCTTCAGAATGACTCAATCGACCGACTGCCTTTATTATATGTTAAAGAAAGCTCACTTCTTAGCACTGTTGCTGCTTAGCTGCACTATCGCCAATGCACAGGAATCGCTTCCTGAAGTGATCAGTCAGATAGACACCATTCAAAACCCCGGAGATAAACTGAAGCTTATTAAACTTGGAGAAAACCTACTCCAGAAGGAGGGGGACGACTCCGTTAAAGCTGAATTCTTTCTCCGATGTGGCATTACCTATGGCATTTCCGGGAAAGCCGACTCTTCAATATACTTCTTCAACCAGGCGCTGCAATTCGGAAGTGAGTCGCAGCATTTGCTTAAATCCAGGGCTTATAACGGTATAGGCAACGTAAGCCGGCAAAAGGGAAATAATGAGATGGCATTTGAGAGCTTTCAAAATGCATTGAAGGCTGTGGAAGGCAAATCAGACTTTATGAGCCAAAGCTTTGAAGGTTCCATTATTGCCAACCTGGCAAGCATCTACTTCAGCATGGGCGACAATGAGAAAGCCGAGCAATACAGCCTGCGTGGGCTTGAGCATGCAAAATCGATCAGTGACACGGCGCAAATGGAATACAGCTATGTTGGCCTGGCCTTAATTTATAACAAGACGAAAGAATATGAAAAAGCACTTGAGTATCATCAATTAGCTTCTTTGTTAATGGAAAGGGAGAATAGCGATCCTTACCTGAGAGATTATAATAAGGTTAATTTGGCAAAACTGTATGAAAATAGGGGCGAGCTGACCCAGGCATTGTCGCTATATGATGAGATGCTGCAAGGCACAAACCCTGATGTTGATATCAAAACTACCTCGCTGAAAAACGCAAGTCAGATACTTTTGATACTCGAAGATTTTGTGAAAGCGATAGACTATGCGGAGAGGCTCATGAGCCTTGCGAATGAAACGGCAACACTTCCCTCTGCGGTGGACGCTACACAGCTTCTGTATCAATCGTATCAAGCCACTGGGGATTATAAAACAGCCAACAAATACCTGAATCAATACGTGGCTTTGAATGATTCGCTCATCAATGAGAAATCGGTGAAGGCGCTGGCAGAATTGGAAGCCAGGTATGAGAACGAGAAGAAAGCGCAGGAGATTACAGAGCTCAAGCTTGAAAATCAGCAGTCGGTCAATCAGCGGAATATTTATCTTTTTGTTACACTGATAGTAATTGTCGGGGCAGTTTTTCTTGGAGTGCTCATTCGGTCCAAGACAAAATCTAATAAGTTAATATCCAAGTCATTGAAGGATAAGGAACTGCTTCTGAAGGAGATTCACCATCGGGTCAAAAACAACCTGCAGATTATTTCGAGCCTGTTGAGTTTGCAATCGAGGTACATCGAGGACAAAGGAGCCAAGGATGCAGTGAATGAAGGGCAGAACAGGGTAAAGTCAATGGCGCTTATTCATCAGAAGCTCTATCAAAACGAAAACCTGGCCGGTGTAGAAGCCCTGGATTACATTGAAAATCTCACCAGCACGCTCCGCTCCTCCTATGGTGTCGGGGCTGAGCGGGTGTCGGTGACCTATGATATCGAAAACCTTAACATTGATGTAGATACCATCATACCCATCGGGCTAATCCTGAACGAATTGATAAGCAATTCATTCAAGCACGCCTTCCCCAACGATAAGGAAGGAAACATCTCGATTGCGTTGAAAAGAGCCAACAACCAGCTTGAATTGAAGGTTTGTGACAACGGAGTGGGTAGTAAAAAGGATATTAATAAGTCTGATTCTTTTGGAATCCGTATGATCAGATCACTTGCAATGAAACTGGAAGCCACTGTTAGCTTTAGTTTCGATAAAGGCACAGAAGCGTCTTTGCTTATTTCTAGTTTTAAGTTGGCTTAAAAGATCATGGAGAAAAAGGTGCTTATAGTAGAGGATGAACCGCTTATAGCCGATGACCTTTCTTTTCATCTGCAGGATCTTGGCGTCAGCGACATCAAAATATCTCTTAAATATGAAGATGCTTTGAAGAAGCTCACAGAGCATCAGTTTGATCTGGTGTTGCTTGATGTCAACCTTTCCGGCGAAAAAGATGGAATTGACGTTGCCCGGTTCATCAACCGAACCAACCCGACTCCTTTTATATTCATCACTTCTTATTACGATGCTGACACCCTTAACAGGGCCAAAGAAGTGGCACCTGTCGCTTATATACTGAAGCCATTTAATCAGCAGGATATTCAGGTCAACGTGGAAATGGCGTTTCATAAAATACTATCCTCCCGCCAGACCAAACCAGAAAAATTTTTTATCAAGGACAAAGAGGGATTGGTGTCAATAGATCCTGACGAGATCGACTACGTGGAGGCGTTTGATAACTATGCGAAAATCTACTCTGCCGGCCAGGCTTATATTATCAGCCACACTTTGAAAAGCATTGAGGACAAGCTATTGAACTTTGGGTTTGAGCGTGTCCACAAGTCGTATCTGGTTAACTTTGCAAAAATCACCATGATCAGTGAAGGCTATATTTTTTTTGGAAAAATGAAAGTGCCAATCGGGCGAGCCTTTAAGACTGATTTTATGGCAAAAATATCCATGCTCTAGACATTTCTCATGCCGGGGTTGTCGATCACTAAAAAAATAGTGTCGTTGACTAAATAGCGCTACCGGCGCAACATTCATTTGGGCAACTTAGAATAGTTAAATGTATTCTAAGATTTTTTAAAAGCTGTTCGATGAAGTTCCTGGCCACGTTAATCTTTACCTTTTCCTCTCTCGCTGCCTTTTCGCAGAGTTATTATTGGGTGGGTGGCTCCGGCAATTGGTCTGACTATGCTAATCACTGGGCCACCTCTTCGGGTGGTTCAACTTTTCACACCCAGTCGCCCACTTCTGCTAACAACGTATTCTTCGACGCTAATTCATTTTCCGGCTCAGGGCAGGCCGTAACCCTCGATGCCGAAGCCAATTGTTTGTCGATGAACTGGACCGGCGTGACAAGCTTCCCTTCCATTGTCGGCAACGGCAACACACTCAACATTTTCGGCTCTTTGACACTGTCTCCTGACATGACGGCCAATTTCAAATATGTAGAGTTTGAGTCGACCACCTCAGGCAACACCATCACAACCAATGGCACTTCGCTGGGCTCAATTTCTATCACCCGGTTCAATGGTATTGGTGGAGAATGGAGTTTTCAGGACAACTTTAACACCTACAACTTGTATATGCTAGCGGGCACTCTGAACACAAATAACAACAATATTAACTCAGGTGCCTACTTTCAAACCGACGGTGCTGCCACAAAGGTGCTCAACCTTGGCTCATCAGAAATAACCTCGGAAAGGTGGTGGATGAACGGCACTAACCTGACCATTAACGCAGGTACTTCAAAAATCATTGTCTCTTCGTTTTATAGCGACATGACAGGTGCGGGCCCCTACACGTACCACGACATTGAGTTTTTTAATTACGCAGATCTGAGGTATCCTTCTGCCTTCAATGAAATTACTGTCCCGGCAGGCCTGGAGGTTGAATTGAGAAGTGGAGATACTTTTACCCTGAGTAGCCTTGTTGCGGACGGCACAAAACATGAGCCTATTATTTTTGAAACAACATCTGCAGGTTCAGAGGCGACATTAAATAAAGCTTCTGGTTCGGTAACTGTTTCCTGGGTTGAACTGAAAGACATCCATACATCTGGCAGCGCCACATTTACAGCCAACGATGCTGTGGACAATGGCAACAATACCGGGTGGACAATCAACGATGTAACGGGGTCAGATTACTTCTGGGTTGGAAATGGAGGCGATTGGACCGACTACAGCAACCACTGGGCAACCACCTCTGGTGGATCATCTATGCATAGCGACTATCCCGGGCCACTGGACGATGTGTTTTTTGATGCCAATTCATTTACCACTACCGGGCAAACCGTTCTGAATGACCTGAATACTGCACACTTTCACGATATGGACTGGACAGGTGTGACCAACCTGCCTACTTTCAGCGCTCCTTATTCATACCCGATTTACGCCCACGGTTCGGTGACTTTTGACGATGGGATGAACAAAAATGTGTACTCTATCAACTTTATTGGAGAGGAAACAGGGCTCACTTTTACCGCAGCAAGCACCGGTTACAACAGCTATGTGACTTTCAATGGCACAGGCAGCTATACCCTCATGGATGATATTAGTACCGGTAGCTTCAATCACTACAAAGGTACAGTTAACTATGGTGACGTTGTCATCGATTGCTCTATAGACTACAGCATCGGTAATGGCGGCGCAGCAGTTGAATTGAACCTGGGTAGCTCGAGCATCAGTTGCCGAGACCTGTCTGTCAATTCTTCTTCCTCTCCAGTAGTCAACGTCGGCACCTCCACAATTACAGTAGAGCGTGATTTTTATGGCTATGGTATTGAGCTAAACCAAGTGATTTTTAATGGAAACAGCACGATCAAAGGTTCTAATAGTTTTGAGACACTAACTATTGAAGCTGGTGCATCGATAGCACTTCAGTCGGGTACTACTCAAACGGTTAATCAGGCGCTCAACATGAGTGGCACCAAGGCCAGCCCGATCAACTTTAGCTCCGATCTTTCCGGTTCTCAGGCAACTGTTTCTATGTCTTCCGGTACGGTAGACGCCACCTACCTGGTGCTGAAGGACATCGCCGCTACTGGTGGAGCAACCTTCAATGCGGCCGAAACCATTGACAACGGGAATAACACAGGTTGGAACATCTCAGAACTGACCGGGTCTGAATACTACTGGGTGGGAGACGGAGGCAACTGGTCGGACTTCGCCAACCATTGGGCAACCACTTCTGGCGGAAGTACCTTTCAAACCACGGTCCCTGGTGTGTTGGACGATGTGATATTTGATGAAAATTCATTCACCTCCGGCGGACAAACGGTCACGCTGGATCAAAATGCCAACTTCCACGACATGACATGGACGGGCGTAACCAGCAGCCCATCATTTATTGGGACAACCAAAACAATGAACATTTACGGTTCACTTACGCTGGACGACGGAATGATCGTGAATGTAAAGAACTACTATTTTCTGTCGGACGAAGCAGAGACCATTACTGCCAGTGCCACCGCTCCCGGAAACAATTCTTACATGTACTTCACGGGGGCAGGATCCTGGGAGCTTCAATCTGCACTTTTTACAAGAGAACTCCATCACCATAGTGGCACGATCGACTTCAACAGCAAAGATATTTGGATTGATTTTGCCCTTTATTTTTTCGGGAGTGAAAACAAAACAATGCTACTGGGCACCTCTGATTTCACTACACGGACTTTAGCTGTCGGTTCTGCCACAAACCTTTCTTTCGATGGCGCAGATGCTGAATTGAAGGTGAGCTCTCAGCTTGATTTCTATGATAACTTGACCAACGACATTAGTCTTGGCAATGTGTCTTTCGAGTTTCTCACTTTCAGCGACGAATCTTCAGTTTATGGAAATCTTACTTTGGCGACCCTTAGCATAGAAGCCGGCAAGAAGCTGAAAATTCAAACAGGAGCTACGTTAACAGTTGACGACCTGGTGGCAGTAGGTACTGCCGACGACCCTATAGTACTTATTTCCGTCAACAGTGGTTTGACATCGACCATCAGCAAATCGTCAGGTACTGTCGACGCCTATTTTTTGGAGTTGCAGGACATCACTGCCACTGGCGGAGCCACTTTTAATGCCTACAATTCGGTAAACAACGGCAATGTTATCGGCTGGACTTTCCATAAAGAGCAACAGACCATCGATTTTCCTGAAATAGCCGACAAGGCCTTTGGTGATCCGGCCTTTGAGCTCACTGCCAGCGCCACATCTTCACTCGCAGTAGCGTTCGAAGTTGTTTCCGGCCCAGCTACAGTAGATGGTACAACTTTGACGATTACAGGAGCAGGGACTGTCCAGGTGAAGGCTACCCAGGCAGGTAATATTGATTATGATCCGGCACCGTCTGTAACTCGCACCTTTAGCGTTTCAAAGGCCAGTCAGGGGCTTATTTTCGATACGCCAGCCTCAAAAGTTTACGGAGATGGTGCATTTGATCTCACCTTCACAGCTGGAGCCACAGGTAATACGGTAGTTTTTGAGTCCTCCGATGGCACGGTAGCAACAATTTCTGGCTCGACTGTAACAGTTGTCGGCGCTGGCACAACCACCATTACGGCCAGCCAGGACGGAGACGACGATTACGCCACTGCCGTAATACAGCGAACATTTACTGTGAATAAAGCCGAACAATCCATCACGTTTAATGAACTCTTAGAAAAGACGATTGGAGACGATCCCTTTGAATTAGACGCTACAGGCGGAGCCTCAGCCAACCCCGTTACTTTTTCGTCATCCGACGGGCTTGTTGCGACAGTATCAGGTAGCACGGTGACCATCGTTGGCGTTGGAACAACTACGATAACCGCCAGCCAGGAAGGTGACAATAATTATGAAGCAGCCGAACCGGTGGAGCGGGTGCTCACGGTTGCGGCAATAGCGAAACTACCTCAGGCGATTACTTTCGGTGAAATTGAAACCAAAACATTTGGTGATGCAGACTTTGATTTGACTGCCACTGGAGGAGATTCAGGATTGCCACTAACCTATGCTTCTGGTGACGAAACCGTTGCAACAGTTTCAGGTGCAACTGTTACCATTGTAGGTGCCGGCTCCACTACTATTACTGCCAGCCAGGCTGGCGATGATACTTATCAGGCAGCAACGTCGGTGGAACAAACCCTGATTGTGGTTAAGGCTGCTCAAGCGATTAGTTTCGAAGAAATTCCATCTAAAACATTTGGCGCTGCAGCCTTTGAGCTTCCTGCTACTGGAGGGGCTTCTGGTATGGCCGTTTTGTTCACATCGTCTGATGATGAGGTAGCGACGATATCCGGCACAACTGTAACCATTACGGGTGCCGGGACGGCCACAATCACCGCCAGCCAAGCCGGAAACGACAACTACATGGCAGCTGAAAGTGTTGAACGAACCCTTGTTGTCAGTAAAGCAGATCAAACAATTACCTTTTCCAGCATAGATGACTTTGACCTGGATAATGGTGTTACCCCGATTTTTTTAGAGGCCACTGCTTCAAGTGGCCTCGGGGTAAGTTTTGCTGTGGACGGCCCTGCTACACTTGACGGTGTGGAATTGACTCCGACAGATTTTGGAACCATAACCATAACAGCTTCTCAGGCTGGAAATGATAACTATAATGCCGCTCCGGTAGTGGTCGTCGAATTTTCCGTGACCAGCTCTTCGTTCGCAACCGGAGTGAAAATTTCCAAAGGCAACCTAAAATTCTATCCCAATCCTGCGAATGAGCTGCTTACAGTTGAGTGGAATGAACCGATGGGAGGCCAGTTAGAAATAAGAAACTTAGCAGGCAGCCTGATCTTGCAACAAGACATTATATCCGACGACAACGCAATCGACCTTGCCTCAACACCTTCGGGTACTTATCTCCTCATAGTGAGGACGCCCGGAGGTGTTAAAAATATTAGCCGTTTGATCGTAGAGTAGAAATACTGTGCGAATAGGCAGCGTTGAAAGGGGTGTTCTGGTAGAACACCTTCTTTTTTTTGCCTTTAATAAAATAGCCCACATCTGGGATCAATCTGTATTTCTGGGGTGTTGGATGTTTCCTGTGTGGTTAAATAAAAAAGCAAAACCGGTTTAATGCGTCTCGCCCGGCCGGGCTTCTCCAGTCGGACAGGCTTGGATCTTTTGCTTTTTTATGGCGACTCGAGATATTGGGGTTAGAAGGTAATCCCCCAAATTTTCCGCTTGATCCCGCATCTGCGCTTCACCACACCAAACACATTTTCACTTCTATATCCAGCTATTTGGTATTTCTTATCTTTATTACGAACTTTACGTAACGAACTTTACGTAACGAATGATTCGTAATGAATAGAGAAGTATGAGGCCATCAGCGAACCCTTTTATTGTTTCGGGTTATCATAGCCCTGAGCACTTCTGTGACCGGGCTCAGGAGTTAGCCTGGATGATGGAGCAATTTGATAACGAGAGAAACACAGTGCTTTATTCGTGGCGTCGCATGGGGAAGACGTCGTTAATCAGGCATTTTTTCTACCACTTGAATATGAACAAAAAGGCAGACACCGTATTTGTTGATCTTTTGGGAACCTCAACACTGGGTGAAGCTAACAAGCGGATTGCAACTGCCATAGTCCATCAACTAAATGATACCAGCAAAGGAATAGGAGCGGGTTTGCTCAAATTCATTGGCTCTATTGGCGCCACTTTTGGTGTTGATCCACTTAGTGGAACCCCTCAGGTTACATTTGGCCTTGTTCCAGATCAGTCTGTGCCATCCTCTTTAGAAGCTATGGGCAAATACCTTGAAGCAAGGAAGAAACCCGTAATGATCTGCATTGACGAATTTCAACAAGTAGTCAATTATCAAGAGGAGCACGCAGAGGCCACGTTTCGCACCTGGATGCAGGAATTTCCGATGGTACGCTTCGTATTCAGTGGAAGCCATCGGCAGATGATGGAATCGATGTTCAGTGAAGCATCGAGGCCTTTTTATAGAAGTGCCCAAATGCTGAAACTAGAGGCTCTTCCGTTTGCAGAGTATTCAGATTTTATTTTGGTTCGATTTAGCAACGCTGGGAAGGCGATTGACACGGCTTTTATCGATAGTATTTTTGAGTGGACGAGGCGGCAAACCTACTATGTACAGCTGATTTGTAACAAGCTGTATGGAAGGAGTAATGTTGTCGACCAGAAGGTACTTGATGAAGTGCTTGCAGAAATTATTTATCAGGAGGTGCCAATTTTTTCTACGTACCAGCAATTGCTTACAGCCTTTCAATGGAAATTGCTGATTGCTATTGCTAAATCTGAAGAGGTGGAGAATCCACTTTCTCAGGAGTTTTTGGGCAAACATGGCTTTGGAGCGGCAAGCTCAGTGAGTTCGGCCTTACAGGCGCTGACAAAAAAGGAATTCGTCATTGTAAATGATGGAAGATATACCTTGCACGATACTTTACTTATGCGCTGGCTGCAAAATCTGTGACCAAGAACACTAACCTTTGGCCAGGTCATCACTTTCCCCAGTATTCTCTCATCTTTCTCCTCACAAAAGCCACGCTCCTTTCCAGTTGATCCATGCCGTCTACGCCATCTTCAATACTGATCCACCCATCGAAGCCTACTCTTTTCAATTCAGTAAAAATGGCGTCATAGTCGTTCAGCCCTTTGCCAATTTCTCCATGACTTAGTCGCTTGGCATACCCAATGGCTCCTCCTTCTTCATTTCGTAAATCATCAATGGAGCCATACTTCAAATATCGGTCGCTGGCATGCATCGTCACCACCCGGTGAGAGACCCGCTTCAGTAGCTCGATGGGGTCTTCCCCGGCCAGGTAGGTGTTGCTCGGGTCGTAGTTGACGCCAAAGCAAGGATGATCAATGCTTTCAACTAATTGACAAAAAACATCAGCCTTTTGTGCAAATTCGGGATACTCCCAGAAATCGTCTTTATAGTGATTCTCAATGATCAGCGTAATGCCTCTTTCCTGCGCATAGGGCAGGCAGGCTTCAATGCAATCGGCAGCCAGCTTCACACCTTCATCAATGGTTAGCCCGGGCCTTTTTTGTCCGGAAAGAACACGGCAGTAGCTTCCCCCCAGGGCATAGGTCATGTCAATCCAATTCTTTTGTTTCACGATTTCCTTCTCCCGAAAGGCCGTGTCAGGATGGGTGAAGTCGGGCGAGCAGCACATCATCGGAATCACCTTCCCATACCCTTCAACCTGCTTCCGGAACTTAGGCCAGTTTTTCTGGTCATTCATCTCCAGAAAGCCAGCGTACCACTCCAGCCCGTCGATATCAAGTTTGGAAGCCAGTTCAATCCATTCCGAAACCGTCATTGTTCCGTCTTTGCAAAGGGCTTGCATAAAGGCTTTGGGGAAGGCTGCGAGTTGAGGCATAAGCTTATTTTTTCTTCGGCTTAATGGTGGTTGTGTCTTTAGGTGGGTTTCTGCCCATGAAGGGATACTGCTCCAGGTCCACCACCTGTCCGCTGATAGGCCCGCTTTCATCAGCAAGCCAGTAAATGGCGGCAGCGGCAATTTCAGCCGGCGCCAGTATTCTTCCTGCCGGCGCATACACTTCTGGCAGGTCTTTGTACCAGTCGTCGGCCAGGCCGTGCTCACGCTTGCGGATGGTTTCAACTTCTGTGAGCACCCACCCAGGATTGATCTGGTTCACTCTCACTCCATCCTCCCGGTGGAGTGTGTCGCCCAGGTTGCGGGTCATGGTCATTAGCGCTCCTTTGGAAATGCTGTATGCAAGGAGATTTGGTTCGCCACTCCAGGCATTCACCGAGCCAATATTAAGTGCACAGCCTCTGTTCATTCTCAGCTCTGGCAAAGCGGCTTTGATCAAATTAAATGGTGCGATGGTATTGACTTCGATCACTTTGCGAAGAAAGGCAGCGTCGGTCGTGTGAATGTTGGAAGAGACAACACTGGCTGCGTTGTTCACCACGGCGTCGAGTTTGTCAAACGATTTGATGGCAAAATCTACCAGCCGCTGCGGCGCTCCTTCCTTGCTGATGTCTTCTATGTGCAGTCTCGCATGCTCCTTGCCAAGGGCCTTTAGCACAGCTTCGCCCCAGTCCTTCTCCAACCCATGAAGGATGACCGATGCGCCTTCAGCCACACAGCGCAACGCAATGGCTTTGCCTATGCCTGTGGTGCTCCCTGTTACAATTATTACCTTGTCCTGTAGTCTCATGTTTAAACAGGTTTCAAAACACTTTTCACAATTTCGTGGTGGTGCATTTTTTCAAATGCTTCCAGCCAATTGGTGACGGGCCACACACCGCCGATGATAGGTTTTACATTGAGCGAGCCGCTAGCCAGTAAGGCGATAACCCGCTCCCAAACCGGCCAGTTGTGGCTGAAGCTTCCCTGCAGTGTTACATTCTTTTGCACAATAGGATCTAGTGAAAAGCCAAGAGGGGTAGGCCCCCAGCCGACTTTCGTAATTTGGCCCTTAGGCCGTACCAAATCAAGAGCGATTTGAAGAGAGTCGCTGACACCAGCTGCATCCACCACACAATCGGCCCCCATGCCATCGACCTTTTTCGCCCATTCGGCGGCGTCTCCAATAATTGTTTGAAGGCCGTATTTTTTTGCGATCTCCAGCCTCTTTTTATCTGCTTCCAGCCCAATAATGGCTACATCAGCCCCACAAAGTTGAGCCACAGCGGCGCAAAGGATACCAATGGTTCCCGGGCCAATTACGACCACTCTGTCACCTGGTTTGATGCGGCTGTTTTCCACCACGGCGTTGTATGCCACGCAGCAAGGTTCTGTAAGACAAGCCTCTTCGAAGGATAGCTGAGTGGGCACATTGTGGAGGCAACGGGCGGGCACCTTCACATACTTTGTCATAGCGCCATTCACACCATAGCCAAAGCCCTTGCGATTAGGGTCAAGGTTGTAAAAACCTCTTCTTGACATGGGGTTGTTTTGATCTATTACCGCAGCGGTTTCGCTCACTACCCTGTCTCCTTCTTTCCAGCCGGTGACTCTTTTCCCAAGCTGGGCAATGTGCCCGCCAAATTCGTGGCCTAGCACCACCGGGTAGTTAACCGCCCAGCTGTGGTCCGACGTCCATTGGTGGAGGTCGCTGCCACAAACACCCACATTGGCCACTTCGAGCAGCACTTCGTCTTCTCCGATTACCGGCTGTTCAACCTCCCTGATTTCTACCGATCCCTTTACTTCTGAGTAATTGACAACTGCCGCAGATTTCATAATTCCCTTATTTTTATGTTATGGTGTGTGTCTTCACACGCCACCTCTAATTCTTTGGTTGGGGCGGGTGTCTCCACACGCCTCCGGGTACTTATATCGGTATTGTATTTCTTTTGCACTATCGTCTATTGCTTGCCGTTTTGATTTCCACCTCCCCATAACCGTGCACTTTTTCGCAAATCAGCCTCAGTGAGCTTTCTAGATTCCCATCCGCTGTTTTAAAGGCGTCGGCGTCGATCGTTAATGGCGCCCCCAAAACCACCAACGGAGCTCCAAATTCAGGGCACCGAATGGCCTGCTCCAAACTTAATCCACCAACTGCCTGCACTGGAATGTTCACTGCTTCCACTACTTCTCTGAGCTGGTCCAGCGGACTCGGCATCCTTTTTCCTGCCGCCGCTATGCCTCTTCGTTCATCGTAGCCTATGTGATGCACTACGTAATCACATCCGAGCCCTTCAAGCCATTTTGCTCCTTCCACCATATCGGGGCACCCGAGGTTGTCGCCCATCACTTCCACTCCGAAATCTTTCCCAGCCTGCACCACGCATTTAATCGTCTCTGCATGGGCCCTGGCCATTACTACCACATGAGTAGCGCCCGCTTTGGCCATCATCTCAGCTTCCAGATAGCCGCCATCCATGGTTTTGAGGTCAGCTACTATTGGGGTGCCGGGGAAGGCTTCTCTCAGTTTTCTCACTCCATGAAGCCCTTCAGCTAATATGAGCGGCGTGCCGGCCTCCAGCCAATCGACACCTGCCCGCAGTGCCATGGCAGCGGTTTCGAGTGCTTCGTCTATATCGGTAAGGTCAAGGGAGATTTGTACAATGGGTTTCATAGAAGGATGTTCGTTGTAGTTGAGGTTGGAAAGGTTGGCCGATCTCAACAAGGTTGAATGGAACCTGAAGATGGAGATGCTTTTTTTGGTTTGGCAGCTAAAACCACAGCGAATTGGAGAAAAGCTTGGAGGCGAAGCCTTGTTGAGAGCGAAGCAGAATTCATAGGTGTTGTAAATTAGGGTAGGTCATAATTTAGCAACTATTTCCATGAAAGTCCCTGAAATTATGTGGAAAGGTGCCACACGGTTTTGTAGGAAGAAAATAACACTTTTTAAAAGTGGAGAACAAATTTCTGGGCTTTAGCTATATTAGCACGATCAACCGATAATATGAAAGCCTTTCTTTTAAGTCAAAAGCGCATTCTTTCGTCAGTCAGCCTGGCAGTATTGATTGCAGGTACGCTGATTTTCGCTTCTTGTGGCGGAGATGACGAAAACCCTACCTGTACTGGTTGCACGGCCGCAAGCCCATGGTCAAAAGCCGGAGCCGGTACCTGCTACGCTACGCAAACCGATTGCGAAAGAGCGGAAGGAGGTACCTGCGTGATCTGCAACTAGCAGCCGCTATTTGATCGACTGCTGTGCCTTATCTATGATCATGTCTGCCAACTGACTAGCATCCTTTGACGTTGCCTCTACATCAGCAATTTTCTTTTTGCCCTGAAACACTGCACCCACTGCTGATATGTTTTCTCCGTCTTCAGTATACCTTCCCCTGATCACATAAGCTTCGGGGAAAGTTTTTACGTCAACAAACATCACGCCCGCCTGGCTATTCTGCCCTTCAAGCTTCTTCAAACGCTGATCTATCAATTCGCCCAGCTGTAGGTCGTCAATAAACGACGCTTCATTTTGGAAAAGAGAAGCAGCCACGGCTGGCCTGTTGGCCTTCAACGCAATTTGCTTTCGCTGCTCATCATTAAGTTCACCAATGTCAAAGGTGTTGAGGTCGTTAGGCACTCTCACTTCTGGTTTTTGAATGCCACCAATTTCTGAGGCCAGCTCGGGTACTTTTTGCGAAGCAAAATTGAAGAGACTAATAATGTCGATGTATCGGTCTTCTCTTAATGCCGGGCCTTTCATACCGTACAGTAGCGAGTAGGTGAGCAGGCCCTGATCGAAAGCAGAGGCTTCATAGCTCACCGCATCGGCAGCCGACCCGGCGATAATATAAAGCCCCGTCCGATCTTTCAACGTTTCAAGGGCTCTTGCCTCTTCAGAGCTCATGGTGAAGCTGCTGCCCGAGAGGTTCTGTGCCAGCTGACCCGAATGACAGGCATCTATGATAAGCACCTGCCGGATAGTAGGCACTTCCATAATCAACTTGGCGATCTCTTTGCTTGATAGGGAAAAATTAGCTCTTTCTTTATTACCGCCAACTTCCATGCTCGAAGCATCGGCCGTTAAGTAATAAAAGTCAGCGTCTTCTCCCTTATCAGCCACACCATGACCCGAAAGATAAACAACAAGATAGTCGTTTGATGTAGCCACATTTTTGATTTTTGCCAGCTCCGAAACGAGGTTCACTTTTGTAGGCTTGTCGTGGCCTGGCAGGGTAGAAAGCAACTTAATGCTCACATTCTCTTTCCCGAAATGACTCTCAGAACTCAGCTTTATGGCGCCATAGAAGTCTTCAGCATCTTTCGCTGCATACTTCAAGTCCATGTCGTTTCCCTGGTAATCTGAAACGCCCGCCACTATGCCATATACTTTTGATGGTGTGGCACCGCCAACTTTGTTCTCGTCGATCAGGTAAACACTCTTCTCAGGGCTTGAGAGGTAGCCATTCTGGTTGTAGGCCTTTACTGTAATCTTGTTAAGTCCTCCTTTTTTGATGTAGGGATGATTTTCAATGCCGTAGTCGAAGCTTGCAAAACCATCTGTAGTGGTCGATACATCTCTTGACTCATTAATCACCTCCTTGCCATTGATGAAAATCACAATTCGCCCGATGCCACCTCCCTGGTCATTCAGGTTGATCCCCAGCTTACCGTTATTTTGCTCGGGATGTGCCAGCTTTATTTCCGGGTAGAGATCAAAGCCGTCCAGCTTCGGAGATAGCCGGATGGGGTCTTTATGAAAGCCAAGTAGTTTTGGTAAAAGGTAAGGCTCATAAAATTTGTCTTTCATTTGCTCCAGGGCAATGGACTCCTTACCAACCGAGTAATGCATTTGTGAAATAGCTTCTCTTGAAGCATCAAACAGCCCATCGCCAGCCACCACTGCCCAATCAGTTGCACTTAAAGGCGTCAGGGTTGCCAGCTCTTTCTTGTCGCTCAACGACCAGCATTTGATCAGCCCATCAAAGCCGGAGGAAAAAAGCACTTCTCCAGAGCTGCTGAATGCCAGCCCTGAAACAGCCGCAGAATGGCCTTTAAGTTGGAAGGCTTCAGCACCTTTTTCAAGATCCCAGAAAGTGATGCTATAGTCACCCTGACTGCTTCCTTTGCTGATCACATTGGAGAGCGTAACAAGGTGCTTACCGCTAGGATCAAACTTCAACCTTGTAATCGTTTTGCCATCTGGTACGGGTATATTTTTCACCGCTTTACCGCTGCCCATATCGATAAGCTGGAGGCTCGTTCCTTTGTTTTTAACAACGGCTCCAATCCATTTTCCATCGGCGCTTACTTCGAAATATTGAAGCCCATCAACTTTAATAGCATTTTGCTTTTTGAAATTCTCAGTATCATAGAAGGTAATGCCAGCCGAAGCGTCTTGAGCCAGTAGCAGCTTCCCATCAGGCGTTAGGCGTTGATCAAAGCTTTCTTTCAGCTTGATTACTTTGGGTTTCTTGCCGCTTTTAATTGAAAAAATGCCTGTGCCATTGTCTACTTTTTTGATAATGCGCTGGTCATCGGCTGTTACTTCCAGATAGGGGTAGGTGAGTTTCTCACCTGTGGCTCTGCTGTACACCACCGCATCATATTTGGTGTCCCAGGCAGATACAGTTCCATTTTGTTGCACGCCTGCCAGCAGATACTGGTTGGTTCCGAAGGCAAGGCCGATAACTGGTGCAGAGGCAGTTTTCAGTTGCTTAGGAGCACTGGCCCCCGTTAGGTCGAAAAGCACAACACCATCGTTTCTGCCGACAGCTAGCTGCGTGCCGCTTTTATTAATCGCCAGAGAAAGGATTTTGGAGGCAAGGCCGACAAAGGCACCATTGTACTTTCCTGTGGTAAGGTCATAGGCGTGAATGCCTCCTTCATAGTCGGGCAGAAATAGTTCTCTCCCATTCGCAGAAAAGATCGCTGTTTGTAGCCCGATGGCACTGCCTGATTGTTCGAGCAAGGCTGTCGGGATTTGTATTTTGTCAGAGACTTCTTCACCACCTGAGAGCGGATAAAAGTGGACATTCCTGTTGCTACCCCTCCCGGTTAGCACCAGCAAGTCTTTCGATGCATGCATACTGATAATTCGTGGTAGAGGTGACTTGTTTTGCGAAACGATCATGTTGGTTCGACAGCGGAATATCTCGCCGTCTCCAGTCACGTAAATCCAGGAATCTTCTTCCGCACCTGGCACAATGCCAGTTACAGCCTTTGCCGAATTGGTAACAATGGTAGCCGCTTCAGCGCCCGGTTGACGCATAGCCAGGGTGCCATCATCGCAACCGAGGGCAAGCTTGCCTGCAGCGTTCCAGGTGAAGCTGGTGATTTTCTTCTCCTTCAATTCAACACTATAAGTTTCTTGAGGCTTGTTCGCTGTAATCACCGATAGCTTGCCAGTAGTGGTAAGAGCACCCAATAATTTCCCTTCTGCGTCAAATTGAATTTGAGTAACGCTTCCTTCCACATCGGCAATACCTGCGATTTTCCAGTCCGACTGATGACGGATCACAATTTTACCAGACGCATCTGCTGTAGCGAGATATTTCCCATCAGCTGAGGCACTAATTGACGTAATGGTGCTATTGTGCCCTTCCAAAAAAGTGACTACTGTTTTTGTCCGGATATCCCAAACGGTTACTTCTGAGCCTCCATCAATGCTGTACAGATAGGTGTTGGAGGGATCCGTTGCCAAACCAATCACCGGGTTGGTGTGGCCAATTGGCACAATGAGCTTAGGTAGCTGGGCTCCTGCAACAAATGAAGTCAAGAAAAATAGGAAACTTAGGACGAGTCTCATTACAGTATCTTTTAGAAAGTGAAACCTGATAATGCAATTTAGCTAAAAGTATGCCGCAATGTATTGCGCTTTATTTTTAACTTGTAAGGGACAATTAACTTAGGTTCTACAACGAATTCGAGGAAGCCCAAAGGAGTCATAACAATCAGGTAATAATTATTTAAAATGCACCTTTCTTCGTTTTGAAAAGAAGGCATTTACTTTCCCGTTTCATCCCAACCTAACCAAATGAACGAAGCTAAGCTGGTCTATAAAAATCTCGATGAGTTGTTCGAACGAGCTCCGTCATTTCCGATTAATAAGAAGAGTAAATTCGTAATTTTTAGTGACCTACACATGGGGGATGGGAGCTCCAAAGATGACTTTCTTCCAAATTCCAACCTCTTCATTCAATCAGTAAGAGATTACTACATTCCTAAAGGGTTTTCCATGGTTTTGAATGGTGACATTGAAGAGCTCCAAAGGTTTTCTTTGAAAAAAATAGCGAAACAATGGGCGGAAGTGTATGAGCTCTTTGATGAAATAAATAAGAACAATTTGCTCATAAAAACTGTCGGCAACCACGACCTCACGTTGGTAACCGAACCAGAGCAACCGTTCCAGTACGAACTGTACGAGTCGGCCAAACTGATGTACAAGGACAATCCCATCTTTATTTTTCACGGCCACCAGGCTTCCAAAAAATATCAGAAAAGCAACAGGCTTATTGGCTTCACACTGAAATACATAGCCAACCCACTTCGAATCAAAAACTTCTCAGTGGCGCACGACAGCCGAAAGCAATACAAAATCGAAAGGCGGGTCTATAATTATTCAGTCTTTAATAAAATTGCTTCGGTGATCGGTCATACGCACCGCCCGCTGTTTGAATCACTGTCAAAAGCGGAGCGACTTAAGTACAAAATAGAGCAGTTGTGCAGGGAGCTTGTTGGATTGAAGGAGGGAGAGGAGCCTTTGATTTTGAAGAGCATTAAGGCCTACAAAAAGGAGTTGAAAGCTATTTATAGCAAGAAGCTCCCCATTCTGGAAATCGGCAACCTGTATCATTCCATTTTTCACATTCCCGTTCTTTTCAACTCGGGCACGGTAATCGGGAAGCGTGGTATCACCTGCCTTGAGATTGAAAACGGCTCAATATCTCTGATCCATTGGTTCGACCAGAAGACAACCGAAAAATACCTGAGACAAACTGGCTACAATCCTGAACAGCTGGGAGATACGGATTTTTACAGAATGGTCATTAACAAAGAAGACTTGGATTATATCTTCACCCGCATCAAGGTTTTGTCTTGATGGCAAAATGCCAGGAATGAAAAGCGGAAAGTTGTTTTGCTTGCCGCCACTCCCAATCCGTTTATCTCGACAGCAATTTATTGAGGCTAACTTCTTCTTTTACATTCACAGGATATTTC
>TARA_R110002012_G_scaffold12618_2_pt1 | contig 30417 bp, 25 predicted proteins | sample TARA_R110002012 | Tara Oceans TARA_R110002012 (sample SAMEA4396515) | marine metagenome | biome: Westerlies Biome; feature: [DCM] deep chlorophyll maximum layer (ENVO:01000326); material: water (ENVO:00002006), including particulate matter (ENVO:01000060) such as... | depth 40 m | reverse complement strand
CGGCGGGGCTGGTTGGCTGGATGGATGCTGAGCTGAGGCCGGGGGCCGAGTTTATACTGGAGCTTTTGGAAATGGACAAGGCGATCAAAGAAACTGATGTGGTGATCACGGCCGAAGGCAGCCTTGATGAGCAGACAGCGGAGGGCAAAGGGCCGTTTGCGCTGTTGGAAATGGCAGAGAAGCATCGCAAACCTGTAGTTGGATTGGCGGGACGTATTCCAGGGGAAATTCCCGATAGTGAGCTCAGAAGATTTTTGGCGCTACTGCCTGTAGGGAATCAGCCAGAGAGCCTGGAGACTGCAATGGCCAACACGCTTATTAATATAGAAAGAACGGCCTTCAACCTTGGGAACGTGCTGGCTTTGCAGCAGCTATAAGCTCAATAGCAAGTTTCTAAACTCCTCGGTGTCGTAGCTAGCCATGCCAAACTGCTGCACTTTCACCTGGCCATCGGGTGCTATCACAAAAGTGGTCGGAATCGACTGAGAATGAAAAACAGCTGGCAGCCCGCTCACCAGGGTATAGACCGGAAAAGTATACTCCTTCTTCTGAATAAATTTAATCGCCTTTTCTCGCTCATCGTCCAGCGAAATCATAACAAACACCACTTTGTCACTCCCCACTTTGTCGTAGAGGTCCTGGATTTCTGGCATTTCTGCTATGCAGGGAGGACACCAGGTTGCCCACAGATTGATGAAAACGGTTTTGCCCTTAAGGTCACTAAAAGAGGAGACTTTCCCTTCCAGGTCTTCAAGCTGAAATTGATAATCCGACTCCGTGAGCGACAGCGTACTTTCGGGCTCGCTGGGCGCCATGATGCCTGTCGCCAGAATACCTCTTTGCAATGTGCCGATGACTTCCGTATGCAGGCCAGTGAAATATAGCGTGGCCATAACTCCCAGAATTACAGCCCATTCAATAATTTCCCTTTTCTTTTTTTTATCCATTTTGCCTTAATTCATTAGAAGTCAGTAAGTTTTTAGTCTCCGCAGCAATCAATACAAAAAAAGTCTTCATTTGATTCCGAAAGCCTTTATTTTCGAGCCCTGTTTCGAGTAATTTCGAAGATCACTTTGAGCAAAACACGTATTTAACAGACCCTAATCAGAAGTCAAGGAAGACATGAGCCAGGCACATTACCTCAAAATCGCAGCTGAATTAAGCATTTCCCCAAAACAGGTCGTAGCTACCGCTGAGCTTCTCGACGAAGGCGGAACCGTTCCTTTTATTTCCAGGTACCGTAAAGAGAGGACAGGAAGCCTCGACGAAGTTTTTATTGCAAAAATACGTGACCGGATTGGGCAACTGCGTGACCTCGACAAAAGAAGGGAAGCCATCCTCAAGTCGATTGAGGAGCAGGGCAAGCTGACTGATGAGCTGAAAGCGCAAATTGATGCAGCAGAAACCATGTCGTCGCTGGAAGATATTTATCTGCCCTATAAGCCCAAGCGCCGCACCCGGGCCACCATTGCCAGAGAAAAGGGACTGGAGCCGCTGGCACTTTGGATCTTTGAAAGGCAAGCTGGTGAATTGGCAGGTGAGGCCGAAAAATACCTGGATGAAGAAAAAGGTGTGGCATCAGCCGAGGAGGCCTTGCAGGGAGCTCGTGACATTATTGCTGAAATAGTGAATGAAGACCCCGATGCCCGAAAGAAAATGAGGGAGCTGTTTAATCGCAGTGGCGTTGTTTACTCCAAAGTGATGAAAGGCAAAGAGGAAGAGGGACAGAAATATAAAGACTACTTTGAGTGGTCTGAGCCCCTTGACAAGGTGCCATCTCACCGCCTGCTTGCGATGAGAAGAGGTGAAAAGGAGATGATCCTTATGCTGGATATGTATCCGCCGGAGGAGGAAGCGACTTTGTTGCTTGAAAGACAGTTTGTGAAGGGCAGCAATCCCGTGGCCGATCAGGTGAAAGAAGCTGTCCATGATTCATATAAGCGCTTGCTGAAGCCTAGCATGGAAACTGAAGCACGGCTCGGGTCAAAAGACAAGGCTGATGTGGAGGCCATTAATGTGTTTGCCGAAAACTTGAAGCAACTGCTGATGGCTGCCCCGCTAGGGCAAAAGAGCATTCTTGCTGTCGACCCGGGATTCAGAACGGGGTGTAAAGTAGCTGCTTTGGACAGTCAGGGTAAGCTGCTGGACTTTGAGGCCATTTACCCTAACGAACCTCAAAAAGCTGTGCAAAAGGCGGCAGCCACGGTTGCCTACATGGTGGAGAAATATAAAATCCAGGCCGTAGCCATTGGAAACGGAACGGCAAGCAGAGAAACCGAGCAGTTTATCAAATCTATCGGGCTGCCTTCGCATGTGCTGGTGGCCATGGTGAACGAAAGTGGCGCCTCTATCTATTCTGCGTCGGATGTAGCCAGAGAAGAATTCCCCGATCAGGACGTGACTGTTCGTGGTGCAGTCTCCATTGGTCGCAGACTTATGGATCCGTTGGCTGAGCTGGTGAAGATAGATGCCAAGTCGATAGGCGTTGGCCAGTACCAGCACGACGTGGATCAAACAGAGCTAAAGAAGTCGCTGGACGATGTGGTGATGAGCTGTGTAAACGCTGTGGGCGTGGAACTGAACACAGCAAGCAAGCAGCTGCTGACCTACGTGTCGGGGCTGGGGCCACAACTGGCACAAAATATCGTTGAGTTCAGGAATGCTAATGGGCCTTTCAAAGACCGGGAGTCACTGAAGAAAGTACCCCGCCTGGGCGACAAGGCTTACGAGCAGGCCGCTGGCTTCCTTCGCATCAGGGATGGCAAGAACGTACTGGACACCAGTGCAGTTCACCCGGAACGGTATAATTTGGTGGAGCAAATGGCAAAAGACCTTGGTTGTGGTGTTACTGATTTGATGACGAGCAATGAGCTTCGACGGAAATTAGATTTGAAAAAGTATGTATCTGAGGAGGTAGGGCTCCCTACTTTGACAGATATTATTGAGGAACTAGCCAAACCCGGTCGTGACCCAAGGGAGTCGTTCGAGGTATTCTCTTTTACTGACGGAGTGAATGAGATGGCTGACCTTAAAATGGGTATGAAGCTTCCGGGCATCGTCACCAATGTGACCAAGTTTGGTGCTTTTGTGGACATTGGAGTGCATCAGGACGGCCTGGTTCACATCAGTCACCTGGCCGATAAATTTATTAGCGATCCGTCGGAGGCGGTTAAGCTACAGCAGAAGGTAATGGTGACAGTGGTAGAAGTTGACCTCGCCAGAAAACGGATTGCCCTGTCGATGAAAGCCGACCCGTTTGCCACAGGCCCGGCGCCCAGAAAGGCAAGTGAGAATAAAGACGAGCGACCAGAGCCAAGGAGGCAGGAGCGAAGAAGCTTTCAGCCTCAAAAACCACAGCAATCAGATGAGCCGGATGGAGATTTGCAGGCTCAGTTGGCTAAGCTGAGGGGAAAATTTGGGGGATGATTGAGTAGCGTCGAAACTTCCTTATTTTTTATACGTATAAATTTTTTATCTTTGTCGTATAAAATAATGGAAGTATGGACGCCAAGATCACTTTGAGTTTTGATGCAAGTGTTATTGCCTCAGCCAAAGCATTCGCCGAGGAGAATAATATTAGTCTGTCCAGGCTAACAGAATACCTCTACAGGCAAATGACATCCCGGCACTATCAGTCGCTCGAAGACCTGGAGGTAGCGAAGTGGGTGATGATGGTGGCAGATGGGCAGGCAGAATACAAAACTTCAAAGCCAAGAAAAGCGGCAAAAAAAGAGTACTACGAAAGCCGCAAAAAGAAGTGAAAACCCTGATAGATGCCAATGTATTGGTTGCGGTGCTCAATAAGGAATATCCAGTATTTTCCAATGCAGCGAGAGTGTTAAGTTTGGCGGGAAAGCAGGGTTTTGAATTGTATGCCACGCCGATGAGTCTCGCCATCGCTTTCTATTTTTCATCTAAGAAAAGTGGAGCAGTGCAAGCGAAGAAAAAGCTTGCCATTCTGAAAGAGCATATTCTCACGGCCGTTATTGATGATAACGCTGTTAATAGTGCTTTGACTAATAAAAGTATCCATGATTTTGAAGACGGCATGCAGTACTATGCTGCACTGGAAGTAGGGTGCCGGTGTATTGTGACTGAAGACAGAGATGATTTTTACTACTCCACGATAGATGTTGTGAGTTGTGAAGGGTTTTTAAAGAAGTATTATTTTAATACCTGACCATTGCAAAGGATGCCTTAGCTAATCGATTGGTTGTTAGTGTTTTTCTGCGAAATAATAGTTATCTTCTTGCATGAAAACCCACCCTAAGTTTTATCTGTCAGCTATGCTGCTGGCCCTTGCCATTTTCACTAGCTCGTTCAGGTTCCACGGTTTCAGTGCCGAAATAGCCAGTCTTTTGCTCGAGTCGGCGAACGACAAGCAGAAAGCCAAACTGCTCATGGCCTTCGACGATACCAAAAGATTTGATTGGGCGTATGTGCCTCCTTACCAGGTAGCCAGAAATGGGCTGCCGTTAAAAGAAATGGACGACAGTCAGAAAGACCTGGTGAATCAGCTATTAACTATGTCGCTCAGCGAAGCAGGCTACAAAAAGGTCAAAATGATCATGAGCCTGGAGGAAGTGCTGGCTGAGTTGGAAAACAACCCGAAGCGTGATCCGGAGATGTATTTCGTATCCATTTTCGGCAAGCCTGGAGGGAAAGAACCGTGGGCCTGGCAGTTCGACGGGCATCATATCTCTCTTCACTTCACAGTCGTAAATGGTGAGGTGTCTTACACACCAAGGTTTTTGGGATCTAACCCCGGTGAGGTGAAAAATGGCCCTAAGGAGGGCCTGCGGGTGCTTAACAGGGAAGAAGACCTGGCTTTCGAACTGTTGAATTCGCTGAAGGGAGCACAAAAGCAGCAAGCCGTTTTTAGTGGAAGCACTTTCAATGATATTGTGTCTAAGACTGTAGCGCAGGTAAAACCGTTTGACAGGGCAGGCATTGCCTATGATCAGCTTACGGATCAACAGAAAAATATGCTATGGGCAATCGTTGATGAATACCTGGCTGTGATGCCGGAAAAAGAAGCGAGGGCAAGAAAAAGCAACATACTGAAAGAAGACGTCAATCTCATTATGTTCGGGTGGGCAGGTAGCGATAAACCCGGTGCACCACATTATTACAGGATACAGGGGCTCTCTTTCCTGATTGAGTTTGATAACTCACAGGGTAACGGCAATCATATCCATACCGTTTGGCGAGATTTTGATGGTGACTTCGGGAGGGATTTGATCAAAGAGCACTATGTAAAGGTGAAGCACTAGAGCGATCAGCGTAGCATAAGCTCATATTTCTGCTCCATCAGGGGTTTGCCGAAATCCGAAAATGGCTTTTCCTCAGTCAGTCGAAAGCCATGCCGCTTGTACAACGAGGCAGCCGCAGGAAGCTCGTCCACGGTGAGAAGGTAAGACGATTCGTACCCGAGGCTGTTCAGTTCGTTCATATACAAATTCATTAGCTTCTTTCCCAGTCCGATACCCCGGTAGGGCTTTTCCATTATGAAGTACCTAAGCTGGGCTGCTTTGCCCCGGTGCATCAGCAGAAGAAACCCTATGATTTTTTCGTTGTGTTCACAAACCCACACCCGATCAAGGTTGGCGTCATATTGCTTGTAGAACTCTACAAAACTTTCGGCCACATAAGATTCGAAACCCAAACTGTAACCATACTCTTTCGAATAGATATCGCCGTGCATGTAGATCACATATCCTATGTCCCCTGGCCTCAGCTCAGTTCGTATGGTCACACTTTCAAGGGTGATGGCAGCTTTCATAAAGTCTTCGCTAAAATTGATTTTATGCTTTGGAGCTGAGTAGAAAGAAGGTCAATTTCTTTTCGGCTCAGTTTTTTCAGTAACAGCGCTATGTCGTCATGTGAGGCTTTGTCGAGCCTGGTAAACTCTCGTTGCCCGGCTGGCGATAGTGAAAGCAAAAACGCTCTGCCGTCTTCGTCCGACCTGGTTTTCTTCAAAAGGCCTTGTTTCAACAGCTTGTCGACTATCCTGCTCAGATACCCTTCATCCATTTGCGTTTCTGCTTTTATATGCCTGGCAGTGCAGCTACCGACTATATTGATTTCGAACATGACCCGAGCCTCCGACAAAGAATAGGGGCTATCAAGTATGTGCTTGTCGAGCAGGCCAATGACACTGGTGTAAAACCTGTTGAAATCACGAACAATGCCTATTGCTTTTTCAGCTTCGATCATGTCGCCAAGTAAATGATAATACTTGACTTTGTCAAGTATTTAAATCCTTGTAAGGGAGCTAATGATTGATTGGTACTGGGGATATTCTTGAATCAGTTTGTTTCTTTCAGCCATTTCAAAGTCTTGAAAGTCAAAGCCCGGTGCCACTGTGCAGCCTACCAGGGAGAATTTTCCGCCAGCAGACACTCTGGAGGCAAACCAGCAGTTGGCAGGAACGACTGCCTGAGGCTTTTGGCCTGCTGAAAGATCCAGGCCAAGGCGAACCTCTTCAAGCATGCCACTTTGATCAATCATGTATACGGAAAGCGGGTCGCCATCGTAAAAGTGCCACGCTTCATCTGACTTTATGCGGTGAAATGCAGAAAAGTTGCCGGCTTCCAACAGGAAGTAAATGGCAGTGGAAATGCTCCTTTGACCAGCTTTGGTGGTGGTGACTTCAACACTTCTATATGTCTCTTTAAAATATCCGCCCTCAGGATGAGAGGCGAGGTTCAGTTGGTCTATGTAATAATTAGCGTTCCTGTTCATTCAATTTCCGGAATTAATTAATAAAAGCGTTTGCTACAACTAAACGATTAGTTTATCTTTCAGCATGAGAAACGCTGGCCTTCTTTTTCTACTGGCTATCTGCCTTTTTGCTTGCGAAGACAAGGAGGAGGCAGCGTTTGAAGCGTTTGAAAACGAAGATTTTGAACAATCTTTGGTAATTTTTAAAGAATTGTCAAGCCTTGATCCGCAAAACTGGTATCACCTCTACAACATTGCCCGAAGCCTTGAGGAACTGGGCAGGTACAATGAGGCTATTACCTGGTATGGGAAGTCGCTGAGATACAATGAAAAGGCCAATGAGATTTTGATAGCCAGGGCAAGGTGCCTGTTGAGAACAGGCTATTTGGACGGAGCAAAAACCGACCTTTTTCGGGTGTTTCAGAGAGACGAGGAGAATTTTGAAGCAAATTATCTGATGGGGCGTGTGATGATGGCAGACAATGACCCATGGAGTGCTTTGAGCTACTATAACAAAGCCATAAAAAAGGATGACAGTGATGTTACACTGTTCTATCATCGGGCAATAGTGATGGGTACTGTCGGCAATGGATACATGGCCTTAAGGGATATTAACCACGTGATTTCTCAAAAGCCGGATTTCAACCAGGCCTATTTTAATAGAGGAATATTGCAAATGAGGGCGGGTAAATATGCAGAAGCCATTGAAGACTTTGATAGGGCAGAAGCACTTGCGTATGCCCCGGCCGACCTGTACGTCAGGCGAGCCGATTGTAAATCAAGCGTTGGGCTCAATAGTGCTGCCTGCACTGACTACAAAATAGCCTCAGATATGGATCCGAAGCACTACAAAAAGGTGTTTTTAGAAATGTGTGCAGTGTCTTCCAATTAGAGGCTTAGCCCCTAATCGGAATAACTTGCAGTGAATTCAATCAATAGTCAGAGTATTCTGCAGGCACCAGGAACTTCGTCACATTCTTCGAAACATTGTTCTGATACTTGGGCATCGTTTTTAGCTTATCCCACTCCGGAGCAGCCGAAAATGCCTTCCAGTGCTCGTCTCTGCTCGCTTTGTTGTCAAAGGTGGTCATGTACATCAGGTTTGGCATGGTAGAACCAGAAATTACTTCTCCATAGAATACCGCATTGAATCCAAGCCTGTCGAAAAGGGTGACCTCTCCATCATTAAACATTTCAACTTTGTTTAGATGGATTTTTTCGGTAGCCGATTCGTAGCTCCTGAGCTCATATATTCGTTCACTTCTCGGGCCGGTGAGGTTCGGTGTTTTCATAAAGGGCATTCCGGTAAAAGCCTGAAGTAGGGTGCTCTCAATCCTGGCGTACGGAGGCTGGTTGTAGGCAGCGTTGATATATTCACTTCCAGCCGTTTGGTATTGTGCGTCCTTCGAAAGCGTATTGGCCAGGGCGCTGAATTGGTCGTATGAAGGAAATGGGATCAGCACATAGACCTTACGAACAGTGTCTGTCTCGCTTAGTTTGGTTTTAAATACGCCAATCGACTTGATATTGGCCCTGTGAAGCGCCGGGATAAAAGCTTCCTTTAAATACTTGTCAACCATTTTCTCCTGTGTATCAGAAGCAAGGGTATATACTTTTAGTTGGTAAAACTCCCTCTTCGACTTCTGAGCGAAGGAAGCGGATGAAAAGGCCACCAGAAAGGTGATAACTAATGCAATGCCTGAAATTTTCATCTTAGTGACGTTTAAGTGAGTATGAATTTTGGTAATCTAAGTTGCAATCTAATAACTCATGTCGTGGATTCATCAGTATTTAGCGAAATAGTGGGGTATTTTACATTTGTGGCAGAACATTTTTAACTTAGACTAAATTTTTGCTACCAATGAGAAAGTCTTGTGTATCTACCGCCACTATTATTCTATTTTTTTCGTTTGCCGTTTCGGCTCAGAAGTTAAAGTACAAAGATATCTTTCCTCTGATGCAAGCCTCTAAATGGGATGAAGCTGAACAACAACTGGATTTGTTTATCGCCGACCCCAAAAACAGCGAGGAAGCCAATGCTCATTACAGCCTGGGCAAAATACTTGAACGAAAGGCATTGTCTGAAAATATCGTTACCGATACTGCCCAGATGTTTGCCCACATCGATGCCGCTGATCTCCATTATAATAAGTCACTGAAGCTGATAGATGAAAAGGAGCTAAAGAAAAACGAAGAGTATTATCAGGAGTTCAACAGAAGGGATTTGAGAACTGGTGAGTTTGGGATCAAAGTTTCCGATGTTCATCTCGATATAGAAAACAAGGTAAAATCCCTGCAAGACAGAAGGAACAACGTCAGGGCTTTCCTAAGGGAGGCATCGGTGGCGAGAAAATTGTACGATGAGGCACAAGAAATACTGCAAAACTTTAAGATTGACTTCTCAAACCAGTCTTCCTTCCTCCTGGGGATGGACAAGGAAGTTGAGCAGGAGTTTGTGAAGCTCGAAGGAATTGTAAAAAACCTTGAGAGTGCCATTGCTAATGCTGAAGCGGCGCTTGCGAAGATACCGTCAGCCGGGCTTGCCCATACCCTTGCAAAAAACACGCTGTACGATCTGGCTGATTTCAGCAAAGGTTCTCTTGATCTTACCAGGGAAGGCAGCATTGGCTATTGGGATTTGAAGGCTTGGACAGAGATGACAAAATCTGAGCAGAAATCTAATATCGGCCCATTCAGGCAGGAGCTAATTGCTTATGATCGTGACCTGGTGGCAAAAAAGCAGGCCTTTGTTCAGAACCCATCTGGCATTAGCGGGCCCTTCGAATTTGATCCGACAATTTTGGCCAAAGTCAGAGGCTTTGGCGCAAATACCCTGACTGAGAAGGTGGTGAGTTTCAAAGTGGAAGAATTGAACTACCTTATTGAAAAACAGCCAAATGTGATGCCCGATAGCACTAAAGTCGACGACCTATATATGGCTGTTTCAAACCTCGTTGACAGGCTGGATAAAATGAAAGAGTTTATTGCTATTGACAAACAAAAGGCTGAAGGAGGATTTCAGCGGAATCCTGTCTTTTTTACGAGTAGGTATGTTTCTCCCGACCAACTGCTGAGCTATGCAAACGAAAGGGAGAGCTTTGTTGATTCAGAGCTGAGCTTGTGGAGAAAGATAGCTGAGGGCTTGAGGAAGCGTAGAAATTGGTTGATTGCCCAAAATGGTGATTCGATTGCTTTGGCTGTAAAGGATAGTATTGCTAGCCCAACGGGGTTTAGCACAATACACATTGCAGACAGTGCTGGCCTTTATGTGACCGGGCTGAAGCTCGTAGGTAAAGATTTGAACTTTGTAGTGGCAAAGGCGACACCCGCCTACACAGTGGAGTGGATGTTGAACGAAAAGTTACCGACACCAAACAAAGACTTCTCCTATAAGCCTAAAAACGCCGGGCATGCCCCAACCGCTGAGGGATTCAGGACTTTTTATATTCACTATCCACTGAAGGAAAAAACTCATCTTTTTATCACTACCGTCGACAATGCAGGGAAAGCGCTTTGGAAGGCTTCTCTCGACCTCGATCATCCACCGGTTTCGGTCTCTTTTAACAAAATGGTGATGGAGACGATCATTTACCTCGAAAAACCTGCAGGTGACCCAACTACCGATCTTGCCTATATAGTCATCGACAGAACCGGTAAAGTAAGGAAGTAGCCCTCTCTTGCGTTTTTGCCGCTTTTAAGCCTGCGAGTGTCAGGCTTTTTGTATTTTAACAACTCCGAATATTATTCTGACAATACCCGCTAATTCCCTTCTTACAGTAGGTTTTACAGAGGTCTTGGATGCGATAATTCTGATTTTGAAATTGCATACGATTGAATTACTTTAAATTTAACAATTCCATAACTGAATGGTGTATATTTTATCATATATACAATATTTAACCAAATTTTGTAAAAATTTCAATTTTGCCGTAACATTGCCTTTGATAATCACCTTAAATCAAAGGTTTTTTTGCAAATCACTTAGTAACTGGTTCAAAATTAAACTTAACTATTATGTCAAAATCCAAACTAGAGTACATTTGGCTGGACGGATACAAGCCTACTCAAAGTTTAAGAAGTAAAACTAAAATCGTTGATGGTTTTAGCGGTAAGCTTGAGGACGCCCCGATGTGGTCATTTGATGGAAGTTCAACAGAGCAAGCTCTTGGCGGCTCCTCAGATTGTTTATTAAAACCTGTCTTCGTTTGTCCTGATCCTGCTATTGAAAATGGATACCTTGTGATGACCGAAGTTCTCAATGCCGATGGAACCGCTCATGTTACCAACGGCAGAGCAACGATTGATGATTCTGATGACGATTTCTGGTTCGGATTTGAGCAAGAGTATTTCCTTATGGATCCTGAAACTGGCAAGCCAGTTGGATTCCCTGCTGGAGGCTATCCTGCTCCACAGGGACCTTACTATTGTGGTGTAGGTGGCAAAAACGTCTTTGGTAGAGAGTTTAAGGACGAGCACCTTGATTTGTGTTTAGCCGCCGGTCTAAATGTTGAAGGAACCAATGGTGAAGTTGCTGCAGGTCAGTGGGAATGGCAAATTTTTGCCAAAGGAGCCACGCAGGCTGGAGATGAAGTGTGGGTTGCAAGATTTCTTATGGAAAGACTTTCTGAGAAGTATGGCTTGTACATTGAGTACCATCCTAAGCCACTTGGTCAGCTTGACTGGAATGGCTCAGGCATGCACGCAAACTTCTCTAATACCTACCTCAGAACCGCTGGCTCTAGAGAGAAGGTGGAGAAGGTTTGTGAGGCTTTCAGAGGTGTGGTGAAGGAGCATATTGCGGTATATGGTGCTTACAATGATCAGCGTTTGACAGGTAAGCATGAAACTGCTTCTATCAATGATTTCTCTTATGGTGTTTCTGATAGAGGTGCTTCCATTCGTATTCCGGTTTATACCGCAACTCATGGATGGAGTGGTTACCTGGAAGACAGAAGACCAGCGTCAAATGCAGATCCCTACAAAGTAGCTGCGAGAATTATCAAAACTGTTAAAACTGTGAAATAAGGTTTCAATACCTATTTCCTTTAGAATAATGGCCTCCTGATTTCAGGAGGCTTTTTTTTTGCCTCATCATGGCTGGTTTCTACCACAGTGAAGCTTTTTTTTGCGGTCACTCATTGGCTCCCATGGCATTGATTCTACCGATTGATTCCCCGACATTTTATTCTGGTTGTCGAAGTTTTGAATTGAAGCATATTAACCACTTAATATTCTGAGATTCTTCCAGGGCTCGAAACTAAAGCTAGATGTACTGGTTTTATGGCGAAATAATTATTTGTGGGTGTGACAATTAGCAGATCGGTTTTAGGCATCGTTTCCATCGGGTAATATTTTGATAAATTGCCAATAAAGCACCATGTTTAATGTGATTTTTTTAAAAATAACCCATTTTTTGAATATATCATAATGTAAAACCTCTATTGTTATGAATGTGTTAAAATCAGCGGTCGTACGGGTGACATTAGTAGCAATGATTTTAATAAATGTAAAAATGGACTTTTACTTGGGTAAAAAATGAACTGAAAAATGAATGATTTGCAATTTTTGATATAAAATTGGGTCAAAATTGAATCACTAGTCATTAACTATTGAAAATTATTCATTCAAATACATTTAAACCTAACACTAACAAGTAGTAGTATGATGAAAGTCTTTACACCCGTTCTTGCTTACGTTAGCTCAGCTCAGGACTCCTTGGCAGTCGACAGTGCTGTGGCTGAAGTGGCCGAGGCTACCATGGTGGTTGCCTCTGAAACCGCAGCTGAAGTTGTGGATTACAGCACACAGATTGCTGATGTATTGTTAACATCCAACAACATTTGGATGATGCTGGCAACTGCATTGGTATTTATTATGCACCTTGGATTTGCCGGGGTAGAAACTGGGTTTTCTCAGGCAAAGAATACGGTCAACATCCTATTCAAAAACACAATCACACCTATTATAGGAATTCTTACCTATGCGGTGTGCGGATTCTTCCTTATGTACCCAGGATTTGACGTGCCTGGCTGGTTTGCTTTTGATGGAGCCGGCTGGTCAATGTTCTGGTTTTCTCCAGCAGACGCTGACGTGACAACAGGCTACGCAGATGGCGGCTACACCTACTGGACCGACTTCTTGTTTCAGGCCATGTTCGCTGCTACTGCTGCAACTATAGTATCTGGAGCCGTTGCAGAGCGTATCAAGATTTCGACTTATTTGATTTTCACTGTTATCTATGTGGGGCTTGTGTATCCATTAATCGGCTCATGGAAATGGGGCGGTGGTGCGCTTGACGACATGGGCTTTTATGACTTTGCTGGTTCTACACTTGTTCACTCTGTAGGTGGATGGGGAGCGTTGGCTGGTATTATACTTCTCGGGCCTCGTATTGGCAAGTATGTTGACGGCAAAGTGGTCGACAAGCCAGGTGCCAGTGTGCCTCTTGCAGTTATTGGTGTATTCATGTTGTGGCTGGGCTGGTTTGGTTTCAACGGCGGTTCTGTGTTGTCTGCTGATCCCGGACTGGTTTCATTCGTTCTGGTTACCACTTCATTGGCAGCTTGTACTGGCGGTATCGGTGGTTTCATCGGTGGCTACCTTCTGTTCAAGAGACTTGATATTGGTATGATGCTAAATGGTATCCTGGCTGGCCTTGTAGGTATCACGGCAGGTGCTGATGTGATTAACCCGGGTTGGGCACTCTTTGTAGGTCTTGTTGCTGGTATCGCTGTAGTGTACTCAGTTGTACTTCTTGACAAACTGAAACTGGATGACGTAGTGGGTGCAGTCTCTGTTCACCTTGTTTGCGGTATATGGGGCACACTTGCGGTGGGTCTGTTCTCTACAAATCCTGAGCACACTTTCTGGATTCAGCTTAAAGGAGTAGTTATCTGTGGTCTGGCTGCGTTTACTGCTGCCTTCCTGATCTTCTTCATTCTTAAGAAAACATTTGGTATCAGAGTATCTGAAGAGCATGAGAAGTCTGGTCTTGATAGCCATGAGCATGGTATCAGAGGCTACACTATCATCTATCCTGATTGATAATCGATCAAAACTCACAATAAAAAAAGAGGCCTCCTTGCTTGCGGCGGCAACCTAACGAGCAAGAGAGGCCTTATCCAAAAACTTTAAAAAAACAGATTAAAGCTTATGAACACTTTTACAAAATTACTATTCCGTGGCGTATTCGCTACCATTTTTACACTATCGTTATCTGTGAGCGCTTTTGCTCAGGAAGAAGAGGAAGACGATGCTCCACTTTCTATCTCAGGTTCAATCGACACTTATGTAAGAACAGCGCCAGGTTATGAAGGTGCTGCCCCAGGTACTTCATTTGCCAATGGCAACGGCTTTTCAATGGGTATGCTTGATTTGATTGTTTCTAAGGAAGTTGGAAAGGTAGGATTTGTAGGTAACGTTGTTTTTGGCCCACGTGGTCAGGAAGCAGCCTTTGGTGCCCCAACCGGCTTACAATTTGTCAATCAGCTTTACGGCTACTGGAATGTAAGTGACAAAGTGAAGCTGACAATGGGTGCCTTTAATACCTACCTTGGGTATGAAGTGATTTCTCCAACAGCGAACTTCAACTATACCACTTCTTACATGTTCTCATGGGGACCTTTCAACCAGGCTGGTTTGAAGGCAGATTTCGCCCTTTCTGATAATTTCAGCTTGATGCTAGCGGTAATGAACCCAACAGATGTTTTGGAAACTAACACTTTTGGGAATCACCTGACTGCTGGACTGCAACTGGGTTACTCAGGTGACTTTGGAAGCATTTACTTGAATTCACGTTATGGTGACTACAGCGGAAAATTGTTCCAGGGTGATATTACGGCTGGTTTCGATATCTCAGATGCTTTCTTCCTTGGTGTGAACGCCACAGTACTTGAAGACGATGGCGCTGGATTCTCAGGTGTTGCGCTTTATCCTCAAATTGGTGTTTCAGATAATTTCTCTATCGGCGTTCGTGGCGAGTATTTCGCAGTTAAAGGTGCTTACCTTGGCGGAATTGGTGCTGGCCCTATCGGTTACGATACTAATGGAGACGGTAGTGTTATCGATTTGACGCTTAGCGGAAACATTTCAGTAGGTAAACTGACTTTCATTCCTGAAGTTCGTATTGATGCTACTTCAGAAGACACTTATGTAAACAAAGACGGTGAAGCAGGCAAGTCATTGCCTTCGCTACTATTTGCAGCAATCTATTCTTTCTAAATTATTTAGTGATATCAGTTAATAGAAGGCCCGTGAAAGCGGGCTTTCATTGTTTCAAGGGGTTGCTATTTGGTTGGCAACATGCAATAAGTGACATGCCACAATGCCAGCTGTTTCAGTTCTCAGTACTGACTCTCCCAGGCTCACAGGCAAAAAGCCTTTGGAAATAGCCTGGTCTATTTCGGCAGCTGAGAAGTCTCCCTCGGGGCCGATCAATATCAAGTAGGAGGAATGCTTCTTCACTTTTGCTATCAGGTAGTTTTCTATGGGCTGGTCGGCAATAGCTACAAAGTTTTGCCTTCCCTCTTGAGCTGTTTGTATTAATTCATCCAGTTTAACCAAACCGTTCAGTTTTGCTTTAATGAAGTTCTTAGATTGCTTCAATGCGCTGATGGTGATTTTCTCTGCTCTTTCCAGCTTCAGTTTGGTTCGCACCGAATGCTCGCATTCAACAAATGTGATTTCATCCACACCCAGCTCGCACACTTTTTCCAGAAACCATTCAATTCTGTCGGGCTGCTTTGTTGGTGCAATGGCAATGTGAATGTGATAAGGCCTGGAAAAACTTTCCACACTCAATACCTCCAGTTGAGCAACTCCCGGTTGATCGTTGACAATTCGGCATAGAAAGCGCTCACCCATTCCGTTGGTGAAATAAACCTGGTCACCTTTCTTGTGCCTTAGTACTTTCAGGCAATGTTGCGACTCTTCCCTGTCGAGTGTAACGATGTCGTTGACGGAGGATTTTTGAGGATGATAGAAAATGTGCATAGTGTTATCTTGGGGATGCAAAATACATTGCCTGGAATTAAGCATCAAAGAATTCAATGCGACGGCTGTAATTTGGCCAAATCGTTCATCAGGATCAAAAAATGATTAATTTCGAAGTTGGCAGAAATGAGCGCACTAAGAGTTTTTTAAATACATAAATATCCCTGAAAAATGGCAAGACTGAGGTTTAAGGCACTGGAGGCCCTTAGCATGAGAAAGAAGGTAGAGTTCAAGCTTCCCTCATTGAAAATATCTGACTATTTCGGTCAAAATGCCTTTGGAATACCTCAAATGCGAAGTGCACTTGCGCCAGAGGTATTTGAGAAAGTGGTGCACGTGAGCCATGGTAAGCGGGTGGACAAAGACACGGCTGATGCAGTGGCAGCCGCTGTAAAAACCTGGGCCATGAACAGGGGGGTGACGCACTACACACACTGGTTTCAGCCTTTGACAGGGGCCACCGCCGAAAAGCACGATACATTTTTTGATTCCACCAAAGGCATCGAAGAGTTCAAAGGCAGCGCCCTTGTTCAGCAGGAGCCAGACGCTTCTTCCTTTCCAAGCGGGGGGATCAGAAGCACGTTCGAGGCAAGGGGCTACACTGCCTGGGATCCAAGCTCTCCAATTTTTATTTGGGACACCACATTATGTATTCCCACCATATTTGTTTCGTTCACAGGGGAGGCGCTCGACTACAAAGCACCGCTGCTGAAAGCCATCGAAGCTATCGACAGGGCCTCTACCAAAGTTTGCCGGCTGTTCGACAGAGCAGTGGCCAACGTGACTCCCACACTTGGCTGGGAGCAAGAATACTTTGTAGTGGATAGAGCCCTTTATAATGCCCGCCCTGACCTGGTGATGTGCGGACGAACGGTGTTTGGCCACAATCCGGCCCGTGGTCAGCAGCTGGACGACCACTACTTCGGGACGATCCCCACCAGGGTGCAAGAGTTCATGAAAGAGTTTGAGGTGGAGGCACATAAGCTGGGTATCCCCATCCGCACCAGGCACAACGAGGTGGCTCCTTCTCAATTTGAGGCAGCTCCGATGTTCGAGGAGGCCAATGTGGCTACTGACCACAATCAGCTTCTCAGAGACATTATGGATAGGGTGGCTTTTAAGCATGACCTTAAAGTGTTGCTACACGAAAAACCATTTGCCGGTGTGAACGGAAACGGCAAACACAACAACTGGTCGCTCATGACCGATACCGGGGTGAATCTGCTTCAGCCCACCAGCAGTGCCAGGGAGAACCTCCTTTTTCTGACTTTCTTCGTTGTGTCCATCAAAGCGGTATACGAGCATGCCGATTTGCTCAGGGCCAGCATTGCATCATTTGGCAACGACTTTAGGTTAGGGGCTAATGAGGCTCCACCAGCTATTATTTCTGTTTTCATTGGGCAAACGTTGAGTAATGTGCTGGACGAGCTGGAGAAAAACGGGAACGTAAAAATTGAAAAAGGTGATAATCTGTATATGAAGCTGGGTATTGATCAGATACCAGAAATCATCATGGACAATACCGACCGCAACAGAACGTCGCCATTTGCTTTCACTGGCAATAAGTTTGAGTTCAGGGCGGTTGGCAGCGAGTCGAATGTGTCGAACCCGATGATGGTGCTTAATCTCATTGTGGCCGATCAGCTCAATAAGTTCTATTCGGAAGTAACTAAGCTGACCAACAAAGGCAAAGACCGCAGGCTGGCGATTATCGAGATCCTGAGAAAGTATATCAAAGAATCGAAGTCAATCAGGTTTGAGGGTGATGGTTATTCGGAGGCGTGGGTGAAGGAAGCTGAGAAACGTGGCCTTTCCAATGTGCGGGACACGCCAAGAGCCCTCGATTTTTACCTTTCTGACAAGTCCACTCAGCTATTCAGTTCCAACAAGATCTTGAATGAAAAGGAGGTGAAGGCTCGTCATGAGATCATGATTGAGAACTACATCAAAAAGGCACAGATCGACTCCAGGGTAATGGGAGACCTGGCCCTGAACCACATCATCCCAACAGCCATTGCTTATCAGAATAAGCTCATTCAAAATGCAAAAGGCCTGAAGGAACTTGGGGTGGACAACAAGGAAATCATCAGCTATATTGAAGAAATAAGTCAGCACATTTCTGCCCTTCGCAAAAATGTGAATGAGATGATCGAAGAAAGGAAGAAGATCAACAAGATTGACGATTCAAGGAAGAGAGCCATTGCCTATTGTGATGACATCAGGCACAAGTATTTTGATAAGATCAGGTATTCTGTTGATAAGCTTGAGTTGTTTATTGACGACGAGGACTGGCCGCTTGTTAAATACAGGGAACTTTTGTTTCTGAAATAAGTAAGCATTTTCTAGTGTAAACAGTGTTGAAAAATATTCTGAAAGCCTTTTTTGTCGTCGTAGCTTGCGTCCTGGTTTCTCATTTTATTGGTGGGTGCATGGAATTTCGGATGTCGCTAAGGGAAATGGACGACTACTACGCTGGGTATCAAAAACCCAGGATTGTGTCATTTCCTTTCGACGGACGAACCGTCAACTATGCTGAAGCTGGCGATAAAACGAAACCTCTGGTGCTGTTCGTTCATGGTTCTCCGGGTTCCTGGAGCGCCTTCGCTGACTTTCTCAGGGATTCTAGTCTTGTTGCTAATTTTCACCTGATTGCACCAGACAGGCCCGGGTTTGGGCATTCTAATTTTGGAAGAGCCGAGCCTTCACTGAAGAAGCAAAGTGAGTTCCTGTATCAGGTGCTCAAGAGATATCCTGAAAAAAAGGCTATCCTGGTGGGACACTCGCTGGGAGGGCCGGTAATCGCCCAAATGGCGATGGACTTTCCTGACAATGTCAGGGGATTGCTGTTTGTAGCTCCGTCCATTGACCCTGCACTTGAGCCGGATGAATGGTTCAGGCCACTGCTACGCAACTTTGTTGTCCGCACTTTTACACCCATAAGTTTGGTAGTATCCAATGAAGAAATTATCGACCTTAAGGAAGAGCTGGAGATGATGACCGATGGCTGGAAAAGCTTAAAGACGCCTGTTTATATGCTACAGGGTGACCAGGACACGCTTGTGCCTATGGAAAATGCCTACTACCCCGGAAAATTCATGCCCGACAGCCTTATTCACATTCAACTACTAAGCGGAGTCAATCACTTTATCCCGTGGTCGCATCCCCAGGAGATCATAAAAGGTATCAACTACCTCAAAGCTTTGCCTTAGCGGCAATTTGGGAATGTAGTATTTTTGGTATCTTTATTGAGAAGCGTTTCTTTAGACTGGAATATTATGAGACTAACCAAACACACCCTTGAGCTTTTTGTGGTTCTGCTGGCTATTGGCCTGGCTGCCAGTTCCTGCACCAAATCAGTATATATCAATACGCTGAGGCCTGCGGAGATTACCTTTCCTTCGCACGTGAACACGATTTTATTGGTCGACAGGACGGAGTTTGAAAGGAAAGGTCTCGGTATTGTGGAAGGAGTGCTTACCGGAGAGATGCCAGGTGAAGACAGAGCTGGTGTGCAGGAAGCGATGAATGCCTTTCAGCAACAGCTGATGGCCAGCCCCAGGTTCCAGTTGAAGCGAGCCAGCGAAACGTTGAAAGGCAACAGCATGACGGGCGCTTTTCCTGATCCGATTTCCTGGCCAGTGATCGAGCGTCTTTGCCGGAATTATGATGCTGATGCTGTGATCGCCGTCGAAATTTTTGATACCGACTTCATCGTCACCAACGGGAAGCGTGATGTCGAAAAAGAAGTAGAGAAAGATGGTAAAAAGGTAAAGGAGAAGGTGGTTGAGTATTTTGCCGAAGGCGTGGGTAATGCAAAAATAGGTTTTCGACTTTACGACCCTCTTGAAAAAACGATTGCAGACCAGCAGCTCTTTAACCCTTCTAATAATTGGAGTGCTACTGGTGCCAATGTGAAAGATGCCATGTCGCAGTTGATTCAAAAAACAGAGGCGACCAGGCAGGTTAGTCGTACGGCCGGCTCTACCTATGCCTACAAAATTGCCCCCATGCCAGTGCAATTAAGCCGGTTTTATTATGCTAAGTCCAAAAAGACGCCAGAAGTGAGGCAGGGTGCCCGACAAGCTCAGGTAGGGCAGTGGCAGGGTGCCATCGACACCTGGCGGGGCAGACTTAGCCAAAGCATTAAGCGGAAAGAAGGGGGCAAGCTGGCCTACAATATTGCCGTGGCCTACGAAGTGCTGGGAGATTTTGATAGCGCCAAAGAATGGGCGTCAAGATCTTACGTTAAATACGAGAACAAGAAAGGGCGTGGATACAATAGCACCCTGAACCAGAGGATATACAATGATCAGCTGCTGCAACAGCAGGGAGTCAGGGACTGATCTACTTATCGGGCAAGGTTTCAATTTTACGCATCAGCGCTTCGGCTTCGGCGACTTTTTCGTCCGATTTTCGACGGTTCACACTGCTGAGTTTAAACGACTCTTCAAGCAGCTTTCTGTGCTTTTCAATGAGTTTTTCTTTTTCACTTTTCTTTCTAAAGAATCCGAATGCCATGTTTTGTGATTTATAAATCATATAACAGGATGATCGGTATAATGTTTTTAGCGATGGTATTTTGCCGAAATATTATCACCAAGGAATGGTAATCACACTTTTTTTGAGAAAAAATTAATCGCTACTTTCAGGGTCTCGACACCTTTAGCTGTTATTAGATTTTTACCACTGGATTTTACTACATCGAAAACTAAATGAGAAACTTTCTGAGAGCTCTCCCGGCTCTTTTTATTCTGCTCTTTTGTGCTTTTTTTTCGCTCTCTGCACAGAATTTTCAGTTCAAAGGTTACGTCAAAAATAGTGTTACAGGGGAACCCATAGAGGGGGCTAACGTGTATGTTACGAACCTGTCTACAGGCGTTATCACTGACTCAACCGGATATTTTTCTATGTTTTTGCCGCAGGGCACGCACGCTGTGGAGTTCACTTACGTGGGGTTTGAGTCGAAGAAAAGGAATATTGCCCTAAACAGGACGGTTACTATCAACATGAACCTCGAGGAGTCGTCGCAGCTGCTGCAAGAGGTGAGTGTGAGCGGGCAGGCTGAGGATCATAACATTTCCAGCTCGGAAATAGGGGTGAGTAAGATGTCGATGAAGACCATCGAAAAGATGCCTTCTTTCATGGGAGAAGTGGATGTAATGAAGAGCCTGCTGATGCTGCCCGGAGTGAGTACGGTGGGTGAGGGCACCACTGGGCTGAATGTGCGAGGGGGCAATATTGACCAAAACCTGATTTTGCTGGACGATGCCCCTGTTTTCAATAGCTCCCACCTGATGGGCCTATTTTCAGTTTTTAATCCCGACATGGTGCGAGACGTTACTTTTTACCGTGGGGCTATCCCTGCGCAGTATGGAAGCCGGGTGTCGTCGGTGCTTGACATCAAAATAAGAAACCCTGAAACTGAAAGGCTGAAACTGGCGGGCGGGGTTGGGCTTATTTCTAACCGGCTGATGCTGGAAGGCCCGATTGGAAAAAGTGAAAAGCTTAGCTTCCTGATAGGTGGAAGGGCTTCTTTTTCTGATTATCTGCTCAAAATCTCCCCTAATAAGTCCATTCAGGACACCAGAGCCAATTTTTATGATGTTACGGGCAAGCTGTTGTACAAGCTGAACAACAACAACAAATTGCAGGTGTCTTTCTACAGGGCGCATGATGGGTTCAAGCTGGCATCCGATTCTCTATCGGCAGTGGAAATCAACGCTTCTTCTTCTCAGTTTGCCTGGGAAACAGCCAACGCCACGGTTCGATGGGACCATGCCTTTACGGACAACTTCATTGCCAATATCGTCGGGGTGTACAGCGACTACAATGCGATCATATCGAGCCCCGAACCTACCAACGGCTTTGACCTGACCTCGGCTGTAAAGTACCGCAAGCTCAAATCTGACTTTAGTTGGTTTAGCTCCGGAGGGCATTCGGTGATGTTTGGTGCGGCTGCCACCAAGTACATCATCGACCCTGGTCACCTGGATCCTAACAGCGACCAGTCGAATATCAATGAGCTTTTGTTGCAGCAGGAAAACGGTCTCGAGCTGGCTGCATTTGCCAGCGATGAAATCATTTTCAACGACAAAATCACTTTGATGCTTGGGCTCAGGTATTCCTACTTTCATAGCGTAGGAGAGAGAAATGTATACTCTTATGACCCCACTCAACCATATTCGCTAAAGACCATTACCGACACAACGTTTTTTAGCAAAGGCGAAAAGATCGCAAGCTATCATGGAGCCGAGCCCCGGTTTTCTTTTAAATACAGCCTGAACCGAAGCAGTTCCGTTAAGATTGGATACAACAAAATGCGCCAATACCTGCAGTTGGTTTCCAATACCACAGCCGCTTTGCCGATAGACAGGTGGCAGCTGAGCAACTCTTATTCAAAGCCTATCATAGCTGATCAGTTATCTGTTGGTTATTTCAAGAACCTCAACAGTAATGAGTATGAAGTCTCGGCGGAGGTGTTTTACAAAACCACACAAAATGTAAGCGACTATAAGGACGGCGCTGAGTTATTGCTGAACCAGGCGCTCGAAACGGCTATACTTCACGGCAGCGGCTATGCTTATGGGCTGGAGTTTCAAACCAAAAAGAATTTGGGAAGGCTTACAGGTTGGCTAAGTTATACCTATTCGCAGGCACGTCAGCTGGTAAAGGGCGACTTCGAAGAAGAGGAGATAAGCGGGGGAGAGTACTATCCCACAAACTTCAACAAGCCTCATATTCTAAATATGTCTGCTACGTGGAAGGAAAGCGCCAGGGTAAATTTCTCTGCGAACTTCACTTACAGCACGGGCAGGCCAGTCACATACCCTGACGACAAGTACTATGTATACGGACTTTTCATTCCGAACTATGTGAGCAGGAATCAGTACAAAATACCGGACTATCACAGACTGGATCTTGCAATGACTGTTGGGCCCGATCCGGCCAAGCAGACCAAATGGCAGGGCAGCTGGACATTCTCCATTTACAATGTTTACGCACGCAAGAATGCCTATTCAGTATTTTTCAAGCCTAACAATCAGGCTGCCGTGAATCAGGCCAATGCCTACAAGTTGTCTATTTTCGGCACCATTTTCCCTTCCATCACCTATAATTTCTCCTTTTGATAGCCATGAAGAATCTGATGACTGTACAGCATATGCCTAAGGCTTTCTACATAAGTTTTCTCCTTTTTTTAGCATCCTGCATTACCCCATTTGATCCTGATTTGACTCAGGAAAACCCCAAACTGAGCGTGGAAGGAACGGTGACGGACCTGGCGGGGCCTTATGCGATCAAACTGAGTTACAGTACATCGTACACCAGCGGTGATAAGAAAAATGAGAATACAATCAGAGACGCAAAAGTCTTCATTAGCGACAGCGAGGGCAACGAGGAAGAGCTGACCTACAGCGGCAACGCAGGCACTTATGTGACCGCAGCCGATGGTATTCAAGGTGTGGCTGGCAGATACTACACGCTGAGGGTTGAACTTTCCAATGGTAAGGCCTATGAGTCATACCCGGAGCTGATGCCCCATGCGCCGGAAATCGATACATTGTATGCTGAGTACAGGGACGTGACCGGGGAATTTGTGCAGGGTGAGTTTGATGTTTACCTCGATGCCACCGATCCGGCAGAAGAGGAGAACTATTACCTGTGGAAGTGGAAGCACTACAAAAGACTTGACTACTGTCTGACATACATTCAGAACTTCCCTTCTCCGCCGACATGGTATGCCAGGTACTGCTGCGACGAATGTTTCGAAATTGAAGCTTGTGCCGGTTGTGTCAATATTGGGTCGGACGCACTGGTGAACGGCGGGAGGATCAGCAGAGTGCCCTTGATGTCGTTTGAGTACGACAGCCGGGAGCCTTACTATTTGCAGGCTGAGCAGTATTCACTGACGGAGTCGGCCTACAAGTTTTGGAAAACAGCCAGCGACCTGATCAACAATGCCGGTGGTGTTTTCGACAAGCCGCCTGTGACCGTAAAAGGAAACCTTTTCAATGTGGCCGACCCCGATGAGCAGGTGTTGGGGTATTTTGGTGCTTCCTCAGTAAAAGTAAAGGCAGTGTACTTTAGGAGAGACAATATTCCTTCGTTTCCTTATAGCTCAACACCTCTCTACAATATTGACACACGGGGCTGCCAGGAATGTGAAGAATCGATTTACAGAACCGGAAGAAAGCCATCAGAGTGGGATAATGCGCCGACGTATTGAAGCGATAGAATAGGCCTGTTCCAATGTTGCCTTAATACTCGGAAAGGCTTATATTTTTCACTTACCCATTGCGGAAAATTACTACCTTTAAATGGATTAACATCTTGTAATTGATTTCTTTATTCTCAAATTATAGGGAGTTTTGAAGCAGAGTTGTTCTCTATTTTAGGGTAAGGATCTACTACTTTTATGCAATACAAATGAGAAACCTCTTGAAGGTGCTTCTGGCTTGTGTCTTATTGTCGGTGTTGACGTCCTTTCTATCAGTTGCTCAAAATTCCCCCTTTAGTGGCACTGTTAAAAATAGCGTTTCAGGCGCTCCTTTAGAAGGTGTAAACGTCTACGTGACTAACCTTTCGACAGGTGTAGTAACTGACTCAGCCGGGTATTTCATCATGTTCTTACCACAGGGAGTGCATGCTGTTGAGTTTTCTTCTGTTGGTTTCGAGAGCAAAAGACGCAATGTGCCTGTTTATCGTGCCATGACCATCAATATTGACCTGGATGAGTCGTCTCAACTGTTGCAGGAAGTGAGTGTAAGTGGTCAGGCGGAAGACCATAACATATCGAGTGTGGAGCTTGGCGTTAGCAAGATGTCGATGAAGACGATTGAGAAAATGCCGACTTTTATGGGGGAAGTGGACGTGATGAAGAGCCTGCTCATGCTTCCGGGCGTGACAACGGTAGGGGAGGGAACAACAGGTATTAATGTAAGAGGAGGAAATATTGACCAAAACCTGATATTGCTCGACGATGCACCGGTTTTTAATAGTTCTCATCTGATGGGGCTGTTTTCGGTGTTTAATCCGGACGTTGTAAGAGATATCTCCTTTTACAGAGGGGCGATTCCGGCACAGTACGGAGGCAGGGCCTCTTCCGTACTGGACATAAAAATAAGAACGCCAGAAACCGATCAAATAAAAGCGCAGGGTGGGGTTGGGATCATAGCCAACCGTCTTTTGCTAGAAGGGCCTGTCAATAAGAAAGTAAGCTTCCTGCTGGGAGGCAGGGCTTCTTTTCCGAACTACATTTTCAAACTTGCTCCCAACAAAGCAATTCAGGACACCAGGGCTAACTTTTATGATGTAACGGCCAAGGTGCTTTATCAAGTTGATGATGACAATAAAATCCAGCTGTCATTGTATCGATCGGTGGACAGGTTTAAGCTGGCCTCTGACTCACTCTCTGCACTGGAGGTCAACGCTACATCCTCTCAATACGACTGGGAAACTACCAATGCTACCGTTAGGTGGGATCATGCTTTTTCTCCCGACTTCATAGCGAACGTAGTTGGTGTTTATAGCGACTACAATGCGTCGATTTCCAGCCTCGTTCCGGCTGTGGGCTTTGAGTTGCCGTCGGCCATAAAGTACCGAAAAGCAAAAGCCGACTTTAGCTGGTTGAAAGGCAGCCATACCATTATGTTTGGCGGTGCCGGCACCCAATACATTCTGGAACCGGGGCATCTGCAACCCACCAGCAGCGAATCGAACATCAACGAGCAGCTGCTGCAAAATGAGTATGGACTGGAACTGGCGGGGTTCGCAAGCGATGAACTCATCGTTAACACAAAGCTGACTGTAATGGCTGGTCTTCGGTATTCCTATTTCCAAAACATGGGTGACCGGGATGTGTATTCTTATCAGCCTGGCGTACCTTACTCGCATGAGTCAATGGTGGATACCACACACTATTCAAAGGGAGAAAGGATCAATAGCTATGGTGGCGCAGAGCCCAGGCTGTCATTAAAATACAGCCTTAACCCGACAGCGTCTGTCAAGCTGGGTTACAACAGGATGCGGCAATATTTGCAGATTATTTCCAATACCACTGCCTCAATGCCCATCGACAGGTGGCAACTGAGCAATCCCTACTCCAAGCCTATCATCGCCGATCAGGTGTCAGTGGGCTATTTCAAGAACCTCAGAGAGAATGTGTATGAGCTATCGGCAGAGGCTTTTTACAAAACCACCCAAAACCTAAGCGACTATAAAGATGGTGCTGACCTGCTGCTGAACCCGGCCTTGGAAACTGCCATTCTTCATGGAAATGGCTTTGCTTATGGTGTAGAGCTTCAGGCGAAGAAGAACATGGGAAGGCTGACCGGCTGGCTAAGTTACACCTACTCGCAGGCAAGAATCAGGACGAAGACTGATTTTATTGAGGAGCAAATTAGTAACGGTAACTACTACCCTACGAATTTCAACAAGCCCCACATACTGAACCTGTCAGCCATATTTAAGCAAAGTGCCAGGGTGAGCTTTTCAGCGAATTTCACCTATAGTTCCGGCCGACCGACGACCTATCCGTTGGACAAGTACTACTACCATGGAGCGTATGTGCCTTATTATGAGAACCGCAACCAGTTTCGCATTCCCGATTATCATAGGCTGGATTTGGCTATGACAATAGACGATAAACCAAGCAGGCAAGCAAAGTGGAAGGGGAGCTGGGTATTTTCTATCTATAATGTCTATGCCCGAAAAAATGCCTATTCGATTTTTTTCAAGCCTAATAACCAGCTTTACTATGTCCATGCTGACGTCTACAAGCTCTCTATTTTTGGCTCCATTTTTCCGTCAATCACCTACAACTTTACTTTTTGATGGGATCAAGAAGCCTGATTTTGTATAGAAATAGATTGACAGGTGTGTTGACTGTGTGTCTTGTTGTGCTCACCACTTGCATTACACCATTTGATCCTGAATTGACCGACGAAGAGCCAAAATTAACAGTAGAGGGTCTGATTACTGACCAGCCAGGCCCTTACAGGGTGAAGCTAAGCTACAGCACCACTTATACTTCAGGCAACGCTAAAAGTGACTTTACGATTTATGATGCTAAAGTAATCATCAAAGACGATGTGGGGAATGAGGAACAACTTACCTATACGAAGGGAGGCACGTATGAAACGAAAGCTGATGGAATACGAGGAGAAGTTGGGCGGAGCTATTCGGTACAAATAGAGCTATCCGATGGAAAGGTTTATGAGTCTGTGCCGGAGATGCTGCCAGCTGTTCCACCCATCGACACCATATACGCTGAGTACCGGGATATTTCCGGCGAATTTTTGCAAGGGGAGTTTGACGTTTTCGTCGAGAGCAAAGATCCGAAAGATGAAGAGAACTACTATCTGTGGAGGTGGAATAACTTTGAGCGACTGGATTACTGTAGGATCTATACAACGGGAAGTGGCGCATTCAAGCTTGTAACTTATGCGGTGCCTTGTTGCGGTATTTGCTTTGACATTGTCAACTGTCCGGGTTGTGTAAATGTGGCTGCTGATAAGCTTATGAATGGGAATAGGATATCAAGAGTACAGTTGCTGACTTTCCCATATGACGATCGAAAGCCTTATTTCGTTGAGGCAGAGCAGTATTCGGTGAGTAAAGCAGCGTACGAGTACTGGCAAATGGTAGACCACTTGACTACGAATTCAGGAGGAGTTTTTGACAAACCCCCTATCACAATAAAAGGAAATTTGTCAAATGCTACCGACCCGGATGAGAGAGTTCTTGGCTATTTCGGAGCATCGGGACTAAAGACAAAATCAGTTTATTTTAGTAGAAGGGGTATTCCGGCAAATCCTTACAAAAAGCTTTGGTACGACGACTTCGTTGAGGACAAGAGGTTTGGGTGTCTTGAATGTGAGGAGGTGGCAGGAGTAAGAACTGGAATCATCCCTGCTCATTGGGATGATGCGCCTACTTATTATCCAGTTGTTTATTGATGTAGTATGTTGGAACGATTTAGCCCAGGCAAAGTAAATGCAAAATGGAAGCTGCTCAGCTTGTTGTTGCTGGTCGGCTGCATAACTCCCTTTGACCCCGAACTGACCGATGAAAATTCCAAACTGACGGTAGAAGGTCTCATTACTGACCAGTCAGGACCTTACAGGGTAAAGCTAAGCTACAGTACCACTTACACTTCGGGCAACGCTAAAAGTGATTTTACAATCTACGATGCAAAGGTCATTATCAAAGATGATGCGGGCAATGAAGAACAACTCACTTATACAGCGGGCGGCGCTTATGAGACCAAAGCTGATGGAATCAGAGGCGAAGTGGGGCGAAGCTATTCGGTGAGGATAGAGTTGGCTAACGGAAAAAATTACGAATCGAAGCCCGACTACCTGGCGGCAGTGCCGGAGATAGACACCATGTACGCTGAGTACCGGGATATCTCAGGCGAGTTTTTGCAAGGTGAGTTTGATGTTTTCGTGGAGACCAAAGACCCAGAAAATGAGGAGAACTACTATCTGTGGCGCTGGAATAATTATGAGAGGCTGGATTATTGCAGAATTTGGAGAATAGGAGCCCCGGATGCGGGCTATATCACGTTCGGCACCTATTGCTGTAGCCGGTGCTTTGGTATCAACAATTGCCCAGGATGCGTTAATGTCGGGTCAGACAAACTGTTGGATGGAAATACAATAGCCAGAGTGCCTTTACTCACTTTTCCTTATGATGATCGCCTGCCTTATTTTGTAGAAGCCGAGCAGTATGCCCTTAGCCGGGCTGCGTATGAATACTGGCAAAAAGTAGCGCAACTAACTACCAACTCGGGTGGGGTATTTGATAGGCCTCCGATCACCATTAAGGGCAACCTGTTTAATGTGAACGATCCCGAAGAAAGAGTGCATGGCTTTTTTGGTGCGTCAGGGCTAAAAATGAAGTCCGTTTATTTTAGCAGAAGCGGTATTTCAGACAATCCGTACAGAAAGCTGTCATCGGAAATTATTCTGGACATGAGATTCGGCTGTCTGGAATGCCAGGAAGTAGCGGGTGTCAGAACGGGAGTCACACCCCTCCACTGGGAAGATGCACCAACTTATTATCCAGTTGTTTCCAGCAATTGATTAACGGAAAAGTGTGCAAAGAACCTGACTTGGTGTTGTCTACAACAGTTGCTTTAGGAAAACGCCGCTTTATTCTTTCGAATAATTGATCTGATTCGTTATCCTGTTTTTTCTGTTGTAAAACTTCCAAAGACCGATGCGTTCATCATTCAAATACTTTCCTTCCGATTCCATAGTGCCATTGTCATGGTAGTATTTCCATGTGCCTTGTTTTTGGGAGTTCAGTAGTTGCCCCTCAGAGGCCAGCTTGCCGTTGGGGTGGTAGTACTTCCATATGTCAGAGGTAAAGCCGTTTTTGTAATAGCTTTCCAGCTTTAGGGTACCATCTTCATAGTAAGTTATTCTTGAGCCGTAGCCGTCTTTTAAGGTGCCACCAGGCAATACCTCCCCTTTTGGTGTAAAGTATTCGCTGACTGCCAGTAGTCGGCCATTGTCCCAGTTTTCGTCCTGTATGAGTTGCTCATTTTGGTAAAACCTGCCCCAAATGCCGTCTTCTAAATCCAGCCTGTAGCTACCGATAGCAGATATTTCTCCTGTAATATAGTAACTGACCCACTGGCCGTCTCTCATGTCATTTTTGTACTTGCCTTCGGTTTCGATTGGGCCAGCTTCGTAAAAGTATTTCCACAAGCCAGTCTTCTGATCACGCAGGTAGTCGCCAATGGAATAGAGGTTGCCATTCTCAAAGAAGCTTGTCCATGTACCGGTCTTCAGGTCGTAGGCATATTTGCCTTCAACGCTCTTTTTGCCCCGGGCAAAAAACTCCTGATAGATGCCGTCCTTTAGGCCGTTCTTATAGTTGACATTCAACTTGAGCTGACCATTCTCGTAGTATTGCTGCCAGTTGCCGGTTGCTATGCCTAACTCATATTCTTCCGTCTTTTCCAGTTTGCCACTCGGGTAGTAGTACGACTGTTTTCCATCCAGCGAACCATTTTTATATTTCTCTTTGGCTAAAATCAATTTGAAAGGGTCGTATTCTACCCAAACACTGTCTTTCTTTCCTATTTTGAAGACTCCCTCAAGCGCCACACTTCCGTCGGGATAAAACTCCGTAACCGGGCCGTGAAGCGTATTTTCTTTGTAATTTACTTTGGACTGCAATTGTCCGTATTCGTCGTAAAATTCGGCCTCACCGTCCAGTTTATCATTCTCATAAAACACTGCGGACTTAAGGTTGCCTGTTTCATAATACTCTTTCCAAAAACCTTCTCGTTTGCCCTCGTTGTATTTGCCTTCGTAAAGCTTAAGCCCAAAGCGATAGAACCCTTCCCAGTCGCCAGTTCGCAGACTATCTTTGTACCGGCCTCGTTCCTTGATTTCCCCATTTGAATAAATACTGGCATAGATGCCGTTAAGAATACCTCCCTTGTAGCTCTCCATTTGGTTGCGGCGGCCATCTGTGTTGTAGAAAAACCAAAGGCTGTCTTTCTTATCATTTTTGTAAAAACCTTCTGCCAGCAACTGGTTATTGCCTCTGTAAAAAAGCCACAGGCCTTCCTTTTTACCATTCTGTACCTCGCCTTTGTAAGTGGCAACGGTGTCAGGAAAAGACATCGTTTGGGCCTTCAATCCGGGGAGCAAAAAGCAGGATAGACAAAAAATGCTTAAGGAGTATATC
>TARA_R110002012_G_scaffold133006_3_pt1 | contig 30534 bp, 31 predicted proteins | sample TARA_R110002012 | Tara Oceans TARA_R110002012 (sample SAMEA4396515) | marine metagenome | biome: Westerlies Biome; feature: [DCM] deep chlorophyll maximum layer (ENVO:01000326); material: water (ENVO:00002006), including particulate matter (ENVO:01000060) such as... | depth 40 m | reverse complement strand
CGGCCCTGGTTGCCAATCTGATGGGCCAGGTTGTGCCGCGTGACCAGAGTGTCCGGATGCTCTTCGCCAAGACTCTCCGGACGGCGCCGGATCTCGTAGATCGCGCGAAACTCCCGCTCCGCCTCTCCATAACGGCCCTGATGGCCAATCTGCTGGGCCAGGTTGTGCCGCGTGGTCAGGGTGTCCGGATACTCCTCGCCAAGGCTCGAACGCGCCACCTCAAATACGCGAGAATAGAGACGTTCCAGGAACCGCCATCGAGCAGCCTCTTCGAATGATCTGCATTGCGAAAAATGCCAGGTAACCGCCTTTGCAGGATCGACCGCAGCAAGGTGCCCGAAAGCCGCCTCAAAGGCAGCTTCGTTTGCCGGCGTTGGCCGGCTACCCTTCTCCGGTGCAATTACCTTTTCATGTAATTCGAAGAGATACCGATGCACCCGCTCGAACTGCGCCAGCTCTTCCAGTTTGTCCCGGCGTTGCAGCTCTTCGCGCATCAAGGCATGCAGGGTGAAAGTGCCGTCATCGGCCTCCGTAAAAACGCTGCGGCGAACTAGCTGAGTCCAGCGGAACCCCGCCATGCGACCGGGGAAGGCGTCCGCAAGATCTCCCATGGCGTCTTGCGTGACAATTTCCAGATACGAGGCGAGGCGCAGAGCCGCCTGCTCGTCCGGGCCCAGATGTTCGAGAAACTGGTTCAGGATGTCGTCGTGGGTTCCGCCAAAAAGCGCCGGGTCCGGGTCTTCTCCCCGGTTCACGATCTTTGCGAAGACATCAACCTGGAGGTCAAGGAACAGCGGAAGCCCTCGGGCGCCCTCAACGATCCGGTCGCGGATCGCCGGATCCTCAATCGGGATCTTTTGCAGGAAGGCGTCGGAGTCTTCGTTTGACAGAGCGCCGAGTAGGTGCGCGTCGACGATCAGCTCCCAGTCCGGATCGATCTCGGGCCAGCGCAGCTTGTCCCGCCCCAGCATGACGAAGAGTGTCCCGGGGCTATCCTGCACCAGAAGCCGGACCCATTCATCCGCTCTGCGGTCCGACAATCCATCCTTTTGTGGCCGGTCCCGCCACAGCACTTCATAAGTATCCAGAAGGACAACCGGCCGTAGCTCCGGTTTTTCTTTCAGGCCATCGCAGATATCGGCGCCGAGGAAGCTCGGGAGCTTGTCCAGCAATTCATCGGCCAGCATCGCATCGATCCCGCGCAGCTGTCTGTTGCCACGCCGGTGCCACCATTCCGATACCCGGCCGGTGAGGCGCGCTCCCCATTTGTAGAGAATGTTGAGGCCCGGCATGACAGACGCCCCCGTCTCAACAAGAGCACCAAAGACGCCTTCGCTCAGTTCCAGAAGATCATCCAGCGCTTCCTTTTCACCTTTGAAAAGCTCTGGGTAGCGCGCACGGATATCGACGCCCGGATTGCTCTTCAACGTGTAGAGCGTGAACCCGGTGTCGAACGCGGGGAAGGACATACCGGACGCCCGGCCAAGTTGCAGGCGGATTTGCAGAAGGACCTGTTCCGGCGGGCGCACCGTCTCCAGATCGACGGCTGCAGCAAGATAGCGCCGCGGCGTCGGTCGGTTCGGCCCGGCCTCCGCGATGCGTGTGAGGATACGATAAAACTCCCGGTACAAAGCCGACTTTCCCTGCCCGCCGACGCCGTACCAGTTCAGTATTCGGTATTCATCCGCCTCTTGTGGTTCGGCAACGGCCTGGCGGAACAGATCGCGCGCATCTTCCCTATCGGTGAATTCACGATTTGCGACAAAGGTCTCTTCATGATGTGTCGGCTTCATAGGTATGCGCGTCGGCCTCCGCACGGATCGGTAGCGCTATGCTCCGCCACAGCGGCGCGGTCATGCAAGGCCAAATTGTTTAAGAAAACCTCATGTTATCTGATGGAGCCTCGATTTTTACGGCGCGGCCCGCAGGCGCAGCCGTGAACACTGAGGAGCTGCAGGACTGAGCGCGTGCGCGACTTGACGGGAACGGGCCAAGCTGACGTATGCAGCTCGATACTGGACGGTCAGCTTCATCACCCTGCAGAGCCGGATCGTCATTCGGCTACCGACCCAAAGCGGACGTTCACAACATTCACGTTTGTATGTGCCAATTCGACGCTTATGGACATCAATATATAGGCTCCTAGAGCGAGCCTATCGACGATCCTACCCTGTCGTTTAGGGAGCGTCTGGGGTAATGCAGCAAAGGAGAGATTCATCCCATTATTAAATAGTGCAAATAACAATTCTGGAAAATATAAAAAAATATTTAAACCTATACTATAATGCATCATTAAGTAAAGAAAGAGCATATTTAGCATTTAAAAAATTTAATAAAATCACTCCATTTAGGTGTGATTCACTGGCGGGGCAGACATGATAGTTGAGATTGCCAGATCAACTTCTGCCCGGCATTTGTCCGGTAGAAGAGCAGTTTCTTTCGATATCTTCTCAATATAAATTTCACCTCCGTACGATTTCGCTGTGCGCCGGAGGATCTTGCCGACGTCCGCGCAACGGCAGGCAGTCAACGCAAGATCGACGGGAGACCATGAAGAGGACATGAATGCACCGACCAGCTCATGGCGCGCGGCCTTACAGCGATCCCAGTCGAAAAATGGCAAGAACTGCAGGATGTCGGGAACCGTGTCTTTCTTCGCTAAATCACGGTAGACCATCGGGAAAGTGGCGGCGACCATCAGTGAAACTGGCTTGTGCCTATGTCGCATGAGCACCGGTAAGATAAGGCCTGCCGCGCTTAACAACTCCCTCGGAGTCACCTTCTCTGCCTCAAACATGAGGTGCGCGCACGCTTCTGATGCGGCTGCATCAAGATCGAATGGTCTTCGGCGGCAGATCGCCTGCGCGAGTTCTACAATTGAATAGACAATACGGAGTCGCACTGGCTCGGGGGCGCTTCGAAACATGGTCATGTTGCGGCAGGCCACCGACGCCGACACTGTTCTGTCCAATCCGGTTCGAACGACCCAAGGCCCGTTGAGCCGCTCGCCTATGATGTCTAAAGCCTTTGTTAGTATGCCCACCTCGTTGCCGTCGAAGTGGATTGGAAGGCACCGTTGGAGCGTCTTCTCTGCAATGCGGAATTTCATCGCAGCATCGGCCCTTGGCAAAACCAATCCCACGTGATGGACGAAAGCGTCGATTGGAAGCTCGCCCGCGAGAATGACACGCGTTAAATGAATAGTTGCTTCGTCCGGAATTCTAGCCATTACTTTCGCAGCGACGCTTGGCGTCCCCAAAACCGCAGACAGCTGGAGATCGTCGGCTCCACGCAACAGCATATCCAGCAGGCCATTGACTGCTTTGGTTGAAAGCCTTGGTGTAGTCAAAAGCCACATCACATCCGCCTCAGTCGAATCTAGAACCTTAGTGAGTACGGAGTCCCGGCTCGGTGACGGCGGCAACGAAACAATCGATTCTCTCACTTCCTTTTTCGCGCCGATGGCGCGAGCGTATTCGACAACAATGTCAACGATCCGCGAAGCCCCAAAGTCGTTAACAATGCCCAGGTGGGAGATCTCTGCTGCAAGCCCATCCCCGTCCAGCCTCGCCAGGATCGGGACCGCAGCTGTAAAATGCCAATCCTCGACAAGATAGGGCAGAAGGTTGGTTCCGACAGCGTCCACTAGTGTTGGTTCCGCATCCCGAAGTGCCTCACCGATTCTTTCGACGAGGTTTCCATCTGCGGCCGCGCGCTTGGATAGTTCTCGGTTGGCGGCTGCTAGACGCAATAGAAGCTTCGAAGATGCCAAGAACAAGGCACGCTCGCATCGTCCATCCGGCGCCTCGCCAAGCCCGTGAGCTATCCTTGGGAAGACATCCGTAAGAACCTCCTCCAGCTCCGGCCGGGAAAGTAGTGGGACAGCCCCCTCGGGAGCCCGCGCAGCTAAAACTTCTGCTGCCATAGCCATAGCACTCCTTCCAAATGGCATGGGGTGCCTTCGCATTTTTGCCGCGATTGCGCCGAGGAAAGTCCATGATTCAGCATCAGGTAAATCAGCGGTAGCACGAGTTATGGCGTGTGCAAGGGCGGGTTCCAACAAACTGATCGCCTGCATCTCCCGCACTTTGCCGGAGTTAGCGATGTCTAGGAGTCCTAGCGCAGCCGTCGGAGCTCGGTCCAACTTAGCAATGAGCTCATCCCATAATAGCGCAATGCGAAGTACGGCCGAGCCGTCATTTCCATTATTGCCCCCCATGAGGTCGATTTCTGACTCGGTTAGAAGCTTTGGACGTGTTTGCTCAAACACGCGGTTGACCATGACACTAGTCCAGCGATGACGAGCGCCTTCGCTAGATCTCCCGTCGATCCGCCTGCCGCCCCAATCTGAGAACTTCGATTTTGCGTCTTTTGGTGCGAATACAAGGTCGAAATCTCGCCCTCCGACGTTGCGGGGTGATCGCGCGAAAGTCGACAGTGCAAACCTTCGCCGCATGGATGGCCATAGGGCGGTCAGTAGTCGAAGCGCTATTAAATCCGGGGCTGAAGCGTCCAAGACTACAATCGGGCGCGTCTCCTCTAAGAATAGCGCCTCAAGCAACTCTCCAGCCCAGAAGTCGGCGGCGGGCGGTAGCGGCGTCGCCGACAACATGGAAACGGTCTGTCTCGTTGCATCTTCCCGCTTGGGGAGTCGGTCGATCATGAGCAATTCTATGAACGGTGAAAGGCTCTCGGCTAGCGACCAGTCCTTCGCGTCGATGACTAGACTTAGTGTTCGGACGCAACCTGCCCGCGGCACGGTAGTATCCTGCCACGTCTTCGACAAAACGTAGCGCTCTCCACTCGGCAGCGGATAGGAGGTCAAGTAAGGTTCGAAGCGCTCTTGCGGTCGCAGCGGACCGGCCACGTCAGATAGCCTATCGATCGCCGATTGGTCCGATTTTGGAAGATGTGCGGACGTGGCTAGGAGTTGGTGCCCCTGCTTGTATCCGTGAACCTGTCGATCGACGACGATCACGTTCAGGCGCCCACCACCCAGGCCACGGGCAGTGTGAGGTCAGTATTTTTCGCCCAGGTGCCCGCCTCATTTTCCAGAGCGACCCAGCCATGGCCGTCTAGTCCGGTCAGCAAGAGTTCGTCGCGACAGTCAGCATCCGCCCCAATGTCCCCGCCCACGACGCTCAAACCGAATATGTGGACGTCGAGCCGGGCGAGATCTGCTAGTCGACCAGCTAGCAGGGGGTACTCCCGCTGCAAATATGCTTTCGGCCCCTCAGCGAACGTCTGGGCATCGACCAAATCCCATGCGCTTACCACCATGGAAAGCCGGGGAGGGCCACCATCCGGACGCTGGGCAAGCGTAGACTCAAGAAAACGGATCAACTCGCACAACATCACCTGCGTGGGCAAATTCGGTTGCTCTGTATCGCCGAGCTTAGCCAGCAGCTTCTGAGAGGTGACCCAGTCAAGAGGTCGCACATCCTGATCCGATCCAACCCGAACGAACAGCAGGGCTCCATCTGCTCGACGTAACTCAGCCATCCAGTCTGGCGCAATCTCATTGTCCAGCACGGCGTTGCGCCAGAGTTCACCCGAGATGTCAGGGACAACTATAGTAGTTTCTTCGCCTCCCACCTGGTCGACAACCACGACTTCAAAGTCGCGGCGCTCATCGGTGTGCTCGGAGCGAGGTGCGAAATGGCCGGCGAAGAGATGATCAGCAACCTCGAGGACGAAAGTAATATCCGTCGGTTGTTTAGCTGCCTTGAGCTGCCCTTTGCACTCGTCGAGCGCTGGCCAAAGCCGACCTACGTAGTTAGTTTTTCCCGAATCCGGGCCGCCGAGCAGAACTACAGAACGGGTCATCGGCCTCTCCTGAAACTAAGATAGGATCGTAAGTCTTCCCCCGGCTCACAGCTTGGCCAGAATTCTACCCCACTTCGGTACGAATTCACCGTCGCATCAACTAACTCTGCGAGGCCGAAACCGGCTTTCACATCTTCGCTTTCCGAGAAGGGGGCTACATGATGGATACTGGCGACGACCTCTCGCTTCGCTAGCTCCGTGACAATACGGGTAGATACCGATCCATCCAATTCGCTGTGGTCGCGATGTGTGACAACGATCAACATGCGTGGGATCTCGCCGTCGAACATTGCCCGAAGCCTACCAGCAAGTTGTCCCAGCCGGGTGATGGCACCTTGCCGCCGTTCTTTTTCACTCAACGCTCGCCCGTCGACGAGCACCCAGATAGCCTCGGCTGACTTCAAGAATTCGAAACGATCGGCACGCGCAGATCCTACGAGCGCTGTTGTCCATTCACCGGGCAGGTCCGGAAGTGCGAAGTCCACCCGCCGTCCGTCGGCACATTTAGCAAGGCGCAGGTGCAGAAAGCCCGGCCGGCGATCATCTGCCATCTCGGTATGAACTGTCATTTGTTCCGGTGGCTCACCTTCGTTCCACTCCCGAGCACCACGAGCTATATCTTCAAATGCCATCAGGCTCCGACTGTCAGCAAAGGTCCACCCTTTGAGTTGCGCGTTGGCTACCATGAGGTAGAGACTCGCCAAGCATGCAGTTTTACCAGCTTCGGGATCTCCCAAGATCCCAACGACGGTAACGTATCGCGCGCCCATCATTCCGGACACAAATTGGGGGGCCAGCGATCGACTGGACTGGAACGAAGCCGCATCGTCTGGCATTTCGAGAACGGGGGCATCCAATGCGCCCCCAGGCTCGGCCAACATGGTATCGCTCGCACCCGCCTCTGCACTGCCTGCTGGTAGGCGATTAGTAGCTCGATATTCACAAGTCGCTGGATCGTGCTCGAGCGCACACACCCCGGTCTCATCCACCGCGCATCCGTCGAAGGTGCATTCGGTGCTCATAAAAGTGCTACTCCTTCAGAGAGGAATCGCGCGAGCGTTGTCTCGAGAAGTGCGCGAGAGCCCCATGTAGAAGCTTTCCTTTTCTCCGCAGCTCCGTCTCCGGCGACTGTCCCAGTGACGAGAGCGTTCAACAGCGGAAAAACCGTCGGTTCTGATGTAACTACATTGGGGACCCGCTTTACTAGTGCGGCGCAATCCTGACCAATCTCTTCGACAAGCTCTCGTAGGGTAAGCTCAGGATCGGCATCGATAGTGCGAAGGATAATTTCTCTGTGAACGTCGGCTGGCAGACGACGAAGTAGGCCTGCACCCTCAACTCCCAACGTAACCAGTCGCGTGGGCTCAGAAATTTCATGTAATGGACGACGAAGAACGCGGCTTTGGTTAATTTGAGCCCACCAGAGATAATCGAGTTCCTCTCGGTCGAGCACCGCATTTCGACGGAGCGGGTCGATTAGCTCGGCCACGACATTCTTGAAGTTCGTTTTAGAGTGCAGCTCTGCATCAACAGTAATGTTAAGGTCCGGCACCTCGGGAACAAGTTCCCGCTCGCGAGCTTTTATAGCACTCTCAAGGCTGCGCTCTCTTGCACGGTCGAGCACCTCTCTGCGGAGAGCCTCTCTCTTTTCTTCTTGAAGCACCGGCTGGAACGCAAGCGCAGACCACAGCGCATTTGAGTAGAGGTCTACAGTAGTCCAACCTTTGGTCCCTAAATTTGCCGACATTATGGAGAGCGCCGCCATTCCTGCGCAAACCCCGACCTCTAAAGGGCGCTCCGAGCTTAGGAACGCAGATGCGTTTTTCTGGACTACCCGCTCCACCTCACTTGACAGAGCCTCAGGCGGCGTGCCGTCCCCACCCAACGCAATAGAGATCTCCGCCACTTTACCAACGATCTTAGCGGTCGCATTGTATTTATTCCAAGCGGAGCTTAGCTGCATTATAGCCTTTTTCCGCGAATCCACGTCTTCGTTGCTGGGCGAAAGGTGGCTAATCCTCATATGAATCGGTAAGCTATCCATCAGTCTCCCCCTTTTTTCGTTCATTGATCAGCTGACCTATCATCTGATTCAGCTCCAAAAGCCTTCCCTCGCGCACGAGCCAATCAAACAGCTGGCGCTCCACCCCTTGGGTCATCCTTTCATCAGAGTCGGCCGGGATTGCATCCAGTTCCATAAGTATCCGAAGACGCTCGTTTTCGAGCAAATCGCGGAAGAAGCGTAGCAACGCGAGATCGTATCCTTCGATGGGCGGTGACATGGACGGGGTCTCCCCTTCGGAAAGCTCCGCAGCAACAAATCCTACAACTGGTTCGGAATCTAAATCTCCACTTGCTATCGAGCCGAGGCCATCCGTAGCCAAACTATCGTCATCTGGCGGATTACAATTCCTGAAGTTAGGTGAACCAAGCGTAAAATGAGGCTTGCTCCCGCCAAGGCGTGTTTCATCGGCCTCGAAGCTTGTCCTTATCGGGTTCCAAGTTCGGGGATGAATTGTAACTGTGAGAGCGTCGACATCCTCATCCAAGTCGAACTCGATGATATTATATGTGTAGGTGTATATCTCATCTGACTTGAACGGCACGGCGGCTCCGGCCGCGAGCATCATAACGTCACACCCCACGTCAACCGGATCGATCATGACCTTGGGATCGTGCTCGTGTCCCGAAATGAATACGCGGGCACGACTGCGGACGTACTGCCGGACTTCCTCTGCATCCTTGTACCAGTTTAGGGGATGGTGAACGAGAACGACGTTTTCCTCGCCATCGTGGCGTGGAATGATGAACTGCCTTGCCCCGATCATGAGCTCCGGCGCGTCATCCTTCTCCTTACCGTGGCAGAGCAGAGACGAGTTCATACGGATGAAGCGGATATACCGGTCTGGCGCCAATTTGACCTTTAAGTTCGTTGCGAAACGAACCTCGGCGTCAAGAGCGCAGTTGTATCCATAAGAGAAGCGCTCGTAATCCTCGAAGCGGGCGAGCAAGGACGCCCGGTCCGCCGAATTGTCGATCACCCGTTCATATTCTGCTGCCCCCCCCATACGAATGTAGTCGAGCAGATGTGATCCACCGATTGAAAGTTTTTCTCTGTCTACATCGTGGTTACCTGGCACCATCTGCACCATATTGATTGGGCAGCCAATTTTTTTTGCCAGTTCATCCAACCAGCGGCCTGCATCTTCGTACTGGACCCGCTTGCCTGAGTAGGCAATGTCGCCAGTGACTAGTATCCCCTGAGCCGCGCCGCCTGGAAGCCCAGCAATGACACCGGCGGCGTCCGCGATAAGTTGTTGCTTCACGTCATTATGAATATGGACGGCGTCATCGCGTTCCTGGCCGAAATGTATGTCCGAAAGATGAACAAAAACTGATGACATTTAGCTTCCATATCAACTGAACACATTCACTCAATCATCAACACCAAAACCAATAAGGCGCTGGGAAGAGGCGGAGCGGAAAAGCAACCTTGCACCGTTAAGGATATATCGCACAGCAACCTCTAGGAGCAATAATTGTCACACGGCTAAGTCATTCTTCATCGATCATCGTTGTCGAGGCCAATTACTCGCAGGCGACCTTGTCAATCAATGACCTCTTCCCATACCGCAGAGCATATTGGCCGACTCGGTCGTCAGCGACTCGAAGGGGGCATCCGAGAGAGCGTTGTCTGTTGTGTTCTACATTTCGAGCACGGAGACCGTATTTGGTCGTGCACCCAATTTGTCTAAGGCCCGTGACGGCGAAACGCCGGCCCCGCACCTCTGCGTCCAGGACTGCCACCATGACAGCCACCATGTTTCGCGCTATAGGAGAGTGCTCGCGGCGTAGACCGCTTTCTGGAACACGGTTCCGGCTTCAACAGGAAGGCTGTGATGGACCTGAATGAGAAGAGAAAAGAATTCCTCTCAACGGGCGCTGTCACGTTCGAGAAGTACGAGCTGCAGAACATAAATACGTGGCTGAATGCAGCTAAGGAAGCGGTCAAGAAGTATGTGGATTACTGGAAGACCCTGAGCGACGAGGACCCCAAGAAATGGGATCGACACAGCCAGGATCGACTCTGGATTAACAAGAACGATCTGAAGGTGGGAGACCTTCTTAAACGGCCTCCAGAGCCGCTCGAAGACTTCGCCAAGCTGATAATAGGTCCTAAGGTACTCTGGCCGTGTGGCCCCCAACTGGCCTGCCTGCTACCAGGTTACCCCGGCGGGCCCCCTCCTGGTAAATGCGAGAATAAGAACCTCAAATGCGGCAACCCGCATATGGACGGCAAGGGAGGACGTCGGCCGAACTCCTTGCTGATAGGTGTTCTTATTTCGGATGTACCACAGGGCATGAACGAGGGACAGCCGCTCCATCTTCCCTTGAGCCATCTGGAAATAGTGCAGCGCTTCAAGGAACTTGCTTCAAACGATGTTTCGCTCAAGGCACCCGCCCCATGCGCCCCCCAGAAAGATCCGGTTAACGAGTGCGTTGTAAAGCCCACTCGTCAGAGATGGTGGCGTGAACGGGTGCCGTTTTACGGTCCCGCCGGAACCGCGTTCGTGTACCACGGCGCATTGATCCATGGCATGGCCCAGAGTGAGAACCTGCAACGTGATGCGCTCTACTATCGAATAGCGTACCCCGACTCTAATGCCAGCGATGGATATTGTGTCGACTTTGAAGTCCCAGTCAGAGAGGGCTGGCACCTCGACCTGCCAAAAGATTAATGCTCCCTGAGGGGTGTGATGGCTCTTGTCTAACAGACCATAGCGGTCAGATGACAGCCATTCGACCAACGTCCCCGGATGTCCGCTTCCCACCACTGCGGTGAACTAACTCACAAGGACGGGCAGTCGCTCAGAGCCCTTCCCGGCCGATGCTACGCCATGCGTGAATGTCGAGCAAAGCGAACATGATTACGAGAAACCCTACATTTTGGCTTCGCGCTTTTGGATCGTCCGCTCGTGCATCAGATCAAAGATACACCCCTGCTGAACCCACCAGATGCCCTCATCGGTCGGCATTGCGACGTCGCCACGAGTCGTATGATAGAAAGCCAAGATCAAGAATTCGCCGCCAACATCCCCTTTAAGATTCTGGCCATGCATTCGAACGTGCGCTTCCGCCCGAGAAACTGTTGTCTGAGACACTGAAAGGATCTCAAACTCAACGAGCTTAATATGCTCTGCATCTGTTCGCATACGCCCGGCTAGATGAGCATGCTTCTGCTGTGTGATATTAACGGCCCGCGTCGCCATGAGGCCGAAATTCCGGGTCTGCCATCCGGTGAGAAACTCGTGAAACGCAAACGGAGGCTCGTCTTCAACCAAGTCTCCAACGAACGGTCCCTCCCAACGGCGTGGCTTAAACTCCTCAAAAGCCATCTTGTCAGCTTGGTTCTTCCGCAACAATGAGGAGATGTCGCCCCAGTTCGTGGATCGTCTCTCCTCATCTTTGGCCCGTCGAGCTTCCTCTTCTCGTTTGTCGACCGCCCAGTCCACCAGCGCTATCATCAGCATCCACGCCTTCCCGCAGATCGCACGGTTTGCATAGCCCAAAGAACGTCCGTGAAGAATGCCATGCCGGAGCGGCAGGGAAAGCGCATCATCGCTCGATTTGCGAACCCCTCTCGTGATCCGCGCGATTGCTGCAGGAAGCGAAGACGGGTGAGCCACCATCGAATCGAACTGACTCAGGTCCGCATTCTTCTCGAAAGGTGAGGATCCCAGCACGTCGGACGCGAGACCATCGCAAGCAATCAGAACTAACGGGACGGCGGACCAGTAGCGGCCTTCCTCGGTCAGCGCGAGTGCCTCGCGTAGTTGATGCCACCGTCCGTGAACATCGCCGAACGATTTGCTCCGCGTAATGGCGAAGAGGTTGATAATCTCCGGATCAAGTATCCAGTCGAGTAAGACCTCTTCCCCCGCATCCGCGTTACCCTCATCATGCCTCGCTAAAGCAACACGCATCGCGTCCACCGACATTGATGTCGTCGCGATCCAGCCGCGCTCTGCGAATACCGCGTTGAAACGGTCGGGAAGGTGGAGGACGCTGGACTGAGTGAGAAGCTGATCCGCACTGTCCATGGTTTTCCGGGCCTTCTCTCCGCCAAGGCCTGTTCTGAGGGCTAAGCTCGCCAGCTCCCGAACTGCTCGCACAACGGGCAATGCAGTTGAAAGTTCCCGTGCGGACGGGAGATCAACAATTCGCTCGTCCTTCTTCGTCATCTCGGCCGCCTTGCTCGTGTCGACGTTGACCTTTTCGGTATACCAGAACCAGCGACCGTCAAAATAGCAACAACGAGCGTCCGCTCTCCACCCAAGCCGGACTGAGGTGCTGAGCGATAGGGATCTTACCCGCATGGGCGGGAGACACGCGAACCGTGGCTCAGTGGAGCGACTGAAATGAACAGAGTAGAGCCGGCCTCAACGGGGACCGCCCCCCCTGCCCTGTCTCTTCAGGCGACCCTCCGGGTCCTGGCAGGGTCTGGCGATAGATTCGCGGTGAAGAAGATCACAAAAGATCTAAACTGAACGCGTGAAAGCCCCTTTTCGCTTTAGCCTGGCTTTTGTTCATCTTCAAAAGCGTCTTTGATCTGTTGATGTTCCCACCCACCCGGAACTGAGTACAAAACGGCCCCAGCTCCACTGGCTGGATGCTCTTTACCAATTGGCGAGAGTCTTAACAACCTATCCACGCGATAGAATTCTCTGCATTTTGGACAATTGATGATTTCAGCATTTGTTCCACGAAACACCGACTGGTGACCGCAAACGCACTCAAGCGTGCCATAGATGTTGGTTCTGTTTTGATCCAGCGTCATAACGCGCGCTGATCCTCTATCAAATAGGGATTCCGCTCTCGTTTGTTCAGCCAGGATTTCATCACATAGAGACACGACAACCGCCGCCAGAATCTCTACATCAATGGCAGCGTCCACAGGGTCTAGTGAGAGAGCGGTTCGCAATGCTTCGCGGAGCCATTTAGACGTTGACGGGTCAGCTATCAGGTCTTCTGCTTTGGCGGAAGTTGATGCGTTTGTTGTTCTCAATTGCACAGCCCTGCCCGGCTTATCTGTTTGGGGAGTTAGCTTGATGACTTCAGCGCTATAGAGCCTGAATGCGTTCAGCGGCCATGGTTGGGTACGGCAGTGCTTCTCGTGCGCGTAGGGTGTCACGGACGAGTTTGCCAAGCGGGATGGAGCGGTCCCCCTCTTCTCTCACAATAAATGTTTCCCATTCTTCCAGGAGAGTTTTGAGCCTCCGATCAGTTTGAACGGTATCAGTATGATCTATAGAAATTTCGCTTATTCCGAGCTCATCGGATAAGGAATTAATCACAAGCCCTATTGTTTCTTTCTCTTTATAAGATAAAAAACTATTGGTGATGTATAGATGATTACCGGGCCAATACCACGTAATCATATATGCATCGTAATTCACCGGTTTTAACTTAAGGACGGTCGGTCTCATTAGTAGCCCTTACGGTATATTTACTACAAAATTCCTACGATTTTGGATTTATCCTGTATGATTAAGGATTTATCCATTCAAAACATACGGAGCTGCGACGAGCAAGGGGAAAGTATTTGGGAATTGAAACATATGTCGGCGATCTTCTAGAGGAAGCCTGGAACCGGGGCTTCTCCAAATCGGGGCTCGCGCGCGCGGCTGGAGTAGACGTTTCGAGTTTCGCGGCGGTTGAGGCAGGGAAGCGGCCAGGTATTGGCAGGGGCGGCTTCAATGCGACCCTTGAAACGGTGCGCGCCTTGGAAAAAGTGCTTGGAAAAGAGGATGACGCTAACGCGTTGATGCCCTTTGAATGGCGGGGTGCGATTCTTGGCAGTGACGAAAGCCGGGGCGTTCAGCATTCAAAACGTGTGCTGCTTGATCGGTCGATCGTCCCCCTTTTCGCCGCCGAGCTGACTGCCATCGAAAGGTATTGCATGGGGCTCCGAAGAGAACATCGGGGGCTTTTCGCAGAAGATTTGAATACGGATGTCCTAAGGTATCTGGGTCCCAACGTGCGGGTGCATTTTGCATCCGCACCAAAGAAAGAAACCGACGCGATCTGGCTCCATTGGGATTCAAGCGCGGAGATTTTAGGTGGAGAAGATATTGCCGGTAAGCCGGTTTCATATGCCGGCGATGATCGATTTGCCGAAGAAATCCATCAAGACATAAAGATTGCGAGAGACGCAGGGATACCGCTGTTTCATGCGATTTATAGGCAAGGCGTGATAAATGATTGCGATGGTCCGTTAACGCGATTTTATTTCCGGCTATTGCAGCGCCTTCAGCGCCGTGACGGCGGTTTCGAAATTCTTTGGGCGACAGTCCGCAAGAATCGTGAGACGGCCCGCTATTTCTTTCCGAACTTGGTCAGCGGATGACCACACGAGGTTAATGGCTTCATCATGCCCGTGTTTTTTTATGAAAATTGACCCGAGTGGATTCGCGTTACTGTATCCTGACATCGACCGGAATCGACCGCTTGTGAGCATGTCGTCCCTCGCCTCCCCTGCTTGATAAGCGACTCCAGCATGATCGAGGCAGATCATAGCGATTAAGGTCATAAACCACGCGATACGACTCCCCTCCTCCAGGCTGTTTAAACCGCCGCGATATCCAATCAGGCCCTTAAGCGTCAGGATCCCGGCGAGGTCCGTGTGCCAGGTTGGATCGTCGGTCGTGTGATCACAGTAGAATGGTAAAAATTGCTCTATGTCGTGCACGAGATCTTCGGTTTCGAAGCATCGCCAGGCCATGCAGCAGAGCAACTTGTCTTCGTGGTTGAACAGTGCTCCGTAGGTGCCAGGATTGTCCGGTTCGTAAGCGGGGCGAAAGCCTGGATACACATGGCGCCCGTATCCGGCTAACCGTGCTGCAAACCGGTGCATATCGTTATGTATTTCAAGATATATGCCGCCCGTCTCCAGAATATCGAGTACAGGCCTGAGTTTTTGGAAAAGCGCTGGATCTGATGTTGGCACCCCTCCCCTCCTCTGGTTGACAGCTAATTAGTCCCTGTATTGCAGGGGTTTTTGAGCGGCGTAAAGGGTAACGACGGGACCGGGCAGGTTTGCGGCGAGGGTGTTCTATTCGTCCTCACTGGATGAGGCCCCGTTAATACATATCTGATATACGATAGATATCCGATACCACAACGATATCGGATACTGTAAAGATAACCAATATCTATTAGATAACCAATACCTCATAGATATGTGATATAAAAAAGATATCGACTATTTATTAGATATCTGATACCCATTCGATAACATCTATCTTTAACATATCACCTATCTATTTGATATGTTAAAGATAGCGGATATCGTACCGAATGAGAGGACAAACGAATGCCCACAGTCTGTTTTGCAAACTCAAAGGGCGGGGCAGGTAAGTCCACGACGACGCTGATCATTGGGCAGGTTCTTGCCGAAGCGGGAAAAAAAGTAGCCATCCTGGATGCAGATCCGAACCAACCATTGGCAAGTTGGGCGGAGAGAACCGGGGAGAGTATCCCGGATCAGCTAAAGATCATCGCCGGCGTCACTGAGAAAAACCTTCTGGATATACAGGAGGTCGAAGCCGAAGAGAGCGATTTCGTTCTGATCGACCTGGAGGGCACGGCCTCTATCGCCGTGAGCTATTCGATTAGCGTATCGGATTTTGTGGTGATCCCGTGTGGAGGGACACAACTCGATGTCGATCAAGCAGCGCGGGTCATTGTGTTGATCCGCGATAGTGAACGCACATCAAGACGCACCATTCCTTACTCGCTGATGTTTACCCGCGTAAGCCCGGCCATCGTGCCAAAAGACCTTCGTCACATCGTAAAAGAATTGGAAAAAGCTAACATTCCAACCTTTACCGAAGCCGTGACGCAGAGATCGGTTTATTCGACGATTTTTCAGACCGGGGGGACGATCTATCAGCTTACGAAAGAAGACGCGTCAGGAATCGACAAGGCCATTACGAATGCAGAGGCCGTCGCCCAGGAACTCATCAACAAGTTGGTGGAGGTCAAAAATGACTAAACCGCGAGCAACACTCGATTTTGGAGGTATGAGCTTCGAAAAACCGAAGCCGGATACATCGCTGATTGAGCAGAGGCCAACTGTAGAGAAGTCAGAAAGTCGCCGAACTCGGGATACTAGACCGAAGAAGGTGAACCCGGAGACCGGGAAGGGCAGGGGGGCAGCAATTGCGTCACAAAGAGCAGCAATTGAGAACGGATTTGTGCCCCGAGCCGGAGAGCTGGTCGATGGGCGCACGCTGCGTTCAAAAGGAGTGCGCGTTCAATTAAACATGAAGGTACCCCCAGAATTCCGCGACAAGTACCAGATTGCCGCTGCGGATAAGGGAATGACCAATGGTGAATATCTAGAATGGTTGTTTCTCAACCAACCAAGCTAGCTAATTAGAGAGCGGCTCCCTTTTCGTCGATCTCAACAGGTGTTTGGCGGATCATTTTTGGTATTTGAAAGGCTTTGAGTTTGGCGAAAGAGGTTGCGATCTATGACATATTGGATGAGCTTGCAGGCCAGGAAACTGATATCCATTCTCAGAGATACCGATTTCTTCTTGCCAGACTTGCCAAGGAGTTTCTTGAGAAAGACATTTATCTGAGCTCTGGACCCTTCAAGGACTTTCTGAAGTATGTTGAGAATACCGACATTGGCATTTTTGACAAGCAGCTAGCATTACTCATTGATGCAATCATAGCGAACGAGAACGGACATGAGCGGTTTCGTTACTGGAAACACACTTGGTACATTCTTGTCGCTGATCCGGAGAACACAGACACGGATGCGCTGGAGAACAGTTTTAAATCAGCACGCGATGCCGCGATTTCGTTGACAACAGTCAGTGATAAGGTTGTTCAGCAATATTCCTGGGCAAACAGGCGCAGGTACAGAAAAGGCAGATACGGCGATATTGGACAAAGCGCGGCGAGAAAGTATGATTCAGCTCAGAGGCGATACAAATCTGCATCTGCAAAGGCAGCCAAGGAACGCCTCGCTCTTCTGGCATATCTTGAGGGATTGAGAAAGAAGCTGAGCAGCAGGATGAGCTATGAGATCGAGTATGGCTCACGAACAGACCGACTGAGACGCCAGGCAACAGCGCTCAGGGGAGTGATTATCCTCTTTATTACCATCGCGCTTGGCCTGTTCCTATACATCAGGCGGTTTCATTTTGCCGATGTCTGAAAAACCTCCCGTACGATTGCTCAAATCATTTTTATCCTTCGATATTCAGCCGGGTCTGGTTCTGCGGGCCATCCTGTTTGCCTTGGTTTTGCCGGGAGCATTGAATGAGGCATTCGGCGTTGACCGGCAGGTGTTCCTGGAATCCATGGCGCTGGTTTCGACGATTTTTGACAGCTATGTCCGTTCGATTTTTTCCATCTTTCAGGTGATTTGGATTGAGTTCGCTGACTACGAGACTGTTCTCGGACAGTTTTACCTGTTTGTTGTCTTTCCTGTCTTCCTCACTCTCATTCCAGCAGGGTTAGCGAAAAAAACCTTTCGGGGCAGGCTGCAAGGACTTGTTGCTGTTCCTCTGGTAGGTCTTTTTTCAACGCTACTGTTTATCTTGTTTCTTCGCTTTGCAATCGAGGCGGTTGGCTTTGTTTTTTCGGTCGCTGGTTGGATAATCGAGAACGCGCCGGTAGTTTTTTACTCCATGTTGTTCAGCTTAATCATATTCGGATTTGTGTCTGCGATATTGTTATTTGTGAAATATGGCGTCCTTTCCTTGGTGCTGCTCATTTTGCATTTTTTCCAGTCGAGGCCCTACCAGAACTACGTCATTGTTGTGCTGACAAGCTTTGCCTTCTTCCTGACAATTGAGCTCATGCGGCTTGGAGCAGGCTTCAACCAGTGGATATGTCAGATTGCGCTAATGCTTTCGCCGGAAAAACAGTCGATCATTGACGCCTGCGCCGCCTTCCTCTGAAACGCGACCAGTCCGCTTAAATCAATCTCAACATCCCAGCCTTCGTGCATGCGTTCGTCAGTCCCGGTATGCTGCGGGAGGTCTCATTAACTAGTGACAGGAAGAAGGCAAGGCTTGTCTGTTTACAGGGGTGCCTCCCCATTAATGAATCCTGCCGCAGATCCAATAAGATATAGCCTTATCGACGTGCAACTTAAAATCGTCCCCTCAGCACGCTCTTCCTTTATTGATAGCCCGTCCATAAGAGTCTGATGATGGAAAGTAGAGTGCTGGAAGCCGCTCATGAAAAGAGCGGGTATCTGAATCTGGTCTCAGTTTCTCTGACGCGGGTGTTGAATTTATCCACAGGCGGATATCAGTGGATCAGCAGAAAAAAAGACTGTTAGATCGTTAGATTCTAAAGTTAGAGAGTTACGCTTTTTTAAGACGTTGATCCTGTTGGTGTTATTCGGCCTTTTTGTGAGTGATGTTCCGAATTTTTGTGCTCGATGTTCCGAAGATAGTGTGATCGATATACCGAGGATATGTGAGTGATGTTCCGTGCAAATATGTGAGTGATATTCCGAATTTTTGTGGTCGATGTTCCGAATAATATGTGAGTGATGTTCCGTGTCACTCTATGACGGTAATCCCTTCCTTCGGACGGAAGCTGATGATCATATTTTCATTTTTTTGGTACCGGCGCGTGACCTCGTGCGTATCGGTCGGCGGCCCAGGTTTACGTTTCGGATCAAATGAGGCGGAAATCGAGTAGGAGGGCAGGGGGTCTGCCTCAATAATTTTGAGAAGGTTGACCTTGAAAAAACGTAGATCCGTTTGAGAACCGCATTTTTTCCATAGATTTATCAATGAAATATCCCAGCGAGGCTGATGCCCGCAATGCTTCCGCGCCAGCTCGTATAATCGCCGTTCGACCCCGCCCTTGAGCGAGAAATAACGCGAGTCAATCGTGAGTACGGTCCTGTCTTTAGTCAGTGCCCGGAAAATCCACTCGTTCAGTGTGACTTCTATCGCGGCCATGCGGTCTTTGCCGCTCGGTGTCTTCCGTTCAACAATACGGGCCGATTCAATCCACGAAAAAAACCGCTTCTCTTCCTTCTCGCCGGTCTTGATCGTGGTTCTGATCGCTGTTGACTGGAGGCGGTCGAGAGCGTCTTGAAGGAGCTGATAAGATCGTTTGCCTTCTCCGCGCCGGGCCAAGCGTAGGAAGTCGTATGCATGAAACTGAATCGTCCGCGCGGGGGTAAGTCCTCGCTCGATCTGCTCATTTATCAGTGATGAGCAATATATCATCACGTCTTTGTCCCAGATCGTCGCTATGCCTTTGTGACCTGGCCGGACCTCAACATGAATCCCGCGCTTTGGATCATCATAAATCATGGGGTCCATCCTCGCGCGCTTTGCCAGCGCGAAATGAGGAAATTCCATGATGTCCCGCTGATCCTTGATCGGCGCGTCGATAATCGAGCTGAGGAACAGATCTACTTGATCATTTGAAGCCATGGTGAATTGTGAGTGATGTTCCGAGTTTTGTCATCAAGTGTGAGCGATGTTCCGAATTTCTGCGGCTTAAAACGTGTGTGATGTTCCGAATCTAAGTGTGAGTGATGTTCCGAATCGCAATTCCAGCTAGACCGGTTAGCGCGGGATAGCAGAACAATCACCGTTCAATCCGCTTTCTCGTCTTGTTGACAAGCGAATGGGCGGTTGTGCTTGGTGATGACGTTGAGGGTAGAGGTCGCGGTTCGGCGTAGCCGTTAGATCCGTGGCCGGTCGTTGATCTTAGGCGATCCGTTTGAGCCGTGGTTCCACGGCTATTATAAATAATATTGGTGTTAATAACGGGATCATTCTTTTGGACCCTATCCTCAAAAGAAGAAGAACCCACCAGATCAGCCGTTTTGCGCCCGGTTGTATCGGTCGCCTCGATAGACGCTACCAAGAGCCTTGCATCGACAATTGTCCAAGTGTTTGGGCCATTCTTCGCACCATTGATGCGGTTTTCAGCGCGAGTAATGTACCCGGCCCGAGCGAGGCGGGCGACGGCAAGATGGGCCGTCGAGCGAGCGACACGGGCCATGTTCGCAATCGGTGCCATATACATGGTCCAGCTCTCCCGGCCTCGGCTCAGAAGGATAAGGGCTAACAGGATTCTCCTGTCGGCCGGCGAGAAATGCGCTTCTTCAAGGACAGGGGAGGGGATCACGGAGACGGCAAAGGAGTCAGTCTCGCGAAGCTCGCGGTCGTCCCATCGGCTTTCACGGCCAGGACGGCGGCGCTGGCAGGAATAGACATATGCACGGAGAGGGGAGGAGCGGCGGCGCCTGAAGCCGCGGCGTAGCGATGAGTCGGACAGACCCGGTAAATCCGCTTGGCGGTGCCTCTCCGGGAGCGCAGCGGCGTTCGTCCACGATTTCCACTGATCTAGTGTTGGCTCGTTGCCGGACGTTCGCTGCATGAAGGCTAAGCGCTTGTTTGCGAAATGGTTAGCCGTACTCATTCATGTCTCTCCTGTAAGCAGGAGGCATGTAAGACCAGGACGCAAAAAAGGGTGGCGAACCAGCGCTTTCTTGCTTGACACACTGAGGGGAAACATGAAAACTACGACTGCGACATCGTTTTTAGTTTTCACGGGCCGTCCCTTTTCGGGGCGGCCTTGTGTTTTAGATCTCCTGGATTACACGCTCCTCAAGCGGTTGGAAAATCAGCTTCAAAAAATCGAGGCTGAACACAACATATTAGCATTCCGGCAAACCTGACCACAAACCAAGCACGTCAAGTGTCTGTAAACAAACGCCGTTTGAAGCATCCAATTTACTTGACGATCCATCAAGATGAGGAATCGGCATAACGGTTCCATGTCGGTCAAAAGGACACTTCAATATCTAATATATATATATTGCATATTTTGGGAAGACAGATTATTGATGACCGAGAGAGGCCAGTTTGAACCTAATCGGTAGAGCGGGCCATGTGCGTCACAGCAGTCGCAATAACGCGGCCAAGGGCTATCCCGACTTGGTTGGCTAGGAGAACGAGCTTTTCGTGAATATCCGGGTCGAGGTAGACGGCAACAGCGCGGTACTCAACATTAACGGGAGTCATGACAAACTGAACAGAAGAAGCGCCGGGGTAATAATCAAGGAAAGATTGAGATGATGCGTCATAATACTCGTATTTACGCGAAAAATGTTCTTTCACGTAGTCATCAATCAATCGCCAATCATCGGCACTAATCCGAATCAAATTACTAATTCGGCCCTGGGCATTTGGCACTCTTCGGCTCATCGATTCATTCGACCTTCGTAACGTCCTGTCTCTCTGGCAAAGCGCAATGTGTAACACAAGCGCTCATCTGAGACAGGAAAATAAAAATCAGGGCAAGGGACAAACAACAACAAGTTTGTATCGGATTGGGTTGCACGCATGAGTTCAAAGAAAGTCAGCTGGGGGACCGGGAAAGTCGAATTTACAGTCCTTTGGCCCGAAATTAAACGCTGCCTGGATAGAGGGCAGAAAGTTGTGGATGTCTACGAAGAGCTGGTCGGAAAAAACCGGCTAACTATGAAAATCCAAACATTTTACACGCACTGCCGACAAGCGCGGAACGGTGACGACAGGTCGGACACGACGAATGTCGAAAAAGAGGCCGCTGCGACAAAGCCACGAACCGTTCCGCCAAGCGACCGAACACCGCTTGTATCTGAGTCTCTCGGGGAGGGCGCCAAGATCATTCGTGCCGCCGCGCCGCGCGGCGTGAAGGACCTGCGGGCGGCTGGAGAAGATTTGCTGGCGGCCGCAGACGAAGAAAATCCCAACGGAGAGTACGATGGCTAAAGTCTACATGACCCTGCAGGGGAAAGGTGGGGTAGGCAAGTCGCTAGTCTCATCCTTCGTCGCTCAGTATTTCCTGGAGCAAGGGGTGCAACCCCGGTGCGTCGATACCGACCCGGTGAATCAGACCTTTGGTGCCTACAAAGCGTTCAATCCGAAGTTGCTAAAGCTCGGCGAAAACGCGGATGAAATAGATCAACGCGCCTTCGATGGGTTGATTGAAGAGATTATGGAAGCCCCCGACGATGCGGTGTTCGTCGTGGACAACGGCGCCGCGACCTTCCTGCCCCTGATCAACTATCTCGCCGGCAGTGAAGCGGTATCGGTACTGACTGAGGCGGGCCATACGGTAGTGCCAATTTCCATCCTGACGGGCGGTCAATCGCTTCGTGATACCGCAGAAGGGTTAAGCAAACTCGCGGCGATGGTGCCGGATGTACCGCTGCTTGTGGTCCTAAATGAATATTTTGGACCGGTACAAAAAGACGGGGTGGAGGTGACGGATACGAAGCTCTTTAAAAGCTTAGGCGGCCGTATTCAAAGCGTGATTGTTCTGCCGTCCGTCACGGCATCGACCTACGGCAGAGACCTGGAAAATGTCTTATCGCGGCATCTTACGTTCGCTGAGTGCGCCGTAGCGGAAGACCTATCAGTCATGGAGCGGCATCGTCTGGGGATCTATTGGAGAAAGATCCGCGCCGCGTTGACGGAAGCAAACCTGTGATGGGAGGGGGCGCGCAGAGTCAAGCGTCGAGCTTGCCGACACATAAAAGCGTCGATGAGCTACGGCAATTGCTTTTTGAGCGGCATGATGCAGCGGTAGACCGAGAAGATCCGGTCCTTCTGCTGTACACGATCATGCGCGTTTGTTTGGACGAACAGAGCGAGTTCAAGGACACGTTCTTGAACATGATCGCGGAAGCGTTCGAGGACGGATCTAACAAAATATCCGAACGCCTTATCGCGTCCCTACCGCAATTGAGCGATGCAATCAGCATTAAAACCAGCGCCGCGAACATCGCTGCTGTTGAGCATACGAGCGTCATTATGGACCGTACGCTTTCTGGGCACAGGCGCTTATTACGTTGGATTGCCTTTCTTATTGTCGTGTGCGTCCTGAGCACTGCGACAAGTCTTTATGTCCTTTTTTCCATACTGTCATGAGGAGCGAAGTAATGAGGAAATTCTGTGGTGTAGGTGCTATCCGATTGGCTCTGATTGTCGGAGCGATTTTGATCGCGACACCGGCAATGGCGCAGGACGCGAGCTGGGTTGATCCCATCACCGACTTCTTGGACGTGTTGACGTCTGGTCTCGGACGGCTCGGGGCTGCGGTCCTTGGGATTGGGATAGTTGCCATCGGGCTCTGGGCGGCCTGGACGGGGCGAATGGACTGGGGGCGTTTTGGGTTCGCGCTCATCGGCGGAATTCTGGTGATGGTCGGACCAGAGTTGGTCGATTCCTTGTTCGGGAGTCAGTAAGAAATGAGGACATCGAGCGCAGTCCTTCTCCATACGCAACGTCCGCCAATGATGTTTGGGTTGCCGCCAGCGCTCGCACTGCTTGCGGCCGCCGGGGTCGGACTCAGTTTCGCATTATGTGTCCTGGCCGGGGCTCTTCCTGTGAGTTTGATAGTTGGAGCAGTGGTTGGATTGAGCCTTTGGATGTGGTTCTGGCGGCGTGTGCGAGAAGACATACATTTCGACCGCGTTCTGTTGAAGACGCCAAGATTTTGGGGCGGAAAGCGAGACAGAACATTGGTGGCAGGGCGAGGCCTGCACTGATGGGGTGGGGCACCGTATTTTCGACGCTCGCGGTAGCTGGTCTCGTTGGAACAGTCGCGGTGCCGGCTCTGCGCCGCCGCGCCTTCGGCGATGTGAACGCGGATTGGCTTGCTGATGAGGTTGAACTTGATCGGATCGATCCGACAAGTTCAACAATCCACAACAAGAACGGTGCGCTAACAAGAGTCTTTCGGCTTGAGGGGACAAGTTACGATGCGAAGCTGAACCAGGAACAGAAGGCGTTGCATGTAGCCCGGACAAGCGCGCTGATCGAGCTATCTAAGAAGGGCGCTCTGGCCCTTAGATTCTTCGCCATAAAGCGACGCCGCCCCTTAACAGTCATTGGGGATTGGCCGAACGATGGACTTGGTGAAATCGCTGATGCAGAGAAAAAGCGATATACAGCCAGTCACCGTGTTGACTGGTTTCTGATGGTCACGGGGCGCTCAATGCAGGCGCTCGAAGAAGCGGAATTGACGATCACGAACCAATTGGCGGCGTTTCGTCCGTCATTGGTGCAGGGAGCGGCACACATTGACGAGCCGTGTGCACTGACGGGATTCCTCAATGGCCTTGTGTGCGGCGAGTATATTGATGAACTGCCAGCGCGTTCAGCAGCGCTTTCAGGGAGTCTCCCGGCCGCAGACCTACGTTTTCATAAGTCCGGATTGCTGCACACGGAAGGCAGTGCAAAGGCCGTTCATAAAATCATTGCTGTCCGTGAGTGGCCCGAAGCCGTCTCGGGTCTGCTGATAGCAGACCTGTTGGCAATAGAAGGTGATCTGGAAGTGTGCCAGGTCGTTGAACCATGGGCGCGTGACCGTGCAGCATTGACGTTCAAGCGACAACAGCGCCAAGAGAAATCCAACATCTTCTTCCCCAATCGCGCTCTCGCCGATGAAACAGAATATGTACTGAACCGACTCTCGGAAGGGGGATTTGCTCTTTTCGCGTCGCAGTTTCAAATTGTTGCGACAGCCCCGACCGAAGAGGAGCTTGATGCGCTTCTCGCTAAGGTGCGAGAAGTTCTTGGCGATCGACGGGTGATCGCGTCTGTAGAGACTGAAGGAGCGCCCGCCTGTTGGTTCTGTCGCCTCCCGGATGTAGTTAAGACAGGTGTGGCGGGACCAGGTGCTGGCTTGCTCCGCCCCCTCACACTGACGGACAACGCGGTAGCGGCACTGTGGCCGTTTATATTTTCACCGACCGGTCTAGCTGAAAGCCCGTTCGGTCCCGCACCGGTGCGCTTGTTTCAAACACGCGTTGGGCAGGCGTATAATTTCCAGTTTCACATCGCAAACAAGGAAAAAGCGTCCGGTCACTTCCTTGTTTTCGCCCCTACGGGCGGCGGCAAGACCACGTTGATGCTCCATCTTCTTTCGGGTCTCGCAAAGTTCCCCGGCGTTCGTTCGTACCTTCTCGATTCCAAAGACGGCGCGCGGTTCATGGTCGAGGCCATGGGCGGTGTCTATCAGTCCTATGAAAAACTGGCGATGAATCCGCTCGATGTTGGGGAGGATACGTTAGGCAATCGAAACCGCGTCCTTACGGCCCTAAAACTACTCGCCGGCGATGCGGCATATGACGATGGCGCTGAAGATACTCTGCGACATGCCGTGGATTTGGTTTTCCTTGCAGAGCCGCCGCACCGCACACTGAATGCGATCTTTGAGCACGCCTTTCCACGCAACACAAAGCTTCGGCGCCGTATGGGCCTTTGGGTCGTTGATGAGAAGGGTAATCGAGGGTCGCACTCGCACGTCTTCAATGCGGGCCGCGATAGCCTAGGCGGGACGCTCGATCACTTCATGGTCGGGATTAATATGAATGAGGCCCTGGATGACCCCCAGCTAGGCCCGCCCGTTGTGTCACATATAGCCAGTGCGGTGAGTAGGCCGGGACCGGAACAGAAGGGTTTTGCACTCTTCATTGACGAGGCGGCAAAGCTGCTCGGGAACAGAGCATTTGAAGATTTCGCGGCTGAAATGTACCGCGAATATCGAAAGCTCGGCGGCGTTGTGGGGCTCGCATTCCAAGATCCTACCGCTTTGTCTGAGTGCCGAAACAGCAAAGCCATAATCGACAACACGGCAACTATGATCTTCCTGCCGAATGCAAACGCTCGACCGGCGAGTTTTGAGGCGTTTGGGCTGAATGATGAGCAACTGGCATTCGTAACAGGCCAGGCCATCAGGCCCGGCCGCCGCGAGGCTCTGATAATCAAGCGTGATTCAACAACTGGATACGAGGAAACCGCAATCCTCGACATCGACCTGGGATACCTCGGGGACGCGCTGCGATTCTATGGAAGCGGGCCGGACAAGAACCGGCAGGTAGACGAACTCAAAGAGCAATGGGGGGACCAATGGCAACGTCATCTTTAAAGAGACAGGCTTTGGTGCATACCCTGCGGCGCATTCTTCCACGCGCCGTAATCGTCCTGGGACTCATGGTGATGGTTCCAACGGCTGCATTTGCGGCGCTGGCTGTCGTAGATCCAGCGGCAATAACGAAGTTGGCCGAACAATTCAAAACGATGAAAGAGCAATTGCAGGCTGCGCTCGATCAAATCAAAATATTAGAAGAAGTCAACGAAGTCACAAAGGAAATTTCTGACGTAACAAACGATACATACGACGCAATAGGTGCGGCGGGATCGATTACTGTTCCCACCCTAAACCTTGAAAAACTTGTTGGAAATTTGAACAGCGATGTCATTTGCATGATGAATCGCCTCGATGTTGAGTACCCAACACTTGGCTTTGAGAATCTGGACTTTGGCAGTATTTGCGCCGGGCGCAGCGCATACAAAAAGGCGTTATTCGTCCAGCCCGACCAGGAACGGCCGAGGACATGGGCGGCAAGATCAGACGAGTTGAGAAAGGTGCATCAGCGCCGCCGCGCTGTGGCGAAAGAGGCGGCTGTCTCCGGGCTTTCCATGGCGAAACTGAACACCACGGATGTTCCGGAGACGAACGGCCGGGCCGTGCAGGAATTGCAGTCAAGCGTAACCGCCGCAACAACACAAAACCAGCGTCTAGCGGTAATCGCTCAAGGAATCGTACTGCTCGCGCAGCTACAAGTTCAAACAAATCATATGCAGGCGAAACTTCTTGAGATTGAGTCCGCATCATTGATGGGAACAGCCGTTCCGCCTGCACCCGATGACATTGAAGAAGGCCTGGAAACAGGAGACGACCAATGATCTCCTTATTCGGCCCGGCTGACGGATTTGATAGTTTTGTCGATCTTACGAATCAAAAGTGGGTCGGCCCAGGAGGGTATAGAAAGACAATTGCCGGAAAAAAGATTCAGGTTAGAAACCCGCTCGCACTCAACCTCGGAAAAAACGCCCCAGGGCGTCGGTTCAGCGCCGGGGATAAGGCCCGCCGGAGAGACCCAAGAGGAAATACCTGCGACCTCAATCTGCTTCCACAGCTCAATCATCGTTATCAGGTCGAAGAAAGCCTTTCGGTCGTCATAGCTCGGATCGTTCTTGTATGCCTCGACCTTCGGCCGAGTTGGTGTCCACCATCCAAAGGGCTTCCTCATCTGGTATTTGAGCTCATCCAGCTCATCACGCGTCTTGATATTGCTCCACCAATTTTTTGCGCGCTCAAAATCGTAAAAGCTCTGCTCCGTGATCCTTTCCTTGGGTCCAGCGGCCGAAACGGCACGCACTGGAACCACAAAGAGGCAGATAATCATGAATGAGACAATTACATGCTTTACCTGCCCTATTGTTAATGAATATGTCGAACTTGCGGGCAATTTCACAGAAAATCTTAGTGAAACGCTCATCCCAGCAATGTGGATTGCATTTGGCTCTTTAGCGTCATTTTGGATTGTTATACAGGGCATCAAAATGATCCTTGGTTCTTTAGATATAGGCTCTTTCGCCCGCGAATTTATTTACATTATTATAGCCGCTGGACTGTTGGTAGGGCAAGGGCCTGAACTGGTAAATGGCCTCTATACCGCGTCACTCTCTACAATGTCAGGCGCCGCCGCGACCGTACTTTCGGCGGGAGCATTAGCAGACGAAACGGGTGTTTCCATTGAGAACTCCGCCGCCAGCGGAGCGAGCAAGATTGCAAATCTCGATGGCATGACGGCGTTAGTAGAGGCAGCGGAGAAAGGAATCTTCAAAGTATTCAAGATGGTGGAAGTTCTAATCGAGTCCTCATCTGGGTGGGGGCCGAATGTCGGCGCCTTTGTGACAGCCGTTTTGATTTTATTGCCTTATGCACTCTTATTGATTGTGTATTTTGCTCAAGTAGTTGTGACAATTTTTCGTGTAATGGCGATCTGTGCTCTCTCACCAATAATCATGTTATTGGTAGGTTTTAATTTCAGTCGCGGAATGTTTGTTACTGCCCTCCGCACTTTATTCGCGAGCTTCATGGTTTTGTATGGCGCGACCATCGCGCTCGCCGTGTGCCTATACGGCGTGGCATCCATGGACATTGCCGCTGAACCCTTCAATGAACGAGAAATTGAACTCTTCCTCGACTGGAGTAATCCGAGGCTCTGGGTAACCATTATGTTGGGCTGGCTGGGGACCGCCTTTATGGCGGAAGCAACGTCAATTGCGAATTCAATCTCCTCCGCAAACCTGACCAATCAAGCAGCAGCGATCATTACAGCGGGCACGACAGCCACTGGTCTGACGATGCTCCGGTATGGGAAAGGCCGCGCCAGCCAAGCCTACAACAAAGGCAGGGCTCTCGCCGGTAATGCCCTTTCCAGCTCCAAAAACAGTGCGGGTGGTGACGACAAAGCTGCAAGCAGCGACGAGCCATCAGATCCCTTCAAAGACCCCGGCATTGATGGGGCGCAAAAATAGAAAGGACCGAAGAATGGATAACATCAATACAGGGCAGGTGCGATTGCTCGCCGTTGTGGTTGTCGTCGGATTGTTGGCGGGTTGCACGGCAACCGAGATGCCAGAAGACAATGAAGGGTCCGACGAGATGCTTAAGTCGCCCTGCGCTTGTTATCAGTTGGAGTATGAGCCGAGAGGTATCCAATGGAAGAGGGTGTGAAAAATCCGACAGGGGTTGGGTCGCTCGCGGCGGCTGACCCCTACAGTCATGACGTGGCCCATCGACGCCTCGCGTTCGCGTTCAGATGCGTGTCAATCGTATGCATAGGACTCGTCGGTGCGGTTGTTGTCCTGGCGACCGGCCTTGCGGAGCTGGGGCCACTCAAAACAACCGAATATGCGCTGGTCCGGTCCTATGGTCCCGACGACCAATTATATCGGATCGAGCCAATCACTCAAAAGGTGGATGGTTTCGAACTGCTGCTAGAGAGCCAGGCCCAGACATACACCAAACTTGTGCTCGAAATTGACAAGCCGACACAGGAAACCCGCCACAGAGACGCCATGCTTATGACGGACGGCCGTTTCTGGAAAAAACTGCGCCATAACCGTCTGCAAACCAAGGAGATGGCGCGCGCCCTCAAAGACGGGCTGGAACGCAAGATTCATGTTCTCTCCGCCAACAAGGTAGAGGGCCGTGAGAGCGGTTACCTAATGGCTGTCGAGTTCGAGCAGGTGGATTCTAGGGGCGAGAAAGAAATCGGCCGGATAAAGCTGCAAGCGTATCTGTCGATGGAAACCCGGCCGGGCGAAGTGCGCGAGTCGGATCGGTACATCAATCCGCTGGGAATCTTTGTCACGGACATGGTTGTGAAGGGGCGTATGTAATGCATAAAAAATCTATTGCCGTGTGGCTAGGAGCGTTGGTGTGCCTCGTGGTGACACAAGGGGCCAATGCGCAAACGGTCTCGCAAGGTCAAGCCAGGAATACGGCGATACCGAATCAGCCGGCGCCAGTGACCCGGCTACCTGTCCCTGACTCGGTGCTCGAACAGGCGCGGGAGCAATTTGACGGGGATTACGGGCAATTGGTGCGCCCGCGAAGCCCAGGCCAAACGCAAAGAGCGTGGGATGAAAACGACGCGACTGACGCCGTACATACAGCGGCACTTTGCGACGGCTGTGTTTACAAGATGCGCGTCCGAGAGTGGTTTGTTTCATTGATCCAGCTCCCAGAGGGGGAGCGGATCGAAAGCGCGGACGTGGGCGATCCAAGCGGCTTTACGGTTGAACGCCGCAGCGATAACCGACTGATGGTAAAGCCCCTGGGGGCAGGCTATGACAGCACGTTGGTCGTTTATGGTGAAAGCGGGCGTATCTATCCGTTCTATCTGCGAGCGGAAGGGTTCAATTCGACCAACACGCCAGACGTGATTTTCAAAATCGAGGGGCGGGTGCCCGACATCGACCGGCTGGCAACTCAGGTGGTTTTTGAGCCTCATGGGGAGACCGATGCGGCCGAGCAAGAAATGCCCGACATTCGACCGGAGAGTACTGGCGAACGCGAAGGGAATGATCTGGACGAAATTGTCAGTGACCTTCAAACGACTGAACCCGAGACTCCGGCCGAGGATTTCGTAGCGAATGTGGAGTTTGATCCCGCCAAGCTGCGCGGCTTCGATCAATATGAGATGTGGGGGGATGACGATACGCTCGTCCCGGAGCGCGTCTATCGTGATGATCATTTCACTTACATCGACTTCGGCGACAAGTGGAGAGACATGGAATTGCCGGTCGCATATGTCGTGGTTGATGACATTGATGAGACGGTAAACACGCGCGTTCAGGGGCGCGTGTACATCGTGGAAAGCACACGCGAGCTGATTACGCTCAAGTCCGGAAAAAGCTTCCTTTGTATCAAGTATAAAGGGGTCTAGACATGGCCGTAGTGTGTGATCTCGCTCTTGCGGTCGGCCTCACTTTCAACGGCCTCTGTGCGGCGGACGTTGTCGAGAAACCGGGTTTCGAGCTGCCGGCCGACGATGAAGCGGCTTATGCTTTGCCTGTCGCCCCGGTAGAAGTGCCGAAAAAGAAGGAACCGCCGCGATTTCCGCCTATTGTCATTCGTGAAGCGCCGCCGCCGCCCGTGATTATTGAGGCTCCGCCGCCGCCGTCACCGCCACCACCTCCGCAGCCAGACCCGTTAAAAACCGCTCTTGAACGGTTGTATCAATCTGGACCGCCGGTGAACGTAAGGCGAGGAACGCGGGTGATTATGGCGGCGACG